>Ga0265338_10006376_pt1 | contig 15057 bp, 15 predicted proteins | sample 42126metaG_FD_193579 | JGI IMG/M metagenome (GOLD analysis project Ga0265338, IMG submission 193579) | Rhizosphere microbial communities from Carex aquatilis grown in University of Washington, Seatle, WA, United States - 4-21-26 metaG | ecosystem: Host-associated > Plants > Roots > Rhizosphere... | reverse complement strand
AAGGATAAGGAATATATAAATGACAGAAACTATCAATCCTTTTGGTAAAAAAATAATTTCACTAAGCGTGGATTTTTGTGGCCGCCCGCTGACGCTTGAGGTCGGCCGAGTTGGCTTCAGAAGCAGTGCTTCAGTTGTAGCGAAATATGGCGACACAGTTATTCTTGGGACGGCCATGGTTAGCCCCGAAACAATAAATCACCTAGACTATTTCCCCCTGTCGATTGATTACGAAGAAAAATTTTACGCCGCTGGCAAAATGAGCGGCAGCCGTTTTATTAAACGCGAGGGCCGCCCGAGCGACGAGGCTATTTTAATCGGCCGCTTGATCGACCGACCGATCCGTCCGCTTTGGCCAAAGGGCTATCGCCACGAAGTGCAAGGTGTGGCTACGGTGTTATCGATGGACCCGAATTTTCGGCCAGATGCCATTGCTATGATCGCCATGAGCGCCGCTTTTATGCTGACAGGCGCGCCTTTTGAAGGCCCGGTGGCCAGTGTTAGAGTCGGTTTGAAGGACGGTAAGCCGCAAGCCTTCATGAGTATTGCTGATCTGGAAAGCGGCAAGCTTGATCTGGTAGTGGCAGCTACGAAAGACGCCATTATGATGGTTGAGGCTGGGGCTCGTGAAGTCAGCGAAGACCTCGTAGCCGAGGCTTTGACTTACGCCCACGCCGCGCTGCAGCCAGCTATCGAATTGCAGAATAAATTGGTTCAAGCCATTGGCGTAACCAAGCAAGAATATGAGCTGTCCCTACCAAACGAAGAAGTTCAAAAGAAAGTCGACGCCTGGACTGAAGGCAAGCTGGGTGCTGCCCTAAGAGCGCCTTACCCGGAACGCAATGAACTAGTCGGCGACCTCCGTAAAGCCATGCACGAACAGTTTGAGCAAGAGCTTGGCGAAGAATTTGTCGAGCTAAAAACGCATTATGACGAAGCTTTCATGATGGCCTTGCATAAAGACGTCCGCGAGGGAATCCTTAAGGATAATATTCGACCTGATGGCCGTAAGCTGGACGAAATCAGACCACTATCCAGTGAGGTTGGCTTATTGCCCAGAGCTCACGGCTCCAGTCTATTTACTAGGGGCATGACTCAGGCGTTAAACATCGTGACGCTGGCCCCACTTAGCTATGCTCAGTTGGTAGATACCATGGAACGCGAGACCGAAAGACACTACATGCACCACTACAACGCGCCAGGATACACAGTTGGCGAGGTTCGCCGTTTGGGCAGCCCCGGACGCCGCGAAATCGGCCACGGCTATCTTGCCGAGCGAGCTCTGTCGGCCGTTTTGCCGGAAGAAGCTGATTTTCCGTATGCCATCCGTTCAGTCACTGAAATTATGAGTCAAAATGGCAGCACTTCTATGGCCGCCACTTGCTCCAGTTGTTTAGCTCTGATGGATGCCGGCGTGCCTATAAAGGCACCAGTTAGCGGTATCGCTATGGGCTTAATGCTAGAAAAAGATAAACCCTACATCCTGAGTGACATTGCCGATGCCGAAGATTTTGCCGGTGATATGGACTTTAAGGTAGCCGGTACAGCTGCCGGTATTACGGCGCTGCAGATGGATATGAAAGTCCACGGCTTGCCGGTTGAAATACTAAAGCAGGCCCTTGAACAGAGTAAAAAAGGACGCGCCGAGATTTTGAAACACATGGTTACCACTCTAGATAAGCCTCGAGCCGATCTAAGCCCATATGCTCCGCGCGTTGAGGCTATAACCATCAACCCAGAAAAAATCCGCGAAGTTATCGGGAAGGGTGGTGAGACCATTAATAAGATCATTGCCGAGACTGGCGCCGAAATTGACATTAAGGATGATGGCACTATCATGATTGCTAGCCCCGATAAGAAATCCATCGATGCAGCCATCCAGTTTATCCGCCACTTGACGGCTGAACCGGAAGTCGGCAAAATCTATGAAAATTGCCGGGTGGTCAGTGTCTTGGACTTTGGTGCTTTCGTTGAAATCCTACCCGGTAAAGAGGGGTTAGTACACGTCTCGGAGATGAAGGACGAGCGCGTGGAGAAACCCAGCGATGTCGTTAAAGAAGGCGATAAGGTCACCGTTAAACTGGTGGCTATAGACGACCGTGGGCGCTTACAACTTTCAATGAAAGCTGCCACTCGGGAGCTAGGAGATAAGAAAGCTAAAAATGACTAGACGGATATCTAGGCGCTCTCAAGACGAGCTTTTAATACACAAGTGGTGGCCCAATCTGATCCTAGCCATCGTCCTCTTAGTGGCCACTTATGGTATAGCCAGTCTAGCTATCAACTCCGGTAGCTTACTCGAATACGTCCTCAGCTTTTTGCTCCTTGGTTGGGCCATTAACCGCTTAATCCGCGGAGTGCGCTATATTTTTGATCGATGAAGATGAGTAAACAAGCAGAATTAGATAAAATCAAAGCTGATATAGCAGAACAGAATATCTGTGCTGAACTTGCAAAGACTGCTACTCAGCTAGTTTTTGGCGATGGTAGCCCGGATGCTCAAATAGTTTTTATTGGTGAGGCGCCCGGTAAAAATGAGGATGAACAGGGGCTGCCATTCGTCGGGGCAGCTGGCAAATTTCTCAACGAGATGCTATCTGGGATCGGTCTAACTAGGAAGGATGTTTATATAACCAATATCGTTAAATATCGACCGCCAGATAATCGTGATCCATACCCAGACGAAAAAATGGCCTTTCTACCTTTTTTGCGCTCCCAGCTAGAGGTTATAAAACCAAAGCTAGTGGTGACCCTTGGTCGCCATAGCATGGATAGCCTCTTGCCGGGACTACAAATAAGTAAGTGCCACGGCCAGCCTAAGCGCTACAAAGGGCAAGTCTACTTACCCCTGTTTCACCCCGCGGCGGCGTTATATAACGGCGCGATGCGTCAGACCTTGGTTGACGACTTTGCCAAGATCCCGCTCATTCTCAAGAAAATCAATTAAAAATTTAAATTACATATAAATTAAGGAAGGAATCCTAAACATGGATAAAAAACCTAATCAATCAAACAATCAAAATCCCAGCCGCCAAGCGGCTGGGACCCGACCACCCCGTTCGTCTAAACCGGCAAACGGCGGTCACAATCAAGCCGATGGGCAGCAGCTCAAGCTTCGTAATAACGCTAGCGGCCGCAACATCAGCCGAGGCGAAGCCATTCGCGCTCAAAAGCGTTCAGTTCAGGACGCCCACAAAATGCTTACGCAATACGCCGCTGTTGCCGAGAACGACCGTGGCCGCGCCAATAAGGTGGACATAGACAATCAGAACAAGCTTAAAATCACCTTTTTAGGCGGCCAGGACGGCATAGGCGAAAAAAACATGCAAGTCATCGAGTGGCAAAACGACGCCATCATTATTGATTGCGGCAACAACCTGGGCATCGACCTGCCCGGAGTTAATTACACAATTGCCGACCCCAGCTACCTTGAGAGTATTCGCGGTAAAATAAAAGGCTATGTTATTAGCCACGGGCACCTTGACCACTTAGGCGGTCTTAAGCACATTGTGCCAAAGTTCCCGGCACCGATTTATGGCAGTCGCTTCACCATTGGCGTAGTTACTAAAACCTTTGAAGACATGAGCGCCGAAACCGGCCTCAATTACAGTCCGACAACAGTCATCATGAACATGGATAGTCATGAACGGCTCAAACTTGGCGTCTTTACGCTCGAGCTGGTGCGAGTAACTCACTCAGTCCCGGAATCTAGCGCCATCGTGCTAGATACGCCGATCGGCAGACTCATCAACACTGGCGACTTTAGGCTAGACCCAGAGCCGCTAGATAATATGCCAACTGATGTGGCTCGCCTAAAACAACTAGGCGATGAAGGTGTACTGCTACTGATGAGCGAGAGCACCTATACCAACGTGCCCGGTCGTCAGCTGACCGAGCATACCCTGCAAAAAAGCTTCCATGACGTAATCGGCCACGCCGAAGGTCGAGTCTTTGTGGCCATTTTTTCGAGTAACATGAACCGCGTGCAAATGATCGTTAACGCCGCTGTGGCCAGTGGCCGCCGGGTGGCGCTCGATGGCCGCAGTATGATCAGTTACGCCGAAATCGCCGTGCGCCAAGGGATCTTAAAAATCCCCAAAGGCACGGTACTTGCCATGCGCGAAATGCCAAATATCCCCGAAAACCAGGTGCTAGTGATCTGTACCGGTGGCCAGGGCGAACCCAATGCCAGCCTGCAACGGATGGCCGAAGGCACACACAAGCATATTCAACTGAAACCTTTGGATACGGTGGTTGTTAGCTCAACACCAATCCCTGGTAACGAAGTTCGCTATCAGGAAATCGGCGATGAGTTGGCCGAATTTGGCGTACATTTATACCGCCAGCCAACTCACGAGATAGACAACTGTGGTCCACTGCACGTCGGTGGTCACGCCCGGCGCGAGGAGCATCGCGAAATGATGCACATTATCCGCCCCAAATTCTTTTTGCCCATTTACGCCGGTTTCCTAAATCGTCGCTACCATGCCGAAATGGCTATCGAAGAGGGTTGGAAACGCGAGAACATAGCCATGGCCAGCAATGGCGAGACTATATTACTGACAGCTGATAAGTGGCAAAAGGGCGATAAGGTACCATATGGTACGTTGCTGGTTGATCAAACCGGCGCCATAGTGAGCACGATAGTCGTCAAAGACCGCGTCATGTTAGCCGAAGAGGGTCTTGTGGCGGTGGTTCTAACTATCGATAAAAAAACCGGTGCGCTTTTGACTAGTCCGGATATCATTAGCCGCGGCTTTATCTATATGAAAGATAACGAAGAGTTGATGAACGAGTTCAGGACCGAGCTGCGCAGGGCGGTGACTCAACGCTTCAAGAGAGTTGATTTGGATCGCTTTAAAGCTGAGCTTAAAGACTATGTGACGCACTTTCTGTATGAGCAAACTCAACGCAGCCCAATTGTCATACCAGTAGTCAATGTCATTGGCGGTCGTTCCGAAAAGACCAATAACGACCTGCATACTCCGACAACCAGTGCTCAAAAATCGGACGAAGAAGTTGCCCTGGAACAGCAGCGCCGCTTCGCTCAAATGCGCCAGCGGCTGCTCAACCAAGACGCCCGCGCCGACTAGCATTGACAACCTAAGCTTAAACATGTTATAATTACAACACTGTCTGCCTCTTTGGCGGATAGATTCAAAAGGGTTATACTTATTTAAGATATGGCTAAAAAAGCAAAAAGGGGCAGGCCGCCCAAGAAAAAAGTCGAGAAGGCCAAGAACGCTGGTTTCTGGCGCGGTATCGCCGCGGTTGTTCTGATAGTTGCCGCTATCGTCCTGGCTTTTGGCGCTTTTATTAGTGCGCCTATCCCACACGACATGTGGCATGGAGCTTGGTGGACTTTTGGTGTGGCCGCTATCATCGTATCCCCAGCACTCTTATATTTGGGCTCCCTGAAGTTTCTTAGCGAGGATCAACGTATCCCGCTACCCAACATGGTCGGCACCATCGCGTTGCTAGTTTTTCTATCCAGCTGGTTACACACCGCTTTCCTGCATCATAATCTTGACCCGAACGTTTGGGTGGGCGGCCACGGCGGAGCCGTTGGCAAAGCAGTTGGTGGGGCTCTATTGGGGGCATTGGGCAAATTTTTAGCCTCCCTCATATTCTTTGTTTTGAGTGCTTTCGCCGTGCTCTTTACATTCTCGATTGAACCCCAAGCTCTACTTAAGCTGGCTGAATTATTTAAACGCCAGCCCAAAGAAGAGGACGAGGAAGATCTGGCTGCCTTAAAAAGAAAAATGCAACCTGATTTTCAACTGCACGAAGGCGTGCCGGTTGAACATCACGCTGGCCAAGCGCGTATGTCCAGCTTGCGCAACACGGCCGAGAAACTGGCCCCGACTCAAGATCATGCTGCTTTGATTACCGCTAGCGATCCGGACTGGCAATTCCCGCCGCTAGACTTACTTGATGCCAAGCAAGATAAGGCTGACGCTGGTGATGTGAAGGGCAATGCCGAAATTGTTAAAGATACCTTTGCCAACTTTAATATTGATGTTGAAGTCGAGGGGGCCAACGTTGGTCCGCGTGTTACGCAGTACACCCTAAAACCGCCAACCGGCGTTAAATTAAGCCGCTTAACAGCGCTGGAGAATAACTTGTCGCTTGACTTGGCTGCCAGCAGCATCCGCATGGAAGCGCCAATCCCTGGCAAGCGAGCTGTTGGTATTGAAGTGCCGAATGTTAAACCGGCTACTGTGACCATTCATGGTCTACTTTCTAGCCCAGAGTGGCACGAGCTAAAAAATCCGCTAGGCTTTGTGATTGGTAAAGATATCACCGGTATTCCGGTGGTTGGCAATCTTGAAAAAATGCCGCACCTCTTGATCGCCGGCCAGACCGGTTCTGGTAAAAGCGTCATGATTAATACACTTTTAACTAGCCTTTTATATCGCAATAGTCCGGCCGATCTAAAACTTATTCTAGTAGATCCCAAACAGGTAGAAATGGCGCCATATCGCGATATCCCGCACTTGATAGCCCCGGTTATTACAGAACCGGAAAAGTGTATTAGCGCCTTAAAATGGGCGGTGGCCGAGATGGAAAGACGCCTGAAAACATTTGCTGAGGTTGGTAAGCGCAACATTGCCGAATATAACAATGTCAAAAAAGAAGAGGGCATGCCCTATATCGTGATTGTGATTGATGAGCTGGCCGATCTTATGATGATGGCCGCCCGCGACGTAGAAGCATTGGTTGTTCGTTTGGCCCAAAAAGCTAGGGCGGCCGGGATTCATTTGGTAATTGCTACGCAGCGGCCAAGCGTCGATGTTATAACCGGTCTGATTAAGGCTAATGTCCCGGCTCGTATCGCCTTCACAACAGTCAGCCAAGTTGATTCGCGAACCATTATCGATCAAGTCGGAGCCGAGAAGCTGCTCGGCCGCGGCGACTTATTATTCAGCATACCAGAATACATGAAGCCAAAACGCGTCCAGGGCGCTCTAATTAGCGATGCCGAGACCGGTAAAGTCTGTGATTTCTTACGTGGCCAGCGACCGCCGAATTATGATGATGAAGTCATCAGCCAGCCGGTGCAACTCAATGGCCGGGGCAGTATTGTGGCCAGTATTGGCCACGAAGACGACGACGACCCAATGCTTAAGGACGCCGTTTCCGTAGTCGCCACCGCCGGCAAAGCCAGCACTAGCTTGCTGCAGCGCAAATTGCGCGTTGGTTACGGCCGCGCCTCACGTCTAATGGATATCATGGAAGAGCGGGGCATAATCGCCCCTAGCGACGGCACAAACCGCCCTCGCGAGGTACTTGTCAGCAGTGCAGACGATGTCTTTGGCAACCAGGAAGAACCAGCCGCTGTAGCTCCCGCCAGCCCACCCGACGGCGATGTCTACGACGACATGCCCGACGAGTAAAAGTTATATTTAAATTGTAGAAATTAAACTTGCCAAAAACGCACAAGCCTCTTATGATATAAAAAGAAGAGAGGTCAAACAAAAAATGCTGAGAGGCAGTAATGATTGAACTGATTCGAGGGGTTATTTTATTTCGCTTGCTTAATGATAAACCCGCGCTTTATGGCGCGGGTTTTAATTTGTTTAGAGGGCTCTATGTCATCTCCTGGTAGGCTCATAACTCCAACCGAGGGCTTGACCGGTCAACCGCACAGCATATTTATTGATAGGGATGACTTACACAAGAATGGCGCCTCCCATCATCCTGAGCACCCCCGTTATCGGCAAGAAATGGGGGTCCCAAGAGTTGCCTATGAGAACATGGCTATGGATGCAATAGGTATAGGCGTAGCGTTAAGATACAGTCTTGTGGAGTGGGTGCCGGATGAATATCATATGGATGGGCAGCCTCGGGGATATCACACGCATTATTGGGGGCCGTATATTGCAGATGATCCTGTGAGCCAATTTATTACTACCAGCGCTAATCTAAGTGGGATACGTTCGCGAACAGCTATAGACCTTCACCCAGGTGGGAAAATAGAAAGGCGCTTAAAAAATAGAGAGCACGCCTTCCTGACTGACCCACGGAGATCGCATGTAGAAGGTAATATCCCGCTAGTACGCGAGAGAACTAGAAGGATAATTGGTCATTCGATAATAAACTACGCGCTACAAAATTTGTTAGCAGAAGTCTTGGACGAACCACGGATTAAGCGGTTCATGGATGCTAAGAATCATCCAGCAAAAACTCGCAGGGCAGCCGGCCAAATTATCGATCTTGTAGTACTAAGAGCAATAGACAGCCAATGGATGCCCGTATACAGAGAAGCTGTCTCGGAGGGTATGGCGCCTCAGCGTGGATGGCCTAATCCTAGCGATGCAATCACTGATTTATTACCAGAGCAAGAGTATTACTTACACTACGATCAGTTAAGACAGAGCATCGTCCAATTAGGGCAAGATAGGGGAACCCGACAAGCCGAAGCAGCATAACACTTTACAAACAGGGGTGGATAAGGTAGAATAGCTTTGTTAATAACTAACTTCAGGTTGAGGCGACTCATTAGGCACTCAGCCCGAGACCGAAAGAAGGAGTTCTAGAGTTGAACGCATACGAAATAGCGGTGCTTTATCATCCGGATCTTGAAATTGATCTGGATAAGGCCGAAAATCGCATCAAAAAAATCATCGCTGACAACGGCGGTAATATTACTAAAACTGATAACTGGGGAAAGCGAAAGCTGGCTTATCCAATCAAAAAGCAGGACTTTGCCGTCTATGTTTTTTATACGGTTGAAATACCAGCTGAAAATGTTGCTAAAATCGAGCAAACTTTTAATATCACGGACGAGATTATCCGCTTTTTAATCACTAAGCCAGACCTTAAAGCTATCGCCAAAGCCGAGCAACTAAAAGTCGAAAAGGCTAAAAAAGCCGCCGAGCGCGGTGATAGTGACGGCGACGAAGAAGCCACAAGCGAAGAAGAGTAAAATAGGGATATAAGGGAGTTTTAAGAGATGGCACGAAGTTTTAATCAGGTAACATTGATGGGGAATCTGACCCGCGATCCAGAACTGCGCACTACACCAAACGGCAGTAATGTTTGCAGCTTTAGCCTAGCCTTAAACCGCAGCTATAAAAATAGCGAGGGTGGTTGGACAGAAGCCACCGACTACGTTGATATCGTCGCCTGGGGGCCATTGGGCGAACGTGTAGCCCAATACTTGAGTAAGGGCCGACCAGCCCTGGTGAGTGGTCGTTTGCAAAGCCGTAGCTGGGAACAAGACGGTCAAAAACGTAACAAAGTCGAAGTTGTTGCTCAAGACGTAACCTTCCTGGGTGGTCCAGGCGGTGGCGGCGCTGGCGCATCAGCCGGCGGCGACGAACCGGCAGCCACACCAAGCTCTGCTCCTAAAAAATCAAGCAAATCAGATGACGAGGATGTAGTAATTGAAGATATCGGCGACGAACCGATTAACCTCGACGACATCCCATTCTAGAAAGGAATATTAATGGCAAAGATTTTTAAACACCGAACTGACGTAGCCTATTTTGACTACAAAGACTTTAAAACCTTGCAGCGCTATGTGAACCAATACGGTCAGATCGAACAGCGCAAGAAAACCGGCTTAACCGAGTCTAAACAGCGCCAGTTGGCCCGCGCAATTAAGCGCGCTCGCCACATAGCCCTATTACCATTTGTCACTAACGGCTAAAGGCTAAATCCATTAACGGCTCTTCATTATCTAATGCTAAGCAGCTTGAGGGTGACGTAAACCGTATCTTGAGGCTGATCGATTTGAGAAGCCTCAACCCCAAGGTGCGCGATGCCGTATTTGATTTACGGCAGAATTTGACTGACATCCGTATCTACGCCCAAGCTTTTGAATCCAGCGAAACCGGAGCAGAGCAAATAATTAATTGTAAGCTGGCTAAAAAAGCGCTGAATCATGCTCGCAAGCATATTTTAGCGGCTAGCGAATATAACATTTTCGGACCGGTTGACGTGGCGCATCTAAGTGCCAAAATCGAGCAAATAATGGATGAGTTAAAATAAGCTATATGAAAAACACTCAACCAAGCGCAGACATCACCAACAAAGTAGCTGTGGCTATGCTAATTGATAAAAATGGCAACCTCGTCATGCAACGTAAAGACGCATGGGCGCCAATTAGCCCTAATATGCTTGCATTTTTTGGCGGCCACATAGAAGAAGGGGAAGATCCCTTAAATACTCTCTTGCGAGAGCTGGACGAAGAAACTTCGCTAGACATTAAAGGTTTAAAACCGGAGTTTATTTTTGAGCAAGTAGTCGAAAATAAAGATAACAAAATAAGACCGGTGGCCACCTTTTTCTTATATAAAGTAGTTGTTGAAGATGATAACTTTGAAGTGTACGAAGGTGCAGGAGCCGAAACTTATAGTTTAAACGAGCTAGTCAAGCGTAACGACATAGGCTATAGCATCAATAAGCTAGTGAAAAGAGTAGTAAAAGAAAAATGGCTCTGAGCATCACTGATCTCAAAAAAGGAACAATTTTCCAACTGGAGGGGGTACCTTACCGGGTGGTTGATTATAGCCAAAAAGTTATGGGCCGCGGCGGCTCAATCGTCAATGTGCGTATCAAAAGTTTGATCGACGGACGAGTATTGGAGCGTACCTTCAAGGGCAGCGAACAACTCGATAGCGCAGATGTCACGAAACTGAACATGCAGTACCTATATAGTGATGCAAAACAGTTCTATTTCATGGATAACAACACCTATGCTCAATACGAAATCTCTACTGACAATATGCGTGATCAAGCGGTCTATTTAAAAGAGGGCGACCAGGTGCAGGTCCAGCTTTTTAACAGCCAGCCCATCGGGGTAGAGCTGCCCAAAAATGTACCGCTTAAAGTTACTTATGCGGAGGATGCTGTTAAAGGTGACACTAGTAGCGCCATAACCAAAGACGCCACGCTCGAAACCGGTCTGGTAGTCAAAGTACCACCTTTTATTAAGCAGGGCGATTTGGTGTCGATAGATACGGCTACTGGCACCTATCGCGAACGTGTCAAATGAAAACCAGACTTGATAAAGAACTAGCTAGCCGCGGCTTGGTTGCCACGCGCTCGCAAGCCGAAAGCTACATAAAACTTGGCAAAGTAAAAGTATCCGGCCAGATTATTACCAAACCCGCGCAGCTAGTAGATGGAAGTACCAAAATCGAACTTTTGCAAGACGAGCAATACGTCGGGCGGGCCGGCTTAAAACTGGCTAGCGTGGCGGATAAATTAGATCTTACTTTTAAAGATAAAGTAGTCCTTGATGTGGGTAGTAGCACTGGTGGTTTTACGGACTTTGCTCTAAAACACGGTGCCAAAAAAGTCATAGCTATCGATGTTGGGACAGATCAAATGCATCCTTCTCTAAGAACCGATACGCGCATCGAACTACACGAAAAACTGGATATACGGGATGTTAAAAAACTAAGCGCTTCGCCCGACATCGTGCTAATAGACGTCAGTTTTATTTCAATGCGGGAAATACTACCGGCAGTCGCTAAATTGAGTACCCCGGGCACACAAATCCTGGCTATGCTAAAGCCACAATTCGAGGCGGGTGAAAAGGAAGTACATAAGGGTGTCATCAAAAATGATCATATGCGCCGCCAAATTCTCAAAGACTTCGAGAACTGGGCTCATCAGCATTTTATTATTGGCGGTAAGGTAGACAGCGAAGTGCAGGGCGCCAAGGGCAATCTAGAGCGCTTTTATCTTTTAAAAATAACTAAACATTAAATCTAAACTCGACTACATCGTTCGGCTGCATTATGTAAGTTTTGCCCTCGGTGCGGAGTTTGCCTGCCGCTCGGGCTGCGGCCTCTGAGCCGAGATTTATAAGATCATCATAATTAACCACCTGAGCTGCAATGAACCCATGTTCAAAATCAGTATGAATAACACCGGCCGCCTGCGGGGCAGTGGACTCCTTAAAAACAGTCCAGGCGCGGACTTCTTTTTCACCGGCGGTTAAGAAGCTCTGTAAGCCCAGTACGTCGTAAGCAGTGTGGACGACTTGATCTAGGCCACTTTCGGTCTGATTGTAGCTGGCCAGCAATTCCTGACGGTCGGCTTCGTCGAGACCCCTTAGTTCACTTTCTAATTTGGCGCAAACAAATAAAGCTCTTGCCGGGGTAACCAATTGGGCAAGTTCTTGCCTCCTTGCTTCATTACTTAAACTATCTTCATCGATATTGAATACATAAATTATTGGTTTTGCAGTGATGAGCTGCAAATCTTCCAAGCCCTCCAGCTCGTGATTGCTAAAAACTGTGTTGATTAACTGACCACTATCAAGAGCAGCTTGCACTTTTTGCAATTGGTCAAAAAGCACCTTAAGTTTAGAGTCTACTCGAGACTCTTTTTCTAGGCGTGGCAGGCGTTTTTGAACCGTTTGTAAATCGGCTAAGACCAACTCCGTATTGATAATCTCAATATCTTTTTTGGGATCGTCTGTGCCGCTATTTTGCACATTGGTATCTGTAAAAGCTCGGACCACATGGCAAATAGCATTGGTGTTGCGAATATGCGTCAGAAACTGATTGCCGAGGCCTTCACCTTGACTTGCGCCGGCTACCAAACCGGCAATGTCTACGAATGTTACCGTTGCGGGGACTATTTTTTCTGTATTGTATAACCCGGCTAATTTTTTAAGCCGCTCGTCAGGAATTGGTACGATCCCAGTATTTGGTTCGATGGTGGCAAAAGGATAATTGGCTGCCAGTGCGTTAGCATCCGTCAGCGCGTTAAATAGGGTAGACTTGCCGACGTTCGGCAAACCAACAATTCCTATACTTAGAGCCATTACTTCTATTCTAACAGAGAAAACACCTCAAAATATCGTGATCGGATAATACCTTGGCTACAATGTGACGAGGAGTTATACTGCTTATGTATGAAGCCCGGACGCAAACGCACGAGCAGCCTTCTTCGCAGTCTACTGCCTCTAGTGGTTGGAATTTGTTTGTGTCTAGTGCAGACAGCCGCCGTTGGGGCCGATGCCAAGCCTTACATTAAAGTTTTTAACGATGATGTCTTTGCAGGCGGCTGGTTCGGGAATAGTTCTGCTAACTGCAGTACGACAGACCCTAATTATCAAGCGCCGACCTTCAATCCGCTACAAAATCAATTTGAGGGTGGTATATTAGGGTTTGCTACCAACAACAGGCATGGTTCTTCAGTCGATTTTGGCGCATTCGCCATGGGATTAATCCAGGGCAATCCAGACAACCAGTATGGTTTCTATTCGGGCCAGGGCACGGGTACCAACGGCCTTAGCTTTTCCAATACCGGATCGGGCATCAGTCTTGATTATTGGGGCGGTTATCTAGCCGGAGCAGCACCTCAAATCCATTGTATACCGGACTATTTTGGTACTAAACAGAGCTTAAACCCTGCGCCAACTCCTCTCTCAAACAGCTTCAATGTTGGTACGCTAGCCCAAGATCAATATCTTGCTCCTAACGGCCTGACTAGCGATGTTAGCGCTGGGGGGACGGCCACAATACCTGTCGGTACTTCAACCACGGTCTTTGTGAACGGCAATGTTTACATCAGTCATAATATTGTTTACGCAGCAGGCTATACTTCCGATAATGTACCCAAGTTCGCCCTAGTTGTTAAAGGTAATATTTATATAGATCCATCGGTCACTCAGTTAGACGGGCTTTATATCGCTCAACCATCAACCGGCAATATTGACGGAGATATCTGGACCTGTCACGATAGCAGCAATACGACACCGGATGGTTACTGGATAGGAGCTAATTGCGGCAATAAGCTGACATTCAACGGCGCGGTTATAGCCAAACAGGTTGAATTTTTGAGAATTAACGGTGACCTTGCCAACGCGCCGGACAACGAGGGGGTTGGTAGTAATAATATGGCTGAAACCATTAATTATATTCCAGCTATGGTGATCGGTGGGCCCTTCTTTAATCAACTGCCAAGCCAGAACCCTAAGATCAATAGTTTAATCAGTCTCCCCCCGATCTTTTAATAGCGTCATATAGGTTATCAAACCATCGTGCTCATGCTATACTGAGTCCGAATATGAACATCTTAAGCGGTGGGCAAACTGACTTCTTTGGTCTTGATCTAGGCACCACAGCCCTGAGGGTAGTACAACTGAGGGGCTCCGGGCCGATGAAGATGCTCGAGAAATACGGCCAGGTTCCAGTACAGGGCACCTTGGCGATGAGTGATGCCGCCGAAGACCAGGCCAAAGTTGGCCAAATGCTTAAGAATTTGGCGGTTCAAGCCGGGCTGACAACTAAAAACGTGAGCGTTAATCTGCCATCACAAAGAGTCTTTACTACAGTCATTGATATGGACCGCTTGCCACAGGAAGAACTGGCCAAAACCATTAAATATCAGGCCGACTCCCTAATCCCAACACCCATTGCTCAATCTAAAATAGACTGGGCGGTCATTGGCGACTCCCCAAAAGACCCTCGCAAAATTGAAATCCTATTGTCTAGCGTAGCCAACGATTTCGTGGAGCGGCGACTGGAGATGCTGGAAACTGCCGGCTTTAACGTGATCGCCATGGAACCCGACAGTATGGCTTTGATGCGCTCTGTAGTAGCCCCCGACACAGTTTCTCCACAACTGGTCTTGGACATCGGTAGCGCCACAACTGATTTAATTATTGTCATGAACGGCGCACCGCACTTGACACGCTCCATTCCTTTTGGCTCAAGGACCTTAATCAATGCCGCTATCCAAAACTTGAATATTGACGCCAACCAGGCTCAACAATTTGTTTATAAATTCGGTGTCAGCAAGAATAAGCTGGAAGGCCAAATTTATAATGCAATAATTGGCACGGTCGATAATCTGATGGCCGAGATTGACAGATCCATCAAATTTTTCCAGAGTCGCTACCCGAGTGCCAAAATCGATCGAATTATATTAACTGGCGGTGCCTCTTCACTGCCCGAATTACCCCTCTATGTGGCCAATCGGTTTACGTTGAATGTCGAAATCGGGAATGCCTGGCGTAATGTTAACTTCCCGCCAGAGAGGCGTGATGAGCTTTTACAGACATCTAACCACTTTGCGGTGGCTGTCGGA
>Ga0265338_10006375_pt1 | contig 15059 bp, 12 predicted proteins | sample 42126metaG_FD_193579 | JGI IMG/M metagenome (GOLD analysis project Ga0265338, IMG submission 193579) | Rhizosphere microbial communities from Carex aquatilis grown in University of Washington, Seatle, WA, United States - 4-21-26 metaG | ecosystem: Host-associated > Plants > Roots > Rhizosphere... | reverse complement strand
ATAAAATTATTTCCACCCTGGACGATGCCGGCACTATCTCCAATAAGCCCGCCGGCGTAAGATACGCCGGCAGTGCCGCCCGTTCCACCACTGCCACCGACACCGCCGATAGAGTTGGTACCGCCAGCTCCGCCACTGCCACCATTGCCAGCATTGCCACCCTGACCACCGTTCGCAATTATGGATCCAGTTGATGAGGCTGTTGTTACTGTGCCGGCAACAAAGTTTCCGATTACTCCTCCACTGAAGGCGTTGCCACCCGTGCCGCCGCCAAGACCACCCAGCCCGGCGCCGCCGGTAGTTGACGTTGCCGTTCCACCAGCTCCGCCATTACCACCAACGCCACCCGCGCCGCCGTTCGCGGTTATGGTGCCAATTGAATATGAACTTAGAATATCTCCGTTATTTTGATCACCGACAACTCCGCCAACATATGCAACACCGCCAGTTAAGCCGGCGCTACCAGCAACACCGGACGTGCTCGTCGTTCCCACACCACCATTTGCTCCGGCACCACCAGCTCCGGCTGTGCCTGTGAGGTTCGCCAAAAAATAACTACTCGTAATAGTTGGCCCTGAGTTGTAACCGGTAATTCCGCCAGCGTAAATAATCGCGCCGATAATCGCCGTGCCGGCAGCACCAGGCGTGCCACCAGTGCCGCCAGGCCCCGCGCCGCCGACACCGGCAGCGCCACCCGCTCCGGCTATTCCGGAAATATTTCCCGTCGTATGATAGCTGTTCGTAATAATATTGGTATTATTGCCGGATATTCCTCCTATATATAGAACGCCAGCGGCGCCGCCCGTGCCGCCACCGACGCCAGCATAGCCGAGCAAGCTCGCCGCGCCCGTTCCTCCGGTGCCACCGGTGCCACCATTAGCCGAGAGTGCATTTTGAGAAAATGAGTTTTGAATGGTTCCCGTATTGCTTCCGACAAGCGCGCCCGCGTAAGTTGCTGTTCCGTTAGCGGAACCTCCCGTGCCTGAAGTGCCACCCGTGCCGTTTGCGGCGCCGGATGTGCCTTTAGCACCGCCAATTCCGCCCGTGCCACCCATGCCACCATTGCCGCCCGTCACCGTAACAAGCCCCGCAGTGGAATCAGCCATACTAATAAGTCCCGCGTTTAATCCCACGAGACCACCGGCATATGCAGCGCCACCAACGGCACCGTTCGCCGCATTGCCGCCATTGCCGCCGCTCGCCGCCGTACCACCCTGGCCGCCCGCGCCGCCATTGCTACCATTCTTACCAGCAGATCCTGTGGCCGTTACGGCACCGCTTGCATATACAGTACTTGTTGCCCCGGTGATAATTCCATCAGCACTATTTTGCGCTACTAAGCCTCCGGCATAAGCAATAGCTCCAGCACCACCAATGGCACCGGCGCCACCGCCTAGGGCAGTCGCTGTTGATGCGGCCGCACTGGTACTGGCCATGCCACCGGCAGATGCATTACCCGCAATGCCGGCAAGTGACTGCACCGTGCCGGTAGCGTACGAACCGGTCTCAATAGTTCCTAAATTGTTTGCCACCAAGCCACCGGCAAATGAGTTGCCACCCGCGCCGCCAACAGCACCGTTGCCGCCTGCACCGCCAGTAGCAGCCACGTTGCTGTTACCACCCTGCCCGCCCGTACCGGCAATTCCCGCCACGCCGCCAGCGCCACCATAGGCCGTAACATTTCCAGTTGCCGCGGAAGCCATAATCGTGCCAGTGTTGAGCCAGCCAATCAAGCCGCCGACATAGCTAATGCCACCAGCACCGGGAATACCAACACTGCCTCCACCACCGCCTGTTCCCGTGCCGAAGTTCATACCACCATTGCCACCGTTACCACTGGCGCCGCCCGCGCCGCCGCTACCAATAACCGCAACCGTGCTCAACGCGTTCGTGATACTACCTTGTGCAGACCACCCAACCAGACCTCCAATATAAACGACGCCACCAGTGGCACCGGCATTCGTTGGCGTCGTGCCTCCCACACCGCCAGTGTTAGCAAAACCAGCCGGAGTATCACCGCCGTTACTCGCGTTTCCTTCAGTACCGCCCGCGCCGCCCGCGCCAGTTACTGTTCCAGAGATATTAATATTTGAAATTGTTCCGGCGTTATAGGCGACCAGGCCGCCGACATAAATGTTGCTACCCGCGGTACCGGCAGAGTTGTTATTACCAGGAGTGCTTGTCGCCACGGCTGCGGCATTAGCGGTACTCAAGCCCGGCGTGCCTGTCGCCGAAATAAGTAAATTTGCCAGAGTGAGATTTTGAATGTTACTGCTGTTATATCCAAAAAGACCGGCGTAGGTTATGGAGCTTGAAGCAATAAATAAGTTGCTGACCGTAAATCCATTACCATTGAAATTTCCCGTGAAGCTTGTCGTGTTATTTCCTATCGGCACAAAACCACTGCTTGAATTCCAGGATGAAGTCACGGTCGCGTCAACACTGCTGTTAAGCTGGTAAGAACTCGTCAGGTTGGTTTTGACCCCCTGCAAGCCATAGACGTCATAAATTATATACGGATCATTCGTTGAGCCGATACCGGTGTACCTTCTAAACGTACCGGCATTGATGGCAAAATTATTGCCGACGGAAAAATAGTTGTTGGCAGGATTCCCGACCGTGAGAGTAGCAAAGTAGGTGCCGGAGTTTTGAATAAAATTGTTTGTAATCGCCAGGTTGGCGTTCTGGTTGATGCTTCCGGCGAAGCCGTTTATGGAGAATGAACTGATAGTTGAAGAAGCATCAATTGTCACAATGGAGGAAGCGATTCCGGAGTTTCCATCAAAAATGACCGTAGTTGTGGTACCAGGCGCATTCACGGTGCTGGTGAAAGTGGCACCGGAGGAAGTCGCCCAGTGAGTGCCACCGACATCCGACCAAAGCCCCGTGCCATTAACCCAATAAGCAGTAGCCGGAGGAGTCACCGGGTCAACGATGTAGTCAATGTCTATGTTTCCGGAAATTCGCAAATCAAAAAGGTCGGTCGGTGTTTGCAAGTCGGGCATCAGAATCCGATACTTTCCTTCCTGATTAATTTGAAATGTTGCGTGGAGCGCGTCGCCTTCCGTAGTACTTCCTTCGGCGTCAGTATATACCGGGTACACGGTTATTGAACCCGTCTGGCTCGCATCGTCCGCTTTGGCATAGAGTGTGACGTCGTTTGTGTTGTTCAAAATTTGATCAAACGTGACCCGGACAGATTGGCCGGAAGCGATGGTAGCGTAGTTTCCATCTTGCGCCTGCACGAGGCTATAAATATCACCGATCGGGTTAAGATTCGCGTCCAACTGCAAGGCTTTGGAAATGTAAATAATTTGAAATGTTTGAGTTGAAAGGTGCGGCACAATCCACTGAAGGTGATCAATGTACCCATTGCCATCTTCATCAAGCGCGGTAAATTGCATTGGTTGACCGCCATTGTTCGCCCAATTTATTTTAATTTGATTTTCTTGACCCACTTTAAAGAGTTCTGGAATAGTAATGGTGACCGGTACGTTAATCATAGGAGTGAGCGCTTCTTGTTCGGGCGTTGCTGAAATCGTCACCAGCTTTCCGTCGCTGGTTAATTGCTCAACAATAGTTGGAGTTGAGCTTACTACATCAGCTGTTGAAGTTGCCGTAGATGTTGCGTCACTCGCAGAAGCCGAAATGCCTAATGGGTCGGTGGTGGTCGCTGATGAATCACCGCCACCAGTTGTTGTTGAAGTACCCGTAGGTGATGAAGTGTCTGGAGTTGAAGTTGCTACATCTGAGACGGGGAGAGTGACAGATTCGGACGTGGTCGCCATGGTTGTGGGGGGAGGCACATCTTCAACCGGTGTGGTATTTTGGCTGCCAGTATCACTAGTTGTCACGTTTGTACCCGTATCATCAGCGGTCGCATCGGCAGTCGGAGTAGGCGTGCTGAGACTACTACTATCTGCTGAGTCAGACGAAGTGTCGGGTGTGGTAACTGCCGGCGTTGCAGTCGTAGGATCAGGGGTAGCGGCAGGTGTCGCAGTGCTCGTATCAGTATCCGCTGTGGTATCGGTGCTAGGAGCAACCGCGTCATCAGCCAAGCTCCTGAGAGGGAAAAAACCGGCACAGAGAAAAATCACAAGTATGACAAAAAATATCTTGATGGTGTGATTGAATCGTGATGACATGGAACAAGTAGAAAAAGAGAGAACCGTACTGGTAATAATAGCGGTAAAACCACTAAACTTAAATAGAAAATTGAAGCATTTCTGTTGATAACTTTGCCTTCCTCACAAAAAAAGTTGGTCTTTTTCAAAATTTCCCCAAAATAGTATTGAATAAAAATTAAATACGTGTCACAATACCAAGTGTCGGGTTATCCGACACTTTATTTTTCTCCATGTTTACGAAAGAACAAAAAAATATTTTAGGAATTTCCGTAAAAGAAAATAAAGTGTTAGCTTCGCTGAAAAAGAGCAAAAGTATTTTTACGTTGAGTAAAAATGTAAAAATTCCCCGCGCTTCTCTCTACCCTATCATTCAAAAACTCTTTCAACGCGGCTTTATCCGATCTAAGAGCGTTGGCAATAGATTCCATTTTCAAGCCATTTCTAAGGAAAATCTCAGCGAAATGTTGGCAAAAATTGCCATAGAATTACGCGAGTCAATTGAGCCGGCAAAGATCGTTCTACAAAAGCCAGAAATACTAACTAAGATTGAAATTCCCCCAACGCCAGCGTTGCCCCCCACTGTTACCGCCCCTAAACCAAAAAAAATATCAACATGGTTGAAATCTATTTTTAAGTAGCATGTTAAAAACTGCCCAGTAATTTCTCTTTTTGAGCCTTAGTTAGAGCCTTTATTTCTCCCTCGCGCCTGAAAGCGGCCGTTCTAGTGGCGCATTTTTCCGTATATACAAGCACAACCGGCTGGCGGCTTCTTGTGTATTTTGCTCCGCCCGCCAATAAACCATTGTGCTGTTTAAGCCGCTTCTCTATGTTTGGAGTGATGCCCGTATATAAACTACCATCGGCACAGCGAACTATGTACGCGTAATAGTCCATTGACTGCCGCTATTAGCTAACGAGCACCGCCGTCACCACAAGACGATCGTTATAGGTACCGGTCTGCGGCAAATAGGTGCCATAGCAGGTAATAATTTTAAGAAGCGGCTGGCCGCTGTCGGCGAAAATCTGGCCGCTGGGAAAAGCGCTGACGCTGTAAATATCGAGAGAAGTAACTTTAAAATGAGAGACGCCACCAAGCACATTGGTTACGTAAATATCGTCGCCAGCAACCAGGGTGTGGAGATTTTTAAAAACGCCGGGAATAGCGGCACCGTTATCAACGTGGCCGTCAATTACCGCACTGCCTATGCCGCCAACCACGGGCCCACGGTCATACCAACCGGCCTGCACGAAATTGTGTGGCACATCAAGTGCACCAGCCGGAGTAATATCAACAGGCACAATTGAAGCCCGCTTGCCAATTTGCGGAATGAAAAGCGAGGCCGGAGCGCCGGCTACGGGCCCGATAGTAGCCGGCGTATTTTGGGCATAAGCCGGAGAAATGGTTAGAAAAAAGCCGCCGAAAGCCACGGATGTGGTAACGACGAGCACAAGTGAAGTGCGAGCGATACTGGCGCGAAATGAAAGTTGCATAAGAGTTGAAATATGGCTTAAATAAAAGGTTTTTAAACGAATACAAAGATATTTTAGCACGAAAAAATAGGTGTGTAAAGGGCTTCGGTTCGAAATTATTTCTCCAAATCTAACACCTCGTCAATGCGGATTTTGGCGACGAAATCGGGGACGTGGCTGACGAGAATCATGGCGCCGGCGAAAGTATTGAGGGCCTCCGCAATAACAGGCAAATGGCGGAAGTTGATATGGTTGGTGGGCTCGTCTAAAATGAGGAGGCCGGGCTTTTGCAAAACGAGGCGGGCGAAAGCCACCAAGCCTTTTTGACCCTCAGAAAGATTACCAATTTTTGTATGAATCATGTCGCCAGTAATAAGAAAACCAGCGGCCACCGAGCGCAATTCCTGTTCAATAATTCGCCCTTCAACCGTGCGCAAAACGCCTTCAAGCGACTGGTACACTGTGTCCTCAAAATTCAGAGTTGAAAAATCTTGGCGATAATAGCCGATACGAATGCCATCCTGGACCATCGTGCCCTCGGCATGGCCAGAAGCGAGCGCTTCCAAGAGGGTTGTTTTACCAATGCCATTCGGCCCGCGCAACAAGAGGTGCTGATTTTTCTTAATCGGCATATTCACTTTTCTTTTGACCGGCTTATGATTCTTAAAAATTGTAAATGAGGAAATTTTCATAACCTCACCAAAAACGTCCTTTTGAGCTGGGATAGTAAAAGGGCGAATGGCTTTGTCTTCCTTGCGCACGTCCACCTTTGCCTCCTCAAGCTCATCGGCTTTGTCGCGCATACGCTTAGCCACTAAGCGCATCTGGCCACCCTTATTGGCAAAAAAGTTGGCCTTGTCTTTATTTTCTTGAATTTCCTTGGCCAGCTGAGCATTTTTGCGATTTTCCTTTTCCATACGCGCGGTGATTTGCTCGCGGACGTCAAAATAGTTGCCCACATACTGCTCAATTTTTTTGGTGAACACGTCCAAATAAAGCACGCCGTCAGTGAAAGAATTTAAAAAATCAGCATCGTGCGAAATAACCATACAGCTTTTTCTATAGGCCTTCAAAAACGCCGTGAGGTGTGTAATGCCGGCAGCGTCTAAGTTATTCGTCGGTTCATCAAGCAAAAGAAGGTCAGGGTCGGCAATAAGTGCCGAGGCCAGCAAAAGCCGCGCTTGCTGACCGCCAGAAAACGACTTCACCGTGCGCTCGTGCAATTTTTCATGGCCTTTCAAATTAACCACTTCAAGCACATCGTCAATGCGCGGGTCAATGTCGTACACCTTCCCTGCTTGAGCGCCTTCCATAGCCTTTTCAAAAAATGCCCGCACCGTAAGCCCCATTTCATCGCGTGGAATGACCTGCCGGGCTATGGCAATGCTTATACCCTTCGTAATATGCACCTCACCTGCTTCAGGCCTTAGAAGGCCCAAAATGAGCTGAAAAAGGGTGCTTTTGCCGGCACCATTCTGACCCATGATGGTTATTTTGCTCCCCCGCCGTACGTTAAAATCAACCCCATTAAGAAGCTGGCGATTCACCCCATATTCAAAACTCACCCCCTCAAAGCGGAGTATCGTGGCATCAGCGGACATAGGAACTCTAGAGTAGCGTCTTCTGACCGAAAAGGAAAGCTCTAACTAAGCGCCTTGTATACCTGCATGCCAAGGATGGAGCCGAGAATTGGCGCGAGAATATAGACCCAGCTGAAGGAATTCAGGGCGAGCGCAACTGCCGGGTTGAGAATGCCAGCCGAGCCGGCAATGCCCGCGATGAGTGCGCCTAGAGTGAGCGAGCCGCCGATAACCAAGCCACTTGCCGCAGGCGCTACTTTGCCGTACATAACCGAAGCGATGCCAAAGGTAAAGAGGAATGTGCCGATAGTTTCGGCCACAAAGGGGATCAGCGTGAAGGCGCTGGTGGCCCCAGTAACATGAAAATTGAAAACAAGCGTTCCAACCGCGAGGGCGATTGCGGCGCCAAAAAACTGGAAAACAATGTAGCCAATGGCGTCTTTGAGGGAAATCTTTTTAATGGAAAGCGCGCCGAGAGTAACTGCCGGGTTAATGTGGCAACCAGAAATTGCCCCAATGCTGTACACACAGAGGCCCAGCGCCAAGCCAGCAATAACCGGCACCGCAAGCGGGCTACCCGCGCCCGCGACAACTCCAAGAAACACCGCAAAAGCCAGAGCAAACGTACCGATACTTTCCGCAATATATTTTTTCATCATAAGGAAATGGTACTAGCGACTAATGAGATAAGTATAGCATCACGACCTGAAAATCAAACCTAATTCTTCACACATACGCCGCCGACGTCGCCAAAGGGCAAGTGGGAGCCAGGCGTAGGTGCACATTGGTACCCGGCGCCGCACACTGGCGCATTGAGCATGTTGCCGCCACAACGCCCGCCGGGAGCGGCAGTAGAGCCGGTACTCGTGGTAGTTGCCGTACTCGTCGCCACAGGAATTTCCACAAGCACTCCGCCTTGTACGTTCAAATATTTTGTGACGCCAAGCGAAGGCGCGGCCGTCATTGGCTCGTCAGGATTTCTATCGGCGTAATTTACAATGAGCTTGCCGCCAGCAATTTCGGTACTTTGTGGAGCAATTCTGTCACCAAGAAGAACGGCATTCGTACCCTTGTAGCCATCGCCAGTCACCAGTGCCGCCACTACGTAAAAGAACGTGCCACTTCCGCCGCTGTTTTGCGTGAGAATAAAAGCGGTGTCGGCCAAACCATCGCCATTTAAATCCCCCGTCGCTTCATTGCCAAAAAATTGCGTGACCACTTTTGAAGCCGAGCCTGGCGCGGCCGGGGTTTCCGCATAGCCATTCACGAGCGTCACCGGCTGGCCGTCAATAGTATATGTGGCATTTTTGTAATCAGTCACAACAGGCCCAATACTTGTATTCGGACGGCTTGAATACCAAATAACAATACCGACAACAATGAGCGCAATGATACCTACAATAATGTATGTTTTTTTCATTAGTGTGAATTAGAATTAGTTGATGTTGACATACCGGCGGCGTTATTACACGCATTCTCGCATACCTGTTCTTTTGAGGAATTCTCCCCCGTCCCCGACTCGTCGTAGACAGTTTGACAAAGCTCCACGCAATCGTTTACTGCATTAATTTGCGTTTGACTCGGGAGGTTAGCGCCAGCACTCGTAGCCCCGCCCTGCTGGCGCAAAGCTATTTCCACACCCAGTATAATGAGGATAATGACTATTATTAAAATGAAGAGTTGGTTCTTTGACATATACTACTTTAAAAAGTTTTAAAGATCTACAATTCTTATACAGCGAGCAATAATCATAAAAGCATACGCCCATAAAAACGGAAGCCATAACGGCATGATGCCTAGAAGCGTTCGCCGAGTGAATGTTTCTACTCCAGTTGAAATGAAGAAGTATTCTGAAAGAAAGAGCGCAATGAAACCGAAGATGAGAAAAAATATGTCATTTTTCTGTTTTTTGACTGCTAGGGTGAGTAAAATGAGCACAACATACAGACTAGCTAAAATCAAATCATTTTGAATCAGCGGTATCAGCGCGATCATGGCCGCGATTACTACTGCGTATGCGAGGATTTTTATCATTTTACTTTTGATATTCCCATTCGCCACCTCTATAATCGGCCACATGCTCTCCGTCAATCTTTCCATCGGGGTAGTATTCGGTTGCATGAATAGATGCAGTGACTCCTGTCCGTGGCGAGAGAGTTCTACTCTTATAGTCCTCTATATCTTTTATTCTTTGAAAATTATACTCGACAGTACCTCCATTTTCTTGAGTGACCTCTATTTCATATATTTTGAAACCGTGTTCGTCGGTTTCCACCCGTAACTCCTTGAAAGGCTTTCCTTGGAGCAGTTTTTCAAACACAGCTTTAATCTCTTCTACTGAAGGAGTTTTTTCTTGATTGCCTTCGGCTCCTAAAGAAAGATTATTGGGTGGTTGTTCCATCATTGGGAATAGTCTAACATATCGCCGCATAAGAATTATGTACCGTGAAATTTTCCGAAGGCCTTTTTGTGACTATACAGAATTTCGCGAAAAAGATGTCAAGAAAGAGTGTTTTTTAAAAAAGTTGGCGTAGGACGCCTTCACTTGGGCCTAAAAAAGAAACACGAACGTATGCAGAAAAATGCATATGTTCATGTGTGGTGAAATGTGGCAGACGAGGGCTTCATATAAGCGTTTTAAAAATCTGCAATTGGCAAAAAACGTGAAAAAGCTGTTTTATGAGCGTTTTTCTGTAGGTGCCCCAAAAGACGCGTTTGAAAATATCTCGGAAAGTGAGAACGTCCTTATTATTAGGCGAAAGTATTTTTCGAAAGCGTGCCCTATCTCCTCCAGCTGAGAAAAGTACTTTCGCCGAAAAGTGGTACCCCATTCTAGCTCTCGCGCTTACCGTGCATGAGCATGTCTACGGCGTGTTCCATACTGCCGGCGACGATAATTTCGCCGCCGTTAACGAAGCAGATTTCATCGGCGTTGCTGATGGTGTTAAGGCGGTGAGCGATAATAACTTTAGTGGTGCTGGCCGGCAACTTCTTCAAGATTTCTTCAAGCAATTGCTCGGTGACGGTATCAATGTTGGCGGTGGCTTCATCAAGAATAAGAATTTCCGGCTTGTAGAGCACAGCGCGAATAAAGGCGATGAGCTGTTTTTGGCCCAAACTAATACCGTCGCCGCTCGTGGTTACGACAGTGTCGAGGCCCTGTTCAAAACGCGCGAGCAAGTTGGAAAGGCCGGCCTGCTCCAAGGTTTCGCGCAATTGTTCGTTGCTGGATTCTTTGTAAGCGTCGTTACCATAGACAACATTGTCGCGAACCGTGCCGGTAAAAAGGAATGGCTCCTGTAAAATAAAACCGATCTTTTTAGTGCGCTCGGCCGGCGTGTAGGCGCGAATGTCTTTGCCATCCAAAAATACCGTGCCTTCGGTAGGGTCGTAGAGGCGGGCCATGAGCGATGCAGTGGTAGTTTTACCCCCACCCGTGGGACCAACAAGCGCGTAGGTTTTGCCCTTCTCCAGCTTGAGATTTATTTTATGCAGAACGCGAGTGCCTTCCGGGTAGACGAACGACACGTTTTTAAATTCCATCAAAAAACGTGAGCTCGCTTGCGGCGCGTCAATAATCGGCATATCGGAATCAAGCACGAGCACTTCGGAAATGCGATCCAGGCCGGCGAGGGCCGTTTGAAGAGAAGTCCACACCGAGGCGAGTTGTTGGAGGGGGTTGTAGAAGTTGGTGACATAGAGCAAGAAGCCAATGAGCAAGCCCACCGTAAGCTGGCCGGCGGAAATGAGGTAAATACCGTAGGAAAGCACAATGAGCTGGCCGAGGTTGGCGGCCAAAGTGTAGAGCGGCGTAAAAATGTTGTTGGCCAAGCCAGCCCGAACGCCAGCCTTGAAATTGCGCTGATTAGCCCCGCTAAATTTTTGGCGGAAATAATCAAGGCGATTAAACGCGACCACCACTTTGAAATTTTGAATGTTTTCCTGAATTTCCGCGCTTAAGCCGCCCAAGCTCTGCAAAGCCGTCAGGTTTTTACGCTTAACCCAACTGGAAAGCGCACGAGTAATAATGAAAACAATGAGCGCCGGCACCAGCGCCGCCGCGCCGAGGCGAATATTGAGCGCCAACAGGAAAATGCCCGCGCCGAGAATCAAAAAGAAATTGCGCATAAATTGCATCAGGGCCTGCGAGAAAAACTGATTGAGCTGATCAGTGTCGTTATTGATGCGGGAAATGAGGTCACCAGCTTTATTTTGATTGAAAAAGGCTACCGGTAATTCCTGCAGTTTCGTAAACACAGCATTGCGCAAATTGAAAAGCACGTGGCGGCCAACCGTACCCATGCGCAGGGTTTGAATATAGCTGGAAACAAGGCCGGCAATATAGACCAGAGCCAGAAGGCCGGAATACATTAAAACGCCCTGGAAATCGTGCGTTTGAACGAAGTGGTCTATGGTGTAGCCGATAATAAGCGGTGCCACCAAAGCCGAGCCGGACGTGATGAAAATGGCGATAAAAGCCACAATAAGGTTGTTCCGCTCCCCCGCCAAAAAAGGCACGATTCTTTTAATGGCGAGTGCGATGCTCGTTTTGCGCTCGTGTTTTGCGGTTTGATTAAGCTCGTACTTCATAATTGTTGGTGCTTTGCTGTGAATTAAAAATTTGCACGTATTCCGGCGAGCTTGCCATGAGCTCCTGATGCGTGCCCCGCGCCAAAATTTCGCCTTCCATCAGCAGAATGATTTGGTCGTAGTTTTCAACCGGCGCGATTTTCTGGGTTACGGAAATGAGCGTGAGGCCCGGATAATTTTTGGCCACATTGCCGAGAATTTTTCGTTCGGTGTTGCCATCGACGCGCGCGGTGAAATCATCCAAAAGCAACACTTTTGGATTAAGCGCCAAAGCCCGGGCCAGCATGATGCGCTGTTTTTGGCCGCCGGAAAGGCTGGTGCCACGCTCACTGGCAATGGTGTCCAACCCTTTCGGCAAAGCGCTGACGAAATCGGCAAGCTCGGCCGTAGCAATGGCTTTTTTAAGATCGTCGTCCTTCACCGTATTACTGAAAGCGATGTTTTCACGAAGCGACAAATTAAACATACTGCTGTCCTGAAAAACGAAACCAACCTGCGAGTGTAATGTCTCCTTGCTGTAGGCGTCAATATCCTTGCCATCATATTGCACCACACCGGAAATTGGCGGCAGAAGACCGATGAGTAAATAGAGCAATTGCGTTTTGCCGGCGGCTGTTGGGCCGATGATGGCCGTTTTTGTACCTGCCTTAACCACGAAAGAAACATCTTTAAGAATATTTTTCTGACCGATAGTGAGCGTGACATTTTCAAAGGCCACGTCGCCATGCAAGCGGACCTTGTGAGTGCCGCTATCCTTGCGGGGCGGAGCATTAAGCACTTGGCCGATACGCGCGTAGGAAGCCGTGGCCTGAGCGATAACGTTGCTCATGAAGCCGAGAATTAAAATCGGCAAAATGAGAATGATGAGATAGTTATTGAAAGCGCTGAAATTGCCCAGAGTCATCGTGCCGTTGATAACATAGTGGCCGCCGAGCACCAAAATAATGAGCGTAGCCAGGTTGGTACAAAACGTGATGACCGGAATAAGCGTGGCGAAAAGTCGCAAAATACTCATACCAATACTCATTGCTTCGTTATTGGCTCCTAGAAATTTTTGATATTCGTAGTGGCGAGAATTAAGCAAGCGAATAAGCGCGGCACCTAAAATACTTTCGTTAATGACTTTATTCAAGCGGTCAATGGCCTCCTGCGAGCGGGTAAAAAGCTTGCGCACCCGCTTCAACACCACATAGAACGTTCCGCCGATAATAGGGACTATCACCAGCACCGCCAATGCGAGCCGCCAATCGATGAGCAGAAGAAGCACGCTCGCGCCGACAATCAGAAAAATTGAAGAAATGATGGAAGCCACCGCTTGCGACACGAAGTTTTTGACCGCATCCACGTCGGAAGTGAGATTGGTTAAAAGCTTGGCCGGCGTCACCTGCTGTATATAGGAGTAATCCTGCAACGAAACGCGTGCCGTGAGCTTACTGCGCAAGTCGCGAGCTACCCGCTCGGCCGCAAAGGTTTGCACCACGCTCTGTAAATAGGTGAATATGAAAATTGCCGCGGCAATAAGCGCGAATTCCGTCACTACGGCGCTCAACACAAAACCGCCCTTTGTATACGTATCAATTGCGCTCCCGATAATTTTCGGCACCCACAGGGTGAGCGCGTTAGCGGCGATAGTCAAAACCACCAACGCACTGATGATGGCCGCGTTCTGTTTTAAGAGACCGATGAGTCCTGTGGAATTTTTCTCCGGCATCAGAAAGAGAGTATACCAGAATTATTGCCAAAAATCTTGGCTATTTTCTCATCCACATCGGCTTCTTTTTTGCGATTTTCGCATAAACAGCGCAACTCGGCACATGGGCGCCACGCAGATAGCCAATACTCATGAGAAATTCATTAACGATTTCCCCGCCCGTAAATTTGAAAGTCTTTTTAAACAGCTTTACCCAGCCTTCTTTTGAGAGCCCGTGGTTATGTTCAAGCCATTTTTGAAATGAACCATATTCTTTCTGAAGAGCCAGTATCGCCTTGGCATTCTCAATGGCCGCATTAATTTTGAGGCGATTGCGAATAATGCCCGCATCATTCATAAGCCGCTTCCGGTTGGCAGCGGTATACGCCGCCACTTTTTTTATATTGAAATTATCATAGGCCGCCCTGAACGCGTCCTGCTTTTTCAAAATAGTTTCCCAACTTAAGCCGGCCTGATTTATTTCCAACACTAGGCGGCCAAAAAGTTCATTGTCGTCGTGTATAGGAAAACCATACTGCAAATCGTGATACGCCTTATGCAAAGCCTTTCTTGGCTCCAGCATATTTTCAATTGCATCGCAGTATGACATTTCAATCACGCCGTCGCCTCCATTTTAGCCAGAATACGATTAACCGTTTTCCAGGTGCGGCTGGTAATTGCCTTGCCGTGAGCACGCTCCAGGTCAACCATGAATTGGGGAGTTTTCGCGCCCTCCAAATTAATAGCACTGCACAATTCAGGCCGCCGATCCTTGAAAAAAGTAATCAGCAAATAATTGGGCTTTTTGTCCTCCACGCCCTTATACGGATTTTTCTTCACCAGCGCCTCAAGTTCTACCCGGCTGCGCACAATGGCAATTCGGCTAAAACCGAGTTTGAGAGGCATTTCTTTTTCTATTTTCGCTTCAAGCGTCGCGGCATTAGCGCTCCCCGACTCAAATATCACATTGCCACTGGCAATCACCGGATGCACATTTTTAAACCCCAGCCCTTTTAAAAGGCCAGCAAGTTTTTCCCCAGTCATATTCGGATTCCCCGGGCCAATGCCCCGCAACAACGCGACGTAGTTCATGCAGAAAAATCTGCTTATTTGAAGGCGAAAGCCAGCAACACGATAGTTAGAGCATTAAGAATCACCAATACCGCGACGAGTGTTGTTTTTGACCCGACCGCATTGGGATTGATTAATATAAAAACCGTGTAAATTATTGCAACAATCGCTGCTCCCAAAAAGTTTCCTTTTATCATATATTTATAATGACACTTATAAACCCGCCAACCTTACAGGAAGTATAGCAGACTTACCGAGAGTATTCTGTGCTAGTATAGCGCCCATGGAAGACACACTCTGGGATGTGGCTGTAGTTGGCGGCGGGCCGGCCGGCATGATGGCAGCTGGGCGGGCGGCGGAAAAAGGCGCTAAGGTCATTTTGCTGGAAAAAAATGAGTCCCTCGGAAAGAAACTGCTCATAACCGGAGGAGGGCGTTGCAATGTCACCAATGCCGAGGAGGATACGCGGAAACTTCTTGAGCAATTTAAGGATGCCGGAAAATTTCTTTTTTCGGCTTTTTCGCAATGGGG
>Ga0265338_10006374_pt1 | contig 15060 bp, 11 predicted proteins | sample 42126metaG_FD_193579 | JGI IMG/M metagenome (GOLD analysis project Ga0265338, IMG submission 193579) | Rhizosphere microbial communities from Carex aquatilis grown in University of Washington, Seatle, WA, United States - 4-21-26 metaG | ecosystem: Host-associated > Plants > Roots > Rhizosphere... | reverse complement strand
GGCGGCACGCTTCGGGACGAGGTTTCCATTTCCGGCGTGCGTGCCGAACCTGATGGGCAACTGACAGAATCATTTGATCACGTCGAGTTCGGTCACGGGACGTGGTTGCTCGATCCTCAAACGCTCCACGCCATCGGCCGGGTGGAACGGCAGGAGACACCGCCGGAGGTGGGCAAGGTCGAAGGCACTTTTCCCGAGTTGAAAGTCCATTGGATGAATGACTCTGGCGAGAGCGGCGTGCCGGGACTGTACTATCAATTGCGCTGGGAAACGTTAGGCGCCAATCGCGATAAGCCGCGCACAGGTCCGTTGCCGCCGCCATCGATATTGCGCCTGATTGCGGTGCGGATCTCGACCGTTGGCCAATGATACTGTCGTGGCAGATATTTTGGCTGCGAACAAAGAGTGAAGCGTGTAATCTTGTGGCTCGGGACGCCAAACGCCGGCACACAACCGCAAGGAAACTATGAATACCAAGATGATCTTCTGTTCCGTTGCAGCCGCTGCGCTGTGCTCAACATTATCAGCCCAAACACGGGAGGTTGCGCCAACCATGTCATCCAATACAACGAAACTGGTTTCCGCCGTTTATGATTGGGAGAAGATGCAACCGATGGTCGTGTCCAACGGCGTGCGCCGCACCTTGTTCGAGGGACCGACCGCGACGCTCGACAAGATTAACTGTCATATTACGACGCTTAATCCCGGCGAACAAAGCGGCGAGCCGCGACTTCATATGCAGGAAGAGGTCATTGTCGTCAAGGAAGGCACTATCGAGGCAACGTACGACGGGCACTCCGAAACTGTCGGACCCGGTTCGGTCATCTTTTTCGCCTCGCACGCCACCACGCGCTTACGCAACCCCGGCAAAGTCCCGGCCACGTACACCGTCATTTACTATTACACACCACTTACGCCAAAGAAGTGACAGCTTGGGCGGCCCGATCGATGATTGTCACACGCATGCGCCTCCGACAACTGCACCTTCTTGGGGGACGAATTGCCCTGATCTTGCTCGTCGCTTTTCCCGGCTATGCGGTGAATGCCAGCGAGCAGATTCCCCCGAAAGCCGAGCCATTTGCGCTCACCGATGTGCATTTGCTGGACGGCCCGTTTCGCGACGCGATGCTGCGCGATAAGGCGTATCTGCTGGCTCTCGATCCTGACCGTCTCTTGTACAATTTCCGGGTGACGGCGGGATTGCCTTCGGCCGCCAAGCCGCTGGGTGGCTGGGAGAAGCCGGATTGCGAACTACGCGGGCACAGCGTCGGCCATTATCTGTCGGCGCTGGCGTTGATGTATGCGAGCACAGGTGACGAGGCCTTAAAAGGACGAGCCGACTACGTCGTGGCCGAGTTGGCGAAATGCCAGGAGGCGCTGCCATCGCAGGGTTACAATAAAGGTTTCCTGTCCGCGTACCCCGAATGGTTTTTCGACTGTGTAGACCGGCACGAGAATGTCTGGGCGCCGTATTACACACTGCACAAGATCATGGCCGGGCTGCTTGATGTCCATGTGTATTGTGGCAACCGTCAGGCCCTGGACGTGCTGACGCGGATGGCCGACTGGCTGAAATTCCGGGTGGATCGCCTGTCGCACCCACAGATGCAACTGGCGCTCTCCAACGAACACGGCGGGATGAACGAAGTGCTGGCCAACCTGTACGCTGTCACCGGCAACCCCGATCATCTCAGGCTCGCACAGGCGTTCAACCACGAGGCGGTGTTCGAGCCGCTGGGCCGGGGCGAGGACAAGCTCGATGGACTCCACGCGAACACCCAGATTCCCAAGATCACCGGCGCGGCGCGGGAATATGAACTGACCGGCGACCCGCGGATGCGGGACATCGCGACGTTTTTCTGGCAACGCGTGGCCTTGCACCGGTCGTACGTGATCGGTGGCGACAGCGACGGCGAGCATTTCTTCCCCGTATCCACTTTCGCCAGACACCTCACGCCGGTGACGGCCGAGACCTGCAACACCTACAACATGCTCAAACTCACCCGGCACCTGTTTGCGTGGGAACCGTCGGCCGAGACGATGGATTTCTACGAGCGGGCACTCTACAATCACATCCTCGCTTCCCAGGACCCGGAGACAGGGATGCTGGCCTATTTCATTCCACTGGTCTCCGGGCATTTCAAAACGTATTCGAGGCCGACCGATTCGTTTTGGTGTTGCGTCGGGACCGGGATGGAGAACCATGCCAAATACGGCGACACGATCTACCACCATTCTTCCGACGCGCTGTTCGTGAACCTATTCATCCCGTCGGAATTGACGTGGAAAGATAAAGGTCTCACGGTTCGACAGGAGACGAAGTTCCCTGACGAGGAGAAGACCACGTTGACCTTGCAGTGCGCAAAGCCGGTGAGTCTCGCGTTGAAAATTCGCCGGCCTGCGTGGGCGCAGGTTGGCGTGGAAATATCGGTGAATGGCAAGCCGGAGAAGATTGAGAGCGTGGCCGGCTCGTACATCTCGCTCGAGCGAACGTGGCGCAGCGGCGACCGGGTCGAAATCACTCTCCCGATGCGGTTGCATACCGAGAGCCTACCGGACGATTCGAACACGGTCGCCGTGCTGTATGGGCCGATCGTGCTCGCGGCGGAGATGGGTACGGAAGGTCTGCCGGCGGACAACCAAGAGGCAAGGGAACAGACCGCATTTGCCAGGATGCCGCGCCCGCCGGCACCGGTGTTCGTAGCTGAGAATGGGGAGCGGGCGCTCGCACACATCAAACGCGAAGGCAGCGGGCCGCTGGCATTTCGCACGGAGGGGCTCGTCAAACCACAAGACCTGTCGCTTGTCCCGATCTACCGGGTGCACCACGAGCGCTACGCGGTCTATTGGAAATTGCAGCAGCCAACGGAGCCGGTCGCGAGGGGAGAATGAAAGCCAAATGAATCGTCCACTTGTCGTTCTGTTCTGCTTCGGCCTGTCTTTCGCGGCGTTTGCCGACGAGGGGATGTGGTTGTACAACCAGCCGCCGCGCCAACTGTTGCAGGAGCGGTACCAGTTCGACGCGACGGATGCGTGGCTGGAGCACTTGCAGAAATCCTGTGTGCGGTTCAATTCCGGAGGCTCCGGCAGTTTCGTAAGCAAGGACGGGTTGTTGATTACCAATCACCACGTCGGGGCCGACGCGCTGCAGAAGCTCAGCGCGAAAGGAAAGGATTACGTTCGGGACGGTTTTCACGCGCGGACACGCAGTGACGAAATCAAATGCCTCGATCTCGAACTGAACGTGCTCGAGTCCATCGAGGACGTGACCGCGCGTGTGAACGCCGCCGTGCCGAAGGAAGCCGACCCGGCTGCGGCATTTCTGGCGCGGCGCAAGGTCATCGCGGAGATTGAGAAGGAATCGCTCGACCGTACGGGTCTGCGCTCGGATGTTGTCACGCTCTGGCAGGGCGGCGCGTTTCATTTGTATCGGTACAAACGCTACACCGACGTGCGACTGGTGTTTGCGCCGGAGTATCAAACCGCTTTTTATGGCGGCGACCCGGACAACTTTGAATTTCCACGGTACGATTTGGATATTTGCCTGTTCCGCGCCTACGAAGACGGCAAACCAGCCCAGACGAAACAGTATCTTCATTTTTCGCCCGACGGCCCGCTCGATGGCGAGTTGGTGTTTGTTTCCGGTCATCCAGGCAGAACGAGCCGCCTGCTGACCGTGGCCGAACTGGAAAACGTGCGCGATCAATACGTGCCGTTCCGACTGGATTCATTCAAGCGCCGTGAAGTTCTGTTGAGCAATTGGAGCGCGCGCAGCGAAGAGAATGCGCGGCGAGCGAAGTCCATGGTGTTCGGCGTCAAGAATGCGCGGAAGGGGTTCGATGGCCGGTTGGCGGGATTGTTGGATCCCGATCTCCTCACGGCGAAGACGAGGGCGGAATCGGATTTCAAGTCACGGCTCTTGGGCAAGCCTGAGTTGGCCGATGCACTGGCGGCCTACGACAGGATTGCTGACGCGACGAAGACCCTGGCCGCGCAAGACACGCGGTATACATTGTTCGAAGAGGGGCAGGGATTCATAAGTGAAAGCTTTCGCATCGCGCGCACATTGCTACGGGCGGGCGAAGAACGACCCAAGCCCAATGGAGACCGCCTTCGCGAGTTTTCCGATTCCGGCAAGGCATCGCTCGAACTCGCGCTTTTCTCCGAGAAGCCGATTTACGCCGACCTCGAAGCGCTCACGCTGGCCGATTCGTTGACGTTTCTGGCCAGCGAACTTGGCGTGGACGATCCGCTCGTACAGAAAGTCCTGGCAGGCAAATCGCCGCGTGATCGCGCGGTGGAACTGATCAACGGCACGAAAGTGCGCGACGTGACCTTGCGAAAACGTCTTTACGAGGGCGGTACCAACGCCGTTGCCGCGGCGAACGACCCGATGATTGAGCTGGCCCGGCTGGTGGATCCCGAATCGCGAGCGTTGCGCAAGGTGTCCGAAACCCAGAACGAGGCGAAACAACAGGCGCACGCGGCAATTGGCCGCGCCCGCAATGTGCTCTTCGGCATGACGGATTACCCTGATGCCACGTTCACGTTGCGGCTGGCGTTCGGCGTAGTGAAAGGTTACGAAGAAAACGGCGAGGCGGTCCCGGCGTTCACCACGATTGGCGGATTGTTTACCCGGGCCGCTGAGATGAAGAATCAACCGCCGTTCGATCTGACGCCGCTATGGCAAAAGCGCCAGTCGCATCTCGACCGGAAGACGCCGTTCAACTTTGTCAGCACCTGCGACATCATCGGCGGAAACTCCGGCAGTCCGGTGGTGAATCGGGCGGGTGAATTCGTGGGCATCATTTTCGACGGAAATTTGCAGAGCCTATCGTGGGACTACGCGTTCAGCGACAAGCAGGGACGCGCGACCTCCGTGGATTCCGCCGCCATCCTGGAAGCGCTCAAAACGGTCTATCGAGCGCCAGAACTCGTCAAGGAACTGAGGACGGGACAGTAGGTTTGCATCGATGCCGGCGCGTCCGTTGGACAAACAAAGGACATACAGGTAACAAAGTGGTAACATGGCTCCTGCAAGATGGAGCCATGAAGACAAACACTGCTTTGCTCGTCTCACTCCGAACTTTCATCGTCGTGGCGGTTGCGCTGATTCTTCCTTTGGCTGCGTTGGCGGCGCCACCGTCTCCATCTGAATTGCTTGAGAAGGGAATTTATAACCAGGACACGAAGGGTGATTTCGATTCAGCGATTACGATCTACCAGCAGGTGGTCGCGGAGGCGAATGTCAACCAGTCGTTGGCTGCGCAGGCGCAGCTCCGACTCGGCCAGTGTTACTTGAAGAAGAACCGGCCGGCCGATGCGACAGCGGCATTCCAGAAACTGATCCACGATTTCCCAAATGAGAAGGAGCTGGTCGCCAAAGCACGCGAATATCTACCGAGTAACATCGCCCTCGGACCGGTGCCCTGGGTCGATGGCGAACGACTGCAACTCAATATCGCGTTGGCCACCGGCGCAGATATCGGGACGGTTGAATATCGCGCCGATCTGGTACAGCCGGGTAAAGTATGGCGCGTCGGTGCGCGGCTGCTGGCCGGTCCGCAATCGGTCAGCAGCGTCGATGCGGATGCGGAGACGTTCCGACCACTGAGCAGCCATTGGAAACATTCGATGCTGGGAGAAGTCTCGGCGACCTACGGGACGGGCAGCGTGGAAGTGCGGCGCGTCGGGAAGGAGCAGCCGACCACCATTACCTTCGACGGCCCGATCCTCGACAACGAAGAAGCCGTGCACGCGATGCGCCGGCTTCCGCTGCAAGTCGGCTACAAGACGACGCTGCCCATTGTTTCAACATTGGGAGGCAGTCCCATCCAGGTTGGCCTTGAAGTGGTTGGGAAGGAGACGGTCGAAGTGCCGGCGGGTAAGTTCGATTGCTTCAAAGTGCATCTGGGACTCGTGAACCAGGACTTCTGGTTCTCGGATGATACGCATCGTTACCTCGTGAAATTCGAGGCTGGCCCCATAACGGCACAACTCGTGTCGATCGCACAGCGCAACCCGAGCCAGGTCGTGGCGTTCCGCGACGACGAGCTAGGCATTTCGTTCACCGCGCCGGCCAACTGGGTCGTCTGGCGGGCCAGGAACGGACAGCCTGCGAAACAGGAGTTGATTCGTACGCTCGATCCCGACGCCGACACGGACGACGGCGGTATGCGGCTCTTCGCGACCGATTCGCTGTCGGGCGGTGCACAGAAATCGGCCCGCGCCTGGGCGGACGAGGAGCTTGACAAGAATAAAATCGCGAAGGTGCGCCCCGATAGCTGGAAGAATTACACCATCGATGGGCGGACAGGCGTCAGTTGCATCGTGGATTACACCGAGGGTGGCAAACCGCGGGAACAGTTCTTGTTGCGTGTGCTGGGAGCGAAGAACTCCGAACTTTTCGTACTCACCTCGGCCCCGGACAAGTTCGATACGCTTAAGCCTCAGTTCGATAGCATCCTTACCAGTTACCGGACGCATTGAACGCACGACGATTCAGTCTATTCCAGCGCCGCGTGGGCCGGGAGATACGTGCCTGGCCCATGCTGGCGTTGTTGCTACTGGTCGTGCTGGTTGCCAGCGGCTGCGTGCTTTGGTTCATGCGTGAGGCGATGCAGAATGAGCGGATGGCAGTGCGCGAAAAGCTGGCTGAAGCGTATCACGGTCAACTGGTGCTGGTTCGGGCGCAGTTGCTGGAGCGTTGGAGTCAGCAGCTTGGCCAGCTTGAGAGCACCGGGGAGGACGCAGGCCGCTTTGCGCGATGCGTTCGTGAAGGTTTGGCCGACAGCGTGATCTGTTTCGATGAGCAGGGCCGGGCAGCGTATCCACACCTGTCAGGCGGACGCGACCTCGCCGCCAACGCGGAACTCTTCACGCTGGAATCATCGACCAACAAGACCGGTCCGCAATTCAATGAGATCGCCGCGCGATTGCGTGACCGGGTCAACGACTACGCAACGGGCACGCTACCATCCGCGCAACGGCGATTCATCATGCACGAATTGCAGCGACTGAATCCCGGTGTCGAGTTCCCAACCCTGGCGGCAGAAGAACTCGCGGCCCGGTACCTGGAGGCGAATGAGGCCTGGTCCACCAACACAACCTTGCGCGCCACCGAATTGCGGGAAGTCTGGTCGGTAGCGTCCCCGAGCAGGCGCGTGTTGGCGTTGTTTACGACCGCCGGTTTGCGAGCCAAGCTGGGCAAAGTGGTGGGTGAGCCGTTGCTGCCCAAAGGTGTAACCATCACGGTTGTTGGACCGAATGAAGATGCGGCGTCCGAGTCCACACTTGTCAGCGCGTCGCTGGGGCCCGAATTGCCCGGCTGGCAACTGGCGTTGTCGCTGAACGATCGAAAGCTATTCGATACCGAGGCCGAGCAACGAATCGCGCGCTATCTGGTCATCGGCGGTGTGGTAATCGCCGCGATGTCGATACTTGCCTTCTTCATCGCCCGCGGTTTTGGGCGACAAGTACAACTGGCCCGGCTGAAGAACGATCTGGTGGCGAATGTGTCGCACGAACTCAAGACGCCACTCACGGCGATGCGCGCCCTCGTGGATACGTTGCTCGATGCGGAACGATTCGATGAGAAGACAACGCGCGAATACCTCGAGTTGCTCGCCACGGAAAATGCGCGGCTCAGCCGGTTGATCGACAATTTTCTGACCTTCTCGCGTTTGGAGCGAAATAAATTCAAATTTGAGTTTACGCGTATTCGTCCGCTGGAAGTCGTTGTGGGAGCAGTGGCGGCGCTGGGCGAACGCGCCCACGCGCCCGGTTGCAGTTTTGAGTCACACGCCGCCGAGGATCTCCCATCAATACGCGGGGATCTCGATGCGTTGGTCACCGCCCTGTTGAACCTGCTCGACAACGCGTGGAAATATTCCGGCGACGAAAAACACATCGTTCTGCGAACGGAGGCCCGCAACGGTAGTGTCTGCTTCGCCGTTGAAGACAATGGCATCGGCCTTACGCCGCGCGAGTGCCAGCGGATCTTTCGCCGTTTCTATCAAACGGATCAGCGGCTCGCGCGCGTCGCGGGCGGTTGCGGCCTGGGGCTCAGCATCGTCCAATCGATCGTCGAAGCGCACCACGGTTCCGTGCACGTCGAGAGCAACCCCGGACGCGGCAGCACGTTCACCATCGAGATTCCCGTCTTTGTGGAGAGTGCGTCATGACCCCGGCCAAGATCCTTATCATCGAAGACGACCCGGCAATCCTGCGCGTGGTGAAGGACAACTTTGCCGCGCGCGGCTATCAGGTACAGACGGCACGAAATGGCGAAGACGGTCTGGAAGCCGCACTGAATGGCCGGGCTGACCTTATCATCCTCGACATCATGCTGCCGAAGATCAACGGTTTTGAAATCTGCCGGGCTGTCCGGGCCGAGAAACTCGAAATGCCGATCCTCATGCTCACGGCGAAAGGGCAGGAAGAGGACATCGTCCGCGGCCTGGAACTGGGGGCGGATGACTATGTCACGAAACCGTTCAGCATACGTGAGCTGGTGGCGCGGGCGCAGGCGTTTTTGCGTCGACGGCAGGCGGGGGCAGGGGACTGTTACCAGTTCGGCGACTGTCGCCTTGACACCGTCTCGCACCGGCTACTGAAGAACGGCGTCGAGGTGCCGCTGACGAACAAGGAATTCTGCCTTCTCGAGTACTTTCTTCAACATCCCGGGCGCGCATTTACCCGCGACAGCATTATGAACGCCGTATGGGGCAACACCATCCTGGTTACCGCGCGCAGCGTGGATCGTTGCGTGACCACGCTACGGGGCAAGATCGAGCCCGACCCGCATCACCCCACATTTATCCGGACGATCCGTGAAATTGGCTACCGTTTTGAAGGCAGCCCGGCCGATGCCGCGATTGAGTAGGAAATTCGGGTCGCGCCCCCCTGTAAAAAGACAGTTGCATTGGCGGGGAAAAAGCCGTAAAAGAACGGGCCATTCGCGGTCGGATCGGGATCAGGATCGCCTGCGTGTGTAAACCAAGAATTGTGAGCCAATTAAGTCAACGAATGTAACCCGCTGAGGGCCAACAGGAGGTCGAGGCAATTCAATCGTTTGTTCGTGTAAACCAGAAAATTCGCGCCCGCGAAGTGCGGGTAGTAGACGCTGACGGAAAGCAACTCGGGGTCATCACGATCAGCCAGGCGCTGGCCGCCGCGCAGCAGAGCGGCATGGACCTGGTCGAAGTGGCGCCCAACGCGACGCCGCCGGTTTGCCGGATCGTTGATTTCGGCAAGTACAAGTACGAGCAGGAGAAGCGGGAGCGTGAGGCGCGCAAGCACCAGCACGCGAGCAAGCTGAAGGAGATCAAGATCCGGTTGAACATCGATCCGCATGATTACCAGACGAAGGTCAATCACATGCGGGACTTCCTGGGCGACGGGATGAAGGTGAAAGTGACGATGATGTTGCGGGGCCGCGAGAACGCGCACCCGGAATACGGCAATAAGATGATGCAGAAGATCATCCAGGACCTGCAGGATTGCGGGCGGCCCGAAGTGATGCCGAAGCTGATGGGCCGGAGCATCACGATGATGATTTCGCCGATGCGCGGCGCGGGCAAGAAAGCGGCCGAGACACGGCAGAGTGACGAAGAAGACGAAGCCTAGGAATTTGGATTTCAGGAAGGAACCAGTACATGCCACGTTGGAAATCAGCGAAGACGAAGAAGGCCGCCGCGAAGCGGTTCAAGATCACGGCGACCGGCAAAGTGATGCGCTACGGCGCCGGCAAACGACACTTGTTGGGGCACAAGTCCTCGAAGCACAAGCGTCGCCTCGGCAAGACCAAAGCGGTCAGCGAAACACACAAGCACCATATTACGGACGTGCTACCGTTCAGCCATCGTGGATAATATTTGAACGTCGAATAGCGAATTTGAAATTTTAGGAGTTCACCATGCCAAGAGCCACCAACGCACCAGCCAGTCAACGCCGCCGCAAGCGCATGCTATTAGCCGCCAAAGGCTATCGCGGCTGGCGCAGCACGAAATTCCGGTACGCCAAGAACGCCGTCTGGCACGGGCTGACATACAGCTTCGCCCATCGCAAGGACAAGAAGGCGGATTATCGCGCGCTGTGGACGCAGCGTATCAATGCCGCTTGCCGCGCGCAGGGCATCACCTACAGCCGGTTTATTGCCGCACTCAAGAAGGCGAACATCGCGCTCGACCGCAAGACCCTTTCTGATTTGGCGACGAACGACCCGAAAGCTTTCAGCGCCGTGCTGGCCGCGACGAAGTGAGACGTTGGTTGTTTGCCGTAGGCGGTGTCTGCTTACACGTAGTGGAGAGGGCTGTGTGGATTTCGAGCAGATCGTCGAGGAAACAGAGAAGCTGATCAGACCAGAGCTGCAGCGACGTTGTGAAGCGCTGGCAACTGACAACCAATTCACAAACGCACATGTCGGCTCCATTCGGCATGCTGGTTGCCTTCATACTATTGGTCTAAGCTGCCACCCGGTCGCGTCGTCATCGCCAGACGACACATTCTCGATACACGTCAACATTTTTGACGTCGAAGGTATTTCAATGAGAGGATTTGTGGGGTGGTACCAGCCATTCATCGTTGGCAAGCTGCCCGGTTACACGATTCGCGAAGGCATGACTCGGCCATTTCGTTTTAATCCCGGTGAAACTTTGGCGGATTTCATTCTTCTTCTACCATCGCTGTACGTCGCATTTGAAAGGGGTCGTCGCAGAGGTTGTCCGCCAAGAGCGATTCGTCGATTGTGGAACCGGATATTTCTTGCGGAACGATGACAGACGACAAGGGAAGTGGCAATACGATCGTTCGTTCTCGTCGGAGACAATACCCCACGCTATAGCTTCACCAGATCGCGGTGGCGGAGGGTGAACCGGCAAGTCCTGTCGTAGCCGCATGACCGGGCCAGAGCAGCCGCCTTCCCGAAATCCTGCCCGACGTCCTGTGGCACATGCGCGTCGCTGCCGAGGGTGATGGGAATGTTCAAGCGGCGGGCGATCTTGAGGAATACTTCGTTGGGGTAGATTTCCTTGCACGGTTTGCGCAATCCCGCGGTGCTCACTTCTATGGCCACATCCGATTCGGCGACGGCGTGAAGCGCGTCCTCATAAACGCTGGTGAAATCGGTTTTGGGGCGGAAGTTGAATTTTTTCGGCAAATCGGGGTGGGATAGGGAATCAAACAGACGGGACCGGGCCGCTTGCTTCCACGTATCGAAATACGTGCGCCAGCGGGCGTCGACATCCTCGTTTTTCCAATCCTCGGCGCTGCGGTCGACCGGGAAGTCGCCAAGGTAATGCACGCTGCCGAGAAAGTAATCCCACGGATGCATCGCGGCGAGTTCACGAATCCAATCTTCGCGCCCGGGAATGAAATCGACTTCGAGGCCCAGTTTGATAGAGAGCAACGGCAATTTTTGTTGCGCGTCGCGCACCCAGCCGACGTAGGTATCGAGGTCGGAGAGTTTCATCGTCCAGTCGGTGTCACGATTGCCGAGAGGCGCGTGGTCCGAGCAGCCGATCTCATCGAAGCCGCGCTCGAGGGCGATCTTGGCGTAGTCGAGTGGGATGCCGACACCATCCGTCAGACGTGTGTGCATGTGATAATCGATCAACATGGGGGAGAAGTGTAATGGTTCCATGGGCCAGCGCAAGGTTGGAAGCGATCCGTCTGTGGTGTCTTTCCTGTAGGCGAGGCTACGGGGGTTCCTGTAGATGGCTAGCGGTTGTCCTGTAGGCGCAGAATATTATTTCCCAAATATTGATTACAGTGCTTGTCAAGTCAGGGTCTCTTGTGATATTTCGAGTTTCTGAAGTGGGCGCAAAGAAAGCAAGGGATAGGAAACTGTCCCAGGCAACAATCGGCAATACGACGATTGGATTTGGTAGTGAGATTCTGTAGGATGTCGGGGTAATAATGCCGGGCTGGGGGAACGTGTTATCGGCATTCAACTTTCGGTTCTGTATTTTAGAGGAGGCCGTTCAATATGAAATCTGTCTACCGTTGTGCGTTGGCAATCGCCGTCAGTGTATGTTTTTTGCCGGCTTCCCTTTTTGCATCCAGCCTGGCTTTTGACAGGGCGTCGGATCCCACCTACAACGGAGGTTGGACGGCCGGCATGAATGGCGGCGCGGGTTGGAATGGGGGTTGGGCGATGTTTATCGGCGCATCGCCGTCCAACACGCCCACCGCGCAGTTCATCGGCTCTTCCACGAACAACGACAAGAACGGCGACATCAATGCGGATGGGGATATTGACACCACGGGCAAATCGTGGGGATTGCTGGGCAATGCGCAGGATGTCTTCGGGGAACGTATCTTCAACGGGCCGCTGAATGTCGGCCAAACATTTGTCATTTCCATGGACAACGGCGCTGTGCCCACCAACAACGGCGCCGAAGTCGGGTTTCTCCTACAGAATGACCTCTTCGAGACACGATTACAGTTTATCCTGACCGGCGCCACCAACGTCTACAATTTGGAGCACATTGGCGCCACCACGGGAATCACGAATACCGATCAGGGGATGAAGATCGCGGTCCAGGTGGTGAACGTTGACACGGCCGTGGTATCCGTCACGACCCTGGCTGACGGGGTGACGCATGTGTTCAGCAACATTCTGATGAACGCCGGGGTCAGCAATGGCCACCATCAGGTCACGTCGGTGGTCTTGGAAAACAAGAGCACGGGCGGCGCGGCGACGAACCAAACATTCTTCAATTCCATGTACATCCTGCCCGACACCAATGATACGACCTTTTTTGCCGATCAGACTTTGAGCGTGGCAGCTTCGTTGAATCCGGCGCTTGTGAATAGCAATCTGACCTACACAATTACCGTGACCAACAAGGGGCCGGCCTCAGCCACCGGCATGACCGTTACGGACGTGCCTCCGAGCGGTGTGACTTTCGTGTCGGCTACGTCCGCGCAGGGTACGTGCAGGACGGATGCGTTCCACAATGTGATTTGCGATATGGGACCACTGGCCACCAACGCCACGGCGTCGATCTCCGTTGTCGTAACGCCGACAGTATCCGGTGCTCTCACCAACGTCGCTTCCGTGTTCTCACTCAATGTTGATACCAACCTGGCTGACAACGTGGTCACTACCAGCGGTTCCGCGGTCAGTTCGTCGCAATTATCGGTTGCGCCTGCGGGTTTCGACTTTGGCCCGGTCGTCACGGGGACCACTCACCAAACCAGTTTTGTCGTGACCAATCTCGGTGGCTCAACCTTGACGGGCACGGCCACAGTCAGTACCGCGTCGTTTGCGATTGCGTCAGGAAGTCCCTTTAGCATTGCAGGCTTCGGTTCGACGAATGTGGGGGTCAGCTTTACGCCATCCAGTGCGGGCAGCTTCACGGATCATGTGGTCTTCGTCAGCAACGGTGGCGTGTCATCGAACCTTGTGACAGGCACGGGAGCGGTTGCTCCTGCGGCCAGCTTCTCGGGCCTACCCAGGGCAGGAGTCGCGCCGCTACTCGTAACGTTCACGGATACATCCACGGGAACCATCACGAATCGTTTCTGGGATTTCGGCGACGCCGGGACAACGAACACGTTGAACGCGGCGGTAGTGCACACCTATGCCCTAACGGGGACGGACACGGTGACGTTAATCGTCAGTGGTCCACTTGGCGTCAGCACCAATACGCAGCTCGGTTACATCACCGTGACGAATGTCCCAGCACAAATGTCAGTCGCGCCGTCCAGCCATGATTTCGGTTTCTTGGCGGTTGGTCAGGTGAAGACACAGACTTTCTCCGTGATCAACGGCGGTTCGGTAGCGTTGACCGGGACCGTGACCGTGACGGGCACAAGCTTTGGGCTCGTCAACGGCAGTCCATTCAATGTGGGTGGCGGACAAACGGGACAAGTGAATGTGAGCTTCAGTCCTGGTTCCGCCGGGTCGTTTACCGGTTCGGTCGCCTTTGCCAGTAACGGAGGCAACGCGACGAATGCCGTTACCGGTATCGGGGCTATCGCCCCGGTGGCCAACTTCAGCGCCAGCCCGACCAATGGCGTGGCGCCGCTGAACGTGACCTTTACGGGCACCTCGACGGGCACGATCACAAATCAATCGTGGACGTTTGGCGATGGCGGCACGAGCACATCGAGCAGCCCGAGCCACACCTACACGAACGCGGGGTCATTCTCCGTGAGCTTGACGGTGCTCGGACCGTTGGGATCGTCCACGACCAATAGGACCAACCTCATTATCGCGACGAACGCGCCACCGGTGGCGAGCTTCACCGCCAGCCCGACCAATGGTGCGGTCTCGCTGAACGTGACCTTTACAGATACGTCGTCGGGCATCATCACCAACCATTCGTGGACATTTGGCGATGGCGGCACGAGCACGGCCAGTAGCCCAAGCCATAGTTATGCGACCACGGGAACGTTCTCGGTCGTGCTCTCGGTCTCCGGTCCGTTTGGATCGAGCACAACGAACCGCGCGAACCTGATCACGGTTACGAACGGCGCCCCGCCGTCGGTGAGCATTACTCGGCCGGCGACGGGCATGCTGTATCCCATCGCGTTTACGAACGAGACGATCACCATCGTGGCGAGTGCCAGCGACGTTGACGGCATCAGCCTGATCGAGTTCTTCGTGGATGCGATCAAACTGGGTCAGACGAATGCCAATCCGGGTTCGATTCTCTGGAACGGACCTACCGCTGGCAATCATACTCTCACTGCGGTTGCTCACGACACGCTAGGAGCGACCAATATATCCGCGGCCGTCACGGTCACGATCGGCGCAAAGAATTCGCCATTGGGTGATTGGCAGGTCACGATTAGCGGGGCGGACAAGGGGGTTGAATTCCTAACGTTCGAAGACGACTTCAGCGCGAGCGGGTATGCGATCCGGCTCAAGCCGTTTGGTCTGGATGATGTGTCGGGCACCTGGGGCTTTGGCGCGAAGGGTGCGATCACGGGATCGCTTGTCGAACAGATCGGCAGCACGACGAACTGGACCGGAACACTGGCGGGGAAGGCGACGAGTCTCAAGAGCCTGAGCACATCGGTCACGACCACGAACGCGGGCGTCTTCAAGTG
>Ga0265338_10006373_pt1 | contig 15060 bp, 14 predicted proteins | sample 42126metaG_FD_193579 | JGI IMG/M metagenome (GOLD analysis project Ga0265338, IMG submission 193579) | Rhizosphere microbial communities from Carex aquatilis grown in University of Washington, Seatle, WA, United States - 4-21-26 metaG | ecosystem: Host-associated > Plants > Roots > Rhizosphere... | reverse complement strand
CGATGCGTGAGACGGCGACGACGGGAACGACCGGTTTCTGCTGGCTTCCCCAGACCACACGGGCGCGAATGAACTGCGCGTTGCGCAGGGCGTCATTGGAGTTCGCGATTTGAGCCTTGGCCAGGACGGTCTGCGTTGTGTTATCCACTTGCGGTGAAATAAAGGTGATCCGGCTGGAGGCGAGCAAAGCGCCCGCGCCGTCAACGATCTGGACGGGGAGATTCAGCTTCAACTGGCCGGACTTCTCGATGGGGACATAGATGTAGGCCTCGAGGCTGCCGGGGCGGTCGACGGTGGTGAGCTGGGTCGTTGTAAGGACGCGGTCTCCGACACGTACGGGGACATCGCCGACGATGCCGGTCCGGGGAGCGACGACCTGGAAATAGTGGAGCTGAACCTGCTGTTCGTTCACCTGCGCATCGAGGGAGTGAAGCTGAGCCTTGGCGGCATCGAGAGTGGCTTTTGCCTGGTCGAGATCCTGCTTGCTGACGACCCCGGCATTGGCGAGGCCGCTGACGCGGTCATAGCTCTGCTGAGCCCAGGTCACCTGGGCCACCTGGGCGTTGCGGGCGTCTTCCTGACTCCTGAGCGTCGCCTGCTGCTTGGCGGGATCAATCTGCATGAGGGGGACGCCGTCGCCGACATGCTGGCCGGAGTGGACAAAGATCTTGGTAATGATGCCCTCCACCTGAGGACTGACTACAGCCGAGTCGCGGGACTTCAGAGTGGCGACGTATTCGGTGGTGTCATCAATGTTCTGGAGGGCGGCAGTGTGGACTTTAACCGGCATGGCATGTGGACCGCCGGGGCCCTTGGCAGCTTTACTGTCGCTGCAAGCAACGGTAAACACGAGGAGACCGAAAAGCGTAAAGGGCAGAATCGACTTTTTGACAATACTTCGGGAACTGCGGCTGCTTGTCATGACATTCCTCAAAACCTGGAAACACTCCGGAACCAAACATCCCCATATATGCAACGCACGACAGGGCTCCAAAGCCCGCCTCGGGGATTTCCAAATAATCTTAGATCAATAAATAGATTCGTGTCGGGGGCAGAACGCTGCGAAGAATTTCAGGCGCCGGCGGGGTCTGGTAGATTGTTCAGTCATGAAGCCGATACGGAGCTTTGCGAGCGATAACAACGCGGTCGTGCATCCCGAGGTGATGGAGGCCTTGAAACGGGCCAACGAGGGGCATGAGGTGGGGTACGGGGACGACCAGTACACCGAACGGGCGGTCGCCAAGTTCCGGGAGCATTTCGGCAGCGAAGTGGCGGTGTTCTTTGTTTTCAATGGGACAGCGGCGAATGTATTAAGTCTGCAAGCGCTGGCGCGGTCCTACCACGCGGTGTTATGTCCGGAGCTGTCTCATATTTATACTGATGAGTGCGGAGCGCCGGAGCGACTGACAGGGTGCAAACTGATTCCGCTACCTGCCCCAGAGGGCCGGTTGACAGTCGCCACGGTGGCACATGCGTATCACGGGATCGGGGATCAGCATCATGTGCAGCCGCGGGTGATTTCGATTACGCAATCCACGGAAATGGGGACGGTCTATAAGCCAGCCGAGGTGGAAGGGCTGGCCAAGTTTGCGCACCAGCGGAAGATGTTCTTGCATATGGACGGGGCCAGGATTTCGAATGCGGTGGCGGCGCAGGGGCTGACCTTGCGGCAGGCGACGCGAGACCTAGGCGTGGATGTGCTTTCCTTTGGGGGGACTAAGAACGGGCTGATGGGCGTAGAGGCGGTGGTATTTTTCCGGCCGGAACTGGCGGAGGATTTTCTGTTCCTGCGCAAGCAAGGAACGCAACTGGCGTCGAAGATGCGGTTCCTGTCAGCGCAGATGGAAGCGCTGCTGACGAATGATCTGTGGAAGCGGAACGCGGGACACGCGAACCGGATGGCCAAATTGCTGGAGCAGGAGATGCGGAGGATCCCGCGGGTGAAGATTGTGTATCCGGTGGATGCCAATGGGGTGTTTGCGCAGATTCCGCGGGACGCGATTGAGAAGATCCGGGATCGGTATTTCTTCTACACGTGGAGTGAAGAGGAATCGGTGGTGCGGTGGATGTGTTCGTTCGACACGACCGAGCAGGACGTGGGGGAGTTTGCCCAGTTTGTGAAAGAAGTAGTGGGTAAGGCCGCGAATTAGGCGGCGCGCAGCCCCTAAAGAGGCGATTCGGCGCGGCATTTACGGCATCGCTAAAGCGATGCCCCGATTACGAACCTTTAAGGGCCCGGAAAATCTCGACACTGATTACAAAACCTTCTTATTTCTTTTTCTGGGCGGCGCGGACTTTGGCCCAACGGGCGCGCTGCGCGGCGGCGATGCGCTTGCGGCCGGCGGCGGAGATGGTCCGCTTCTTGCCGGTGGTGACCTTCTTGCCGGAAAAATAGACTTTGCCGAAGGCGGAGAGAGCCGCACTTACGCGGTGGAGTTCATTTTCCAGGCGGGAACGTTCCTGCTGGAGTTGATCGATGACGGAGTTTACCAACGTTTTAGCCATTGCGTGATCTTACCACCCAATGAGGTGAGAGGCCGCGTCAATGGCGGAGTTTCGGGACGCAGTTCACCGGGGGGCCGGGTTGTGGCGGGTGCGGCCCCTAAAGGGGCGATTGGGAGCGGGGTCTTACGGTATCGCTAAAGCGATACCCTGATTACAAACCGAAAACCTATACGGCCGCTTGTGGCGATTAGTTCTGTTGAGGCGACGCTTAGGTCGTTACCAGCCGAGGTCGGAGTGTTGGTCCTGCTTGCGGACGGCATTGCTTGGCTCGCCGAACTGGTTGCGTTTCTTGTAGGACATCACCATGAGGCCGATGCAGATGCCCATGGGCGGGAAGATCAGGACGAGGATTCCGCTCTTGAGAGCCTGGATCATGCGCTGCCCGGCGCCGGCCGCCTGGGTATAGCAGAGGGCGCAGCTCTGGCTGAAAGCGGGAACCGCACAAGCAATCAGAATCGTGATGAGGAGCGCGGTCCGGATCCAGGCGGGAAAGCTCTTTGGCCGTTGCATATCACTCCTCAATTCTTACTTCATTACTTCTACATTCATTCTGAGTAAAAAGCTCTCAGCAACTGCGGCAATAACGGAATTACATTTCGTCGCGGGGGAGACTTCCCTGCTCCGCGGTTGGGCTCAGTGAGGCCGCAGGTAGAGTGCGCGGAAACTATCCGACCAGATCATGTTCATCATGAAGAGGACGAAGAGGGTGTAGGGGATCAGGGCCAAGGCCAGGATGGTGCGCTCCTGCGACAGGTGCATGAAGTACATGACGGCAATGGCCGCCTGGAGAGCGGCGAGCAAGAGCATGAGCATCGGCTGCGGTCCGGCCATGATGGCGAAGCAGACCTGGTAGATGGCGATCACGAGGATGGTGCAATAGACGAAGTAGGTCGTCCCCATGCCGTAGGATTTTTCATTCGAACTCATCAGCGTAACCTCCTTGGGTTCTTGTTACCGCTTCATGTTCATGAGGTAGAGCAAGGGCACGACGAACATCCAGACGATGTCGACGAAGTGCCAGTAAAGTGCCCAGATCTCGATGTGCTTGGCGGAGTAGCGGCCGGCCTTATAAAGGATAGCGACGACGACGAGGGCAACGACGCCGCCGAGCACGTGCAGCATGTGAAGTCCGGTGACGGCGAAGAATGTCGCGCCGAACATGGGGGCGCCCCAGGGGTTCTGGAACATACGGACGCCTTCGTGGATAAGGCCGAACCATTCGCGCAAGTGAAGGATGGCGAAGAGGAGGCCGCCAGCGGCGGTGATGAGCGTCCATTTCACGGCGCCGTCGCGATTGCCGGCCTCGGCGTCGCGGACGGCGAAGAGGACGGTGAGGCTACCGGTGACGAGGATGAAGGTCATCAGCAAGGCGTTCCAGATGGTGGCGTGTTCGAAGGGCGTGGGCCAGTCGACAGAGGCGTTGCGGATGTAGCCGTAGGCAAAGAGAAGAGCGGCGAAGGTGACCGCGTCGGAGATGATGAACAGCCACATCACCAGCTTGCTGGATGGAATCGCAAAAGGGGATTCTTCCATGACTCCCGCTGCGTGGGGATCGACTGCGAGATTCTGTTGACTCACGGCGCCTCCTGAGTGCCCGGGGCGAAAGCCCCAAATCTCTGACTACGCTTGCGCGGCCCTGAGGGCCGTTCCTCTAGTGAAACTTCCTGCAAGACCTGAACGGGTTACAACTTCAGCCAAATCAGGAACAGCAAGTAGACCCAAATCGTGCCCATGAAATGCCAGTAATAGGCGGTAGCGTCCATGGTGCTCTTGCGCAGGATGGGAACGGGACTGCGCAGGAGATTGATAACGCGCAACAGGCCGCCCAGGCCTCCGATGACGTGAATGGCATGGAAGGCGGTGAGCACGTAAAAGAATGAACTATTGGGGTTAGTCGGAAGGTAGAGGCCTTCCGCACGCAACTGCAGCCAGGCTATGTACTGGCCGGCAACAAAGGCAATGCCGAGAGCGAAGGTGACGCCGAGCCATTGCATGGCCTGGGATCGGGTCACACCTTGCAGGCGGATGTAGGCGGCAACTTTCCGGCGCGCAATTTCCAGCGTGATGCTGCTGATTACAAGGATCGCGGTGTTGAGGAAGAGGATGCGCGGGATCAGGATGTGCTGCCAGTCATTGCCGGAGCCCTGACGAACGACGAGAGCGCTGGTCAAGGCTGCGAACGCCATTCCGATGGCGGCGAGAGCGACCCAGATTCCGGTGCGAACGGGCTCGGGTGGACGGTCGGTAACAGCGCGAAGATCTCCATCACCGGGAGTGAGACCGGACGAGCCACCGCCGTCATAAGTCCCGGGGGAGGGTTTGGACGGTATTGCCGGTGGCTCGGGTACGATCGCTGCCATACTGCCTCATGGCCCCTGAAGGGGCGATTTGTTCTACTGCCGTTGCGGTATCGCCGAAGCGATAGCCTGGGTTATCGAAACCTGTTCCGCGCGGCCCCTAAAGGGGCAGGTTGGCAGGTGCGATTTTCGGTATCGCTAAAGCGATACCCTGATTACAAGGCAAAACCAAAATCTCCAGATTGGTCGCGTTCCACTTTCGACCGATCTACTTCGACCCATTTACTTTGACCGATCTATTCACTTTCGACCGATCTGTTTTTTGACCGATCCACTTCAACAGATCTACTTTCTGCTTTTTACCAATTTGCCGAGTGGCCTTGAACCTTATACGGGTCAGGAACGCACAGGGGTTTTGACCTGCTCGGGTGACGTCTGCATGATGAAGTCTTCTTTGGCGCCTTCGACTCCATATTGATAGGGATCGTGATAGACGACGGGGTGCACGCCACCGAAATTGTTCCAGGGTGGGGGCGAGGGCATCGTCCACTCGAGCGAGGTGCAATTCCACGGATTGGGCGGAGCGGCCGGACCTTTGAAGCGGCTGTAGATCAAGTTGTAGAGGAAGATCAGCTGCGCGGCTCCGGTAAAGAAGGCGGCGATGGTGATGAACTTGTGGACGGGTAACAGGGGAGCCATGAAGTCATCCACGAAGCTGGAGTAGCGGCGGACGTTGCCGGCGAGTCCAAGATAGTGGAAGGGCATGAAGATGCAGTAGGCCCCGACGAACGTCATCCAGAAGTGAACTTTGCCGAGGGTTTCGTTCATCATGTGGCCGGTCATCTTGGGCATCCAGAAATAGGTTCCGGCGAAGATGCCGAAGATGGCGGCGACACCCATGACGAGGTGGAAGTGTCCGACGACGAAGTAGGTGGCGTGGAGGTAGATGTCGATGGAGGGCTGGGCGAGGAAGAATCCGCTGACGCCGCCGCTGACGAACATCGAGATAAAGCCCAGGGCAAATAGCGACGCGGCAGTGATCTGGAGACGGGAGCCGTAGAGACTGCCGAGCCAGATGAGCGTCAGGATGGTTGCCGGGATCGTGATCATCAGCGTGGGGAACGAGAAGACGAGAGCGGAGAAGGGATTCATGCCGCTCAGGAACATGTGATGTCCCCAAACCATGTAGCTGAGGAAGCCGATCGACAACATGGAAGCGATGACGACTTTGTGGCTGAGCAGCGGCTTGCGCATGCTGTTGATCAGGATGTGAGAAACGATGCCCATGGCGGGCAGAATGGCGATGTAGACCTCAGGGTGTCCGAAGAACCAGAACAGATGCTGCCAGAGAAGAGGTGAGCCTCCGGAGTGGGGCTGGATTTTGTCATTGACCATGAGGCCGGCGGGGATGAAGAAGCTAGTGCCGGCGACGCGATCGAGAATGAGAAGCAAGCAAGCCGGAAGCAATACGGCGAAAGCGAGTAGCGCGATGCAGGAAGTGATGAACCATGCCCAGGTGCAGATCGGCATGCGCATCAGGGTCATACCCTTGGCGCGGAGGTCGAGAGTGGTCGCGATGAAATTCAGGGAGCCGAGTAGAGAGGCGATACAGAAGATCGCGATGGAAATTCCCCAAAGGTTCTGACCCATGCCGAGGCCAGGGCCGGCGTCGGAACCGACGGCGCTGAGCGGAGCGTAGGCAGTCCATCCGGAGATGGGCGGGCCGTCAGGAACAACGAACGCGGCGAGCAACACGATGAAGGCCACGAAGGTGGTCCAGAACGACATCATGTTGAACTTCGGGAAGGCCATATCCTCGGCGCCGATCTGAATGGGCAAGAAGTAGTTGCCGAAGGCGGCGAAGGGAGCGTTGGTGAGCACGAAGAACACCATCAAGGTGCCGTGCATGGTGAGGAGCGAGAGGTAATACTCGGGGGTGATGACGCCGCCGGGGGCTCCATTTTTGGAGAGCAGGGCGAGGCCGGGGACGGCAGCGTTGGGCCAGACGAGGTGGAAGCGCATCAGCCACGAGAGGAACATGCCGATGAACACGGCGACGAGCGCGAGCCCGTAGTACTGGAGGCCGATGATTTTGTGGTCGAGGCTGAACACATATTTCCCGATAAAGCTGGTGGGGGGACCGTGATGCGCTGCTGCTTCCGACATTGAAATCACCTCGAGTAAAGAGCTGAACTTTGCTTACGAAGGACCGGTATTTTTGCCGGACCCGAAGGCGGCGCGTTACTGTGCCGCGTGGTCTTTCAGCCACTTATCAAAATCTTCCTGCGACAGAACGGACAGATAGGCTTTCATGTTGTAGTGACCCAATCCGCAGAGCTGGGTGCAGACGATTTCGTATTTGCCGGGAACGGTCGCGGTGAAGTGGACCGCGAGATCGACACCGGGAACGTAATCCTGCTGGATGCGGAGTTCGCGGACATAGAAGGAGTGGCCCACGTCCTTGGAATGCATCGTCAGGTTGACCTGGCGGTTCACGGGGACGGCGAGCTCGGCGGCGGTGATGTCATCGCGGGAGTCGACGTCGTTCTCGGGATCAAGCCCGAAGAAGTTCTGGTTGCCTTCATCGATCTTGTCGGGATGGGGCGTGCCGAACTTGCCGTCGGGTCCGGGATAACGGAAGTAGAAAGCGAACTGTCCGGCCTGCGACTGGATGGTGAGAGCGTCTTTTTCCGGGGCGGCGAAATAGACCGCGGCCCAAGCCTTCTGTCCAATCGCGCCGAGAGCGAGGATCTCGGTTCCCACGAAGACGAGGGCGGCGATGACGAGCCACTTGGCTCCGCCGGGGAAGTCCTTCAGCTTGTCGCTTTTTCCCTTGCCGGCGAAGCTCCAGACAAAGAAGGCGAGGACGAACTGGGCGGCTAGGAAGGAGAGGCCGGCTTCCCACATCGTCTCGTGCATTTGTTCGTCGATGGCGTAGCCGTGGGTGGAGATATCCGGCGGCGGGCCCCAGTAATTCATGACGACGGGGATGGCCGACAGGACGGCGATGATCACGATCGTGATGGCAAAGAGCTTTCCCATGTTCCCTCCGCTTGCCCAAATCGAGTGCGGACGCGGCGGGTCCGATGGGGGATCCGCCGCGGATGGTCCGTCAGTTCGTTAGTAAGCTTTGGCCTTGAAACTGAAGTTGACTTCCTTCGTTTCATTGCCGGTGATGGTGACGTCGGCGGTCTGGGTGCCGTAGTCCTCCTGCCAGGCAGTGATGGTGTACTTGCCGGGAGGCAGGTTGGGCAGTTTGAATTCGCCGTCGCCCTTGCTCAGGTCGTAGTGTGAGGTATTGAGCACCACGAACCAGCCGTGCATCCAGGGATGGATGTTGCACTTCACCGGGATGAATTCAGCCTTATCGTATTTCTCGCTGATCGGGGGCGTGCCAGGGGGCTGGGACTTGTTCCACTCGCGGTTAATTTTCGGAATGGGATGAATGTTGTGGGAGGTCTGGTCCGCGTTGCTGATTTTGAGTTCCTGATTCACGTGCATGGGCAGCACGTGGGGAATGTACTGACAGCCTTTCTGCTCGTAGGAAACGGCCTGCGGGGGGACCTGACCTTCGTCGTTGGCTCCGGCGGAAATGTAGACCACAACGTTTTCTAAACTGTTGTTGGCTCCGGTGACAACGGTTTCGGTGGTGACCGGCGTCGCGTGCTGCTTGGCGCAGGTCGGCTCCTTTGACATGTCGATGGGCTTAGGTTTTGCGGGAGTGCCGGTATAGGTCACCTTGCCGCTTACCGTTCCAGCGAACGCCATGGACGTACAAACGAGAAACGTCAAGAGAGCTACCAGAAATTGCTTGTTACGCATTGGGGAACTGCCTCCTCAGGGTCAAAAAAGTTTTAACGTCCACCGCCGCCAGGCGATTTGGTATCAGACTGAGCAGCCGGCGCGGCGCTGGGTTGATCGGTGTAGGCCGGAATGACTCCGTGCGCAGCCGACAGGATTTCGTTTTCCTTGCCGTGACGATTGATCTGCAAGGTGCGGAGGAAGTGAACAAGATCCCACGCATCGTTCGGTTGAATGACGTCGGCGAAGGACGGCATGGGCGTACCGTCAACGCCGGTCATAAAGATCTTGTAGATGTCTTCGTTGGTGGAGCCGCACTTGAAGCGGGAGTCATCCTTGCCAGCGGAGAAGTTGTAGGGACGAATCGGGTTGTCCTTGCTGTCAGTAAGAGTGGCGGCTGATGGACCGTCGCCTTTGCCGGAGGGGCCGTGACACTTCCAGCACTCGAGCTTCGTGAACAAAGCCTTGCCATGAGCAATGCTCTGCATGGTGACGGGAGGCTCAGCGGGAACCTTAATGGGATCGCCGGGTTTTTCCTTGTCCCAACGAGGGGAGAAGATTTTGATGTAAGCAACGAGGTCGGCGCGCTGTTGCGGGCTGAAGGTATTCCAGATCGGCATGTTGGAGTTGGTGAGCCCGCGGCCGAGGGTGTTGTAGAGATCCTGATCGGTCGGCAGCGTGCCGGTCGGAGTGGAGCGGCACTTGAAGGTGGCGATGGTGAAGTCGCGGGGCTTGGGGTCAATCCAAGCGGCGTTTTCACCGTTGCCGTCGCCGAACTCGCCATGACAGCCAGCGCAGTAGCGGCGATAAGGCGTCTTGCCGTCACGGGCATGACCGGTAACGTTGCCAATGTGGCTTTCCATGGGCCTAACGGGCACGGGGTGGGCGGGGCCCACGTCGGGGGCGTCCTGAGCGGCGACCTGCGGGGTGAAGGCGACCACCAAAACGAGCGCCAGAATCGCACTCAGAAGAATCTGTGTTGGCTTCAATTTCCTCATAATCAGCACCTTTAGACCGAAGTCAGCGCCGGCGAAACGAGTCGCCGGCGGGCCAATCCTGCGTTAGAAGTCGAAATCAAATCCAAGGAGCAAGCTATTGCCGGTCAAGTCGGTCCCAGTGACGGGAGACGTTCCGCGCTGGCGCAACCACGAATACTCGTTGTGGAAGGCGAAACCGGCGCGGCTGTTCATGAACGGGTTATAGCGATATCCGAAGACGTAGTTGTCGATGTCGCCCAAGTTCGAAGGCGTTCCTGGAATCGATTGTTGCGACATGCGCACCCATTCCGAGCGCTGGAAGATGGTGAGTTGAGGACTGGCGACGTAGTGGGTCTCGACGAAATCGCCGTTCCAGGTTGGACGGCGAGCGCCAGCGGGTAATCCACCACCGCCGCAATCGGAGCTGTACGGATCGCCGCCGCAAGCGCCGAACCAGGCACTGTCGGAACCATGCTGGGTGAAGACCTGGAAGTCGAGCTTGCTGCCCAAGTAAAACAGGCCTTCGAAGCCGACGCGGTAGAAGTCCTTATTGCCGATACCAGAACCGGGGAGTGGAACTCCGCCCTGAGACAGGTAGGTGGTTGGGGCCTGACCGAGGAAAGCGTAACCGCCGAGGCGCTGGACGCCGAGTTTGCCGGCGCTGAAGGCGTGACTGCCGGCAATGAACTCGCTGTAGGAGTTCTGGCCGTAAGGCAGATCCACGTTGCCGTCAACCGAACTGAAGACCGCGACGGAAAGGCGGGTGCGATCGTCCATGGAATGGCCCAACCACTCGACACCCAACTGGTTGTCGCCGATCTGTCCGAAGATGTTGCTGTCGCCAACCGGGATGAAGTGGAAGAGCTGGTAGCCACCGCCGTTTGCGGAGAGCGTCAAGGTACGCTTTTCGGAGATGAAGCTATCGAGTTCGAACTTGCCGACCTTGACGTTGAGCCAGGGACTGTTCAGCAAGTTGTCAAACCGGACGTTGGCGGACTCGAAGTGGAATGCGCCGGTTTCGTCGGATGAGGGAACGAGGAGGAATGAGATGTTCTTTTCCAGGGTGCCGCCGGTGAGGATGTCTAATCCGCTGAGGTTGAAGCCGGTGGTGGTAATGCGCTGTTCGCCGTTGGGGGCGCCATCGACGGCGACTTTGTTCGTGCTCTCACGACTCCAAAAAGGCGTGATGCGGAGAGTGATCGGCCAATACGCCGGATTCTGCCAGATGGGAGAATCCTTGTCGTTCATCAGCTGATAGCCGTTGTCTTTGAATTTCTGGCCGAAGTAATTCAGCATCGGCCAGCTTTCGTGACAAGCCGAACAGCGGAGACCATATTTTCGGGCAAATGCCGGGAGGGCGTTGGCTGGTGTCGACGCACCGAGGATTAAAAACACCAACGCAAAAGCAACGGTAAGGACAGAACCTGACCATTGCGACCGCTGACAGAGACGAGACTGCGCCCACATACGCATGCTGCACTCCTCAGACAGAACGCTAAATTTTCAAATACCCAAGCCCGGTCAAACGACAGAGCAGGCAGCGCACGGGAACAACTGCTACTCGGCCCGTCCAAGCGGGAACCCACATCTTTACAAAGCAGAAACTCGCTAGGCGGTGGATACTACTACCGAGTTGAGTTCAAGTGCAATAGGGGAACTGGATTTTTTTTACAAACTGTTTACATCGATCGGGCGAGAGGGTTAGGGTTTGGTGTTCAGTGTGCTCAGGCGTGCGAGTTGACAGCAAGCGGCTTCGGTATCAGACTCTTCCCTCAGGATCAGGGGAGTTGGGAGTGACCAGGGAGCACGAATTGCGCGGGAAGAGCCCGAATTGTGGGGCCATGATTCGGGCCGTTGTGGCCGTTTTGTTTGTAATGTTCACGGCCCTTGCTGTTCCGGTGCAGGCCCGCGAAAAGGACACTCTGCACTACGGCGAGGGGCTGATCGTCAATGTGCCGCTTCCTCCCGACGAAGTGCAGCAAGCGGTCGAGGATGTGGTTGGGAACGGCATCATCCGCGGAACCAAGGAATACAACAAAGACGAGTATGTGACGGGGGCGACCGCTGCCCAGTCGACGAACGCGTTTCCGGCATGGACGGAAGGCGGGAAAGTTTTCTACAAGCTCAAGAATCATGCAGTGGACCCGCTGAACTTCAAGGGAGGCGGAGACATTGGAACGCTGGCTGTGCGCTACGTGCTGCAACCGCAAGGCGAGAAAAATACTGTCCTACGGATCGATGCCGTGTTCGCTCACGATTACCGGCACACGGTAGACGAATCGAGTGGTTCGGTTGAGAGCAGCGAATACAAAGCGATCCAGGATCATCTCGACCAGATCGAGTTGTTGAAGAAAGAAACGGCGGAAGCGGAAAGAGCCAAGCAGGAACACATCGCCAAAAAAGACTTTGGGCTGGGAACGGATACGGAAGTACTGAGCACGCCGGCCTCGGGTGAGAGTTCGAGCCGAGCCGACAGTACGACGAGATACGGATCAACAGCTCCAACGACGGCGGTCAATTACGAGCCCGCGGTGCCGCTGGAACAGCGAGTGGCTGACCTGCGGCATGAAGTCGAGCGACTGGTGAAGAAGCCGGGAGCACCTTTGAAGTCCGCACCGTTCCACACGGCGAGCACATTGAAGTCGCTGGAGCCGGGGACGGAAGTCGTGGTCATGATCGTGACTCCATACTGGCTGGGCGTGGAAACGCATGACGGACAGCATGGCTGGATCATGCAGGACGAATTGGAGCCGCTGCCATGACGCGGGTGTGGCCGGGATGGATGGGGCGGGCTAAGCGGGCGGTGGCGTGGGCCATGCTAGTGGCGGGGATGGCGCGATGCGGAATGGCGCAGACGAACCCGGTCGAGCGGACGTTTCCGCAATCGAAAAGCGCGGTAGAGAAGGCGCTGAAGCAATTGCAGCCAGCAATGAGCGGCCATCTGCCAACGGTGGAAGGATTTGCGCAGGCAGGGGATCGCCCGCTGGGGCGATACCAGCGCGCTTTTTATCAGTGCACGGTGCAGGTGAGCACGGCGCCTTCCGGGGGTTCGGTGGTGCGGGTGAGCACCAAGGTGACGGCGTGGTATGCGGACCCGAACCCGTCGCGCTCCGGATACCAATTGCTGACGTCGAATGGACGGGTGGAAGGCGACCTGCTCGACCAGTTGTCTGACCAACTCTCGAGCAACACGCCGAGCGCAGATGCGGGAGCGACGCGGAAGACAGCGAACAAAAGCTCCGCGGGCGATCCGGCGATATCGGCGCCGATGCCGAGGCTGCCGATTACTACGGGGCCATTCTCGTCCACAGTGGGCAAGGGCCTGTCATCGCAAGCGCCAGCGGAGACAAAAGCTGCTTCGAAGCAAGCGAGCGATTTACAGATAGAGGCCGACAGCCTGGAAGAGGTGCTGAAGAACCAGGCGCACCCGAAGAATCTGGTGGCGGTGAAGAAATCGGGCACTCCGGTGGTAGCAGCACCGAGCTTGACGGGCAAGACGCTGTTCCTGGCGAGCGAGCACGATGAGTTTGAAATGCTGGATTTCAATAACGACTGGGTGCACGTACGCGTTTCAGGCTTGGCGCGGGGATGGATCTGGCGGACGAGCCTGGAAATGCCGGGGGGGATTTCGGATGTGCCACAAGCGGTAGCGACCTCGGGACGCGCGGCCGGCGATCTGTTCCAAGTGAGCCGCGAGGAGCGGGCGCCGTTTCCCGGAGACTGGGAGCCGCTGCGCGGCAAGAGCGTGAAGATCATCTCGGTGCAGAAGATCCAGGAAAACGAGCAAGGCGGAGGCGCGACCGCGAAGCTGGAATACGCGAAGGCGCTGCTCAACAAGAGCTATGAAGAGCTGGCGAAATCGCCGGAACTGGCGGGCGTGGTGCTGATCTTCGATTCGGTGGATGGAGGGATGATCGCGGCGACCGTCCCGACGATTCAGCAGTGGAAAGCGGGGACGCTGACGGACGCTGCGCTCTGGCACCAATGTTATTTTGATCCGCCGGAAACGTTCAGCGTGTCGAGCGCGGCGGGGAGCCGGTAGTTTGCCAAGGATTGCGGTTCGGTGCGAACATCTTAGTTTCGGTGTGGAAGTTCCAGGTTCCGAGTTTTGTCTTGACTTTGAGCAAATGACACGATAGGAATGCTGTCCTTTGCCAGTGTCAGCTTGATCGAAAATTTTTCTCGATTGCCGTTGGGAACCAAATCGCCGGGTGAGGGCGGAGGGGAAGACGGCAAGTGTGGGGTCCATGTTTCAAAACTTCTCTGCTGGCCGGATCGCAAGTCTTTTGCGCGATTACGCTGAACTGACGAAAGCGCGCATCACTACGCTGATTGTGCTGACCGCATGGTGCGGGTATTTTTTTGGAGCGCACCGCGCGGGCGTGCCGTCATGGTCGCTCGGACTTTTCCACGCGCTGCTGGGTGTGGCGCTGGTTTCCAGCGGCACGGCGGCGCTGAATGAAGTGCTGGAAGCGAGCGTGGATGCGCGCATGAGGCGCACGGCTTCGCGTCCGCTGCCCTCGGGACGCATGTCTCGGGCGCACGCAATTACGGTGGGACTAGCATTAACCCTGGGCGGATCCGCCTACCTTGTTTTTTATGCCAATTTGCTGACTGGACTGCTGGTGTTCCTGACCGCACTGGTTTACCTGGCGGCGTATACTCCGCTGAAAAAAGTTTCGCCGGTGTGCACGTTCGTGGGCGCGTTTCCGGGAGCGATGCCGGTGGTGCTGGGCTGGACGGCTGTGCGCGGACGGATTGAGATGGAAACGCTGATCCTGTTCGCGATCATGTTTATCTGGCAGTTTCCGCATTTTCTTTCGATCGCGTGGCTTTACCGCGAGGACTATGCGCAGGGCGAGATCCGCATGCTGCCGGTAGTGGAATCGAATGGCAAGTCCACGGTGTGGCGAATTCTTGCTTACTCGGCGGCATTGATTCCGATCAGCGTGTTGCCGGTGGCGATCGGGATGGCGGGGCGAGTTTATTTTGTGGGCGCAGTGCTGATGGGAGCGATGCTGTTCCGGGTGTCGATGGGAATGGCGCTCCCGCAATTGCCAGCGACGGCAGCAGCGTCCAAGGCGCCTGCCCGGCGACTGTTGCGAGCTACGATTATCTATTTGCCGGCCCTGTTTGCGCTGATGATGGTGAACGCGGGACGGTAGGTGCAGGCCGCGACGGGCGATCTGCGTTCAATCACCCGGCATGCAATCACTCAAGGTTAAATCACTCAGGCGATGAGTGACGCTTCCCTTCCCGAAATGCAATTTTTCCGGCCGTAATTCTGCCCGCGATTACTCCAATTCCAATTCAATTTTCTTGGCGGCGGGATCCAGCTTTGCGATGCGGAAGGTGCGAACCTGTCCGGCGCGCAGGCCTTCGGGCTTGGCCTCGGCGGCGGGCGGGCCAGTTTTCCAGCGAGCCTGCAGCATAGAACCGAGGGAGGACAGATCTGGTTTAGCAGGCACACTGGAAAACTG
>Ga0265338_10006371_pt1 | contig 15066 bp, 9 predicted proteins | sample 42126metaG_FD_193579 | JGI IMG/M metagenome (GOLD analysis project Ga0265338, IMG submission 193579) | Rhizosphere microbial communities from Carex aquatilis grown in University of Washington, Seatle, WA, United States - 4-21-26 metaG | ecosystem: Host-associated > Plants > Roots > Rhizosphere >... | reverse complement strand
GCTCAACTGCTCGCACCGGCCATCGCCTATGCCGAGCACGGATTTCCCGTCGAAGAAGTGGTCCAGCGCTACTGGCACGCCAGCGAGCCGGCGCTGCGCCAGGATGCGGCCGCATCGGCAACCTACCTGCCTCACGGCCGGGCGCCGGAGGTCGGTGAGCTGTTCCGCAATCCGGCGCTGGCCTGGACCTATCGGCAGATCGCCAGCCACGGCGGGGACGCTTTCTATCGCGGCGAAGTCGCGCACAGGATTCTGGCGACCTCGGCCGCTCACGGCGGCACGCTGACGGCCGCCGATCTGGCCGAGTTCGAAGCAGAATGGGTTGAGCCTCTCTCGACCAGCTACCGCGGCTGGACTGTCTGCGAGCTGCCTCCCAACGGCCAGGGCATTGCCGCGCTCGAGATGCTCAACATCATCGAGCGCTTCCCGCTGGGCGAATGGGGGCACAACTCGGCGCGTGCGCTGCATACGCTGATCGAGGCCAAGAAGCTCAGCTACGCCGACCTCGCGCGCCACGTTGGCGATCTGCGCTTCGGGAACATCCCCGTGCAAGGCCTGCTGTCGCGCGAGTATGCAGCCGACCGTGCCGCACGCATCGATCCGGCGCATGCCGCTGAAATCGTGGCCCCCGGCACGCCACCGGGCACCGATCACGGCACGACGTACCTGGCGGTGGCCGATCGAGCCGGCAACCTCGTCTCGCTCATCCAGAGCAACTTTGCGGCAGTGGGGTTCGGATCAGGCATCGCGGTCGCCGATGCGGGTTTTGTGCTGCAGAATCGCGCGGGCCTGTTCAGTCTCGAGCCGGGCCATCCCAATCAGCTGGCTGGCCGCAAGCGTTCGCTGCATACGATCATCCCCGGCTTCATGCACAAGCCTGGCAGGCGCATTGCCTTTGGCGTCATGGGCGGCTGGAACCAGGCACAGGCGCACGCGCAATTCGTTTCGAATGTGGTGGATTTCGGCATGAACATCCAGGCGGCACTCGACGCGCCGCGCTTCTCGAAGGACACTTTTCCCGGACGCGACGTGAGTCTCGAGGCCCGCATCCCTTCAGCCGTCAGGCAGCAGCTCGCCGCCATGGGACATGAGATCGTGCTGCGCGGTGATTTCTCTTCGGTCCGCATGGGCAGCGGCCAGGCGGTAGAGCACGACCTGGCAAGCGGCATGTTGTTTGGCGCTTCCGATCCGCGCAAGGACGGCGCGGCCATCGCGGCGCTGCGGCGCTGGGCTTAGCGACTTCGCGTGGCCAGCTGACCCTCAGGCGGTGCGCTTGGTGAAGCGGGCGATTCCGCCTCGTGCATCCTTGCTGACGGCGTTGCAGGCCATCACATCGGAGGCGCGCTCGTAGGCAGCTTCGATCGAAAGTTCGAGCTGTTCGTAGAAGAGGCGCTTGCCGAGCGCGATCGCCTCGGGAGATTTGGCCGCGATCTGGGCCGCCAGCGCCGCGACTTCCGCATCGAGCTGCGCCGGCGCCACCACGCGGTTGACGAGTCCGCGCTCACGGGCCGTCTGGGCATCAATGAAGTCTCCCGTCAGCAGCATTTCGAGTGCCGGCTTCTGCAGCACATTCCGCGACAGTGCGACGGCCGGCGTCGAACAGAACAGGCCCAGATTGATGCCGGAAACGGCGAAGCGCGCATCCTCGCTTGCCACCGCCAGATCGCACATGGCCACGAGCTGGCAGCCAGCCGCGGTGGCGACGCCCTGCACCCGGGCAATGACCGGCTGCGGCAGGCGGCGGATAGTCAGCATGAGCTGGCTGCAGACACCAAACAGCGCGCGCATATCCTCGGTACCGATCTCCGATCCCATCTCGTTGAGATCATGCCCGGCACAGAACGCGCGGCCCTCGGCCGCCAGCACGATTCCGCGTATCGAGCGATCGGCCGCCGCGACTTCCAGCGATTCGCGCAGGGCTGCCATCATGGCCGCAGACAACACGTTGTACTTGGCGGCGCGATTCAGCGTCAGGCGGAGCACGGCTCCGTCACGATCGGCGCGCACGAAGGGCGCGTCGGCCGCGTTCATGCTGGTCACATCGGCGCTGGTATTGCCCATAATTCCGCCTCCTGGAACGCCATTGTACCTGCAGGCACGCCGAACCTGTTCAAAGAGCGGCTTTGCCGATAGATTGGCGTCATGGGGGCAAGAGAGGCACGGTCGGTGACTGCGGCGCAGGCCGCGGCGCTGGTGAAATCCGGCGAGTGGATCGACTATGGCTTTGGCCTCGGGCAACCCGACGCTTTTGACCGTGCACTCGGAGCGCGCGCCTCTGAACTCAGTCAGGTGAAGATCCGCTCGGCTCTGACCGTGCGGCCGCGGGCGGTGCTCGATGCCGATCCCGAAGGCGAACACTTCCTCTGGTTCAACTGGCACTTCTCCGCCTACGACCGCAAGCAGCACGATGCCGGGCGCTGCAATTACATCCCCATGAATTTCGGCGAGGCGCCCAGCTTCTACCGGCGCTTCATCGATCCGATCAGCGTGGCATGCATCAGGACTGCGCCGATGGACGCCCACGGTTATTTCAATTTCGGCTGCAGCACCACCTATCTGCGGGCGATGATCGAACGCTCGCGCACCGTCATCGTCGAAACCACCGAAGCAATGCCGCGCGTGCCGGGTCCCGACAATGCAATCCATGCCCGCGACGTCGACTTCGTCATAGACGACGGCGCCACGCCACTGGCGGAGATCTCGACCGCGCCGGGCGGCGCGGTCGAGCGGCAGGTAGCGCAACTGATCGCGGCGGAGATCGAGGATGGAGCCTGCCTGCAGATCGGCATCGGCGGCATGCCCAATGCAGTGTGCTCGTTGCTGCGGCATGCCAATGTGCGCGATCTGGGCATACACACCGAGATGCTCGTGGACGGCATTGCCGACCTCATCGAGGCGGGCATCGTCACCAACGCGCGCAAGCAGATGGACGCCGGCCGCAGCGTGTTTTCCTTCGCGCTCGGCTCGGGCAGGCTCTATCGCATGATCGATGGCAACCGGGCCGCATGGGCCTGCCCGGTCGACTATACGAATCTGCCGCACAATATCGCGCGCAACCACAAAGTCGTATCGATCAATAACACGACGCAGATGGATCTGCAGGGACAGGCAGCCTCCGAATCCTGCGGCAACCGCCATGTCAGCGGAACCGGCGGCCAGTTGCAGTTCGTGCGCGGGGCGTACGCTTCCGAGGGCGGCAAGTCATTCTTGTGCCTGTCCTCGACCTTCAGCAAGGGCGCGACGCGCGAAAGCCGCATCGTCTCCACGCTGACGCCGGGCAACATCGTCACCACGCCGCGCACCGACACGATGTATGTAGTCACCGAGTACGGCATCGTCAATCTTAAGGGCAAATCGGTAGCCGAGCGTGCCGTGGCACTGATCTCGATTGCCCACCCGGACTATCGCGAGCAACTGGAACGCGAGGCGCGCCAGAAGAACATCATTCCCAAAGGCTACCGCTGATCAGCCGCGTCCCCGCGTAGAGCAGCACGCCGACGATGCCGCCGACCAGTGCGCCATTGATTCGAATGAACTGCAGGTCGCGCCCGATCTCGATCTCGATCCGATCGCTGACCTCCTGCGAGTCCCAGCCTCGCACCACCTCCGATATCAGTGCCGCAATCTGGCCGCCATGCCGCGCGGTCAGCGTGCGCGCGAATTTGAGCCACGCGGCATTGAGCCGCTGCAGGATCACCGGATCGCGCGCCACCCCGGAACAGAGGGCCATCAGCAGAGTGCCGGTGTAGTGGCGCAGCTGCGAGTCCGTCCGCGCCAGATCCGCCTCGGCCCGCCCGGCCAGTGTATCGCGCAGCCGGCGCAGGTCCCGATCGCCGAAGAAAGTCTCCAGGGCGCCGCGCATCCAGGCCTGCGCCGCTTCGCGTTGTTCGGGCAGCTCCTCGAGCTCCCGCGCCCAATCTCGCAGCGCCACGACCAGCGACTCGCGCAGAGGATGCTCGCCATTGGCGGCAACCTCGTGCAGCAGGGTCCGAACGCCCTCGAGGAATTTGCGCACGATGTACCCATCGACGAAGGCCGGCGTATACCTGGAGGCCTGCGAGAATTTATCGCGCACCAGGCCCTCATTCGCCAGCAGCCAGCCATCCATTGCCACCAGCGCGCGATCGAGCAGCACGCGGTGCAACCCCGCATCGAGCAGCACTTCCATGGACCTGCCGATCAATCGCGCCGCATCGAGTTCGAGCAGTTTCGGCATGAAATTGACGCGAAACAGCCGCCGCAGATCCTCATCCTCCGGCGCGCGCAGCAGGGCCGGCAGAAAGCTCGTGAGCGAATCGGCAACCGCGGCGGCGTTGGCCGGCAACGCGAGCCAGTTCGCCATTTGCCGCGCCACGTCGAGCCCCTCGAGTTTGCCGGCGATGGTGTCGGGCGTCAGCAGGTAGCGCGTCACAAAGCCACCGAGGCTGTCGCCAATGTTGCGCTGATTGCGCGGAATGATGGCCGTATGCGGGATGGGCAACCCCAGCGGCCGCCGTAACAGCGCCACCACCGCGTACCAGTCGGCAATGGCACCTATGGCCGAGGCCTCGGCAAAGGCCTGTGTCCACCGCAGCCAGCCCCAGGTCGACTGGAATTGAACGCTGAGAATGAGAACGATGAGGCTGAGGGCGAGGAGCGCCAGGTTCAGCCGCTGCATGCGACGCAGCCGCGCGCGCTTGTCTTGGGTCATGGACTCCATTATGCGCGCGCCGGGGGAGGTAGTTCCGCGCCGGAGAATGCCGACAGCAGATCGCGCCGCCACCCGACGTCATCACTGCGGCACCTGGGCGATGCTGTGCGCATGACTGCGGATATCATCGCGCTATTCCGACGCCTGACGGCCGGTGTCTATGTGGTTGGCGTCGGCGATCGAAATCGCTTCGACGCCTTCACGGCCGCCTGCATCATGCAGGTGTCCTATCGCCCCCTGCTGCTGTCGCTTGCCATCAATCCCCGGCATGCCTCCTATGAATTGCTGCGCTCCGGGCAGGTATTCAGCGTCAGCGTGCTGGATCGCTCGCAGACGGAGCTGGCGAGGCGTTTTGGCACCGGCGCGAATGATGTTCATGACAAGCTCTCGGGCATTGAGTGGCGGCATGGGCTGTCCGGTGCGCCGATCCTGGCGCAGGCGCTGGGCTACTTCGACTGCTCAGTGCGCGCGGAATCGGCCGCTGGCGATCATCGCCTGGTGCTGGGCGCGGTCATCGATGGGGCGCTGCTGCGTCCACAGGCCCCGCCGCTGGTGTACTCGGACACCGGAAATCTCGATGGCAGCGCAGAACTGTTTCCGGACCGTTACGAGAGCGCCGCCCAGGGCTGAGTGCCGCCCAGGGCTGAGCGCCCCCTCGGCCGCCGGCGCGTTTTAACCGATCGCTATCTGCAGCTGATTGCCTCCGTCGCCGAGCAACTCCAGAACGGATTTCCATGCGATCAGCGCGGCGCCGTCGCGATGCGGATTCGCCTGTCGCTCGAAGCGCAGCGTCTGGCCATTGAGCGTGACATTTTGAACCCCGCAGCCACGCGCGCCGATCCGATAGTCGATGGCGATGGCGCGCCCCCGGAGCGTCGTATCCGCGCGCAACCCATCGAGCCGCGATGGCATGACCGGATCGAGCCGCAACCCGTCGGCCGCAAAATCGAGTCCGAGAAAATGACGCACGATCAGTCCGAGCGAGATGCCCGCACCGCTGGAGTAGATGCGCCAGCCGCCATCGAGCGGGATGGTGCCGCGCGCGACGCGATCGTACTCGGCACTGGCCTGGTAGCGATCTGCGAAGGCCGCATCGGAACTCGAGTAGTAGCAATTGGATTGGCGAGCCGTAGCGCTTGGGACCACCGACTGGATGCCGATCGGATTTGCCTGGCAGAGCGCATGAAAGAAACGCTCGGCTTCGCCCATGTGCGCCAGCGCCTGCGCGTAGCGCAGGTGCGCATGCGTGTACATCAGGCCGATCTCGCGGCCAAAGAAGGTCGCGCTCTCGGCCCGCTGGAACAGCCGTTGCGGCCCGCCGTGGTAGGCCAGCGGCCGATCGAACAGGCGCAACCCGTCCGGACCGTGCAGGTGGGTCTCCATCAGCCGCAGATGCTCTCGCGCCTGCTGCGGCGAGAACAGGTCCTCGATGATTGCGTGGATCATGGCGAGCGCACTGTAGTGCACGCCGGTGACATCATCTCCACGGTACAGCAGGTGACGCACGGCGCCGCCCGTCTCAAAGAGCGCATAGCCGGCCGCGACCCCATCGACGAGCAGCAGGCGATCGAAGTCACTTCGAACGGCCTGCGCCGCCTGTTCCAGTGGCAGCGCGTCCGCGGACCGGCCGATCGCACGAAGAGCACGCGCCAGAGTCATCAGCATCTGAAAGTGCAACGTCACGGTCCATGCGCTGCACAGATGCTCGCGCAGGTGCGGATCGGCCGGCTGCAGCGCATCGTTCCAATCTCCATGTCCGTAGGCCGCCAGCGCCGTGCCGGCGATCACGCGCCTGTTGACGACCATGAGCGCGCGCTGGGCGTGCTGCCACACCGTGGCGCGCTCGCCGGCAGCCGGCCCACGCGAGTCGAAGAACGGCAGACTCTCGTCCAGATAAGCCGCATCACCCGACACCAGCAGGTACTGCGCCAGCACCAGCAGCGGCCAGAAGACGATATCCCCATGTGAATCACCGGCACGGATGCCGCGCTCGCGCTCGAAGAACATGAACCACTGCGGCCAGTCGCCATCCGGATTCTGCATCTCCATCACGCGCGAGAGCAGATCGCGCACCGGGGCGACGCGGTCCAGCGCCAGCAGCATCTCCACGGGTCCCTGGCACACATCGCGCGTGCCCCAGCCGCCACCCGAATACTGCTCGAGCCCGCGAGGCGAGAGATAATGCACCAGCGCGTTGTGCGTCAGCCAGGGCACGATCTCGGCAAGCCGTGCGACGGCGGGACTGAGTGGATTGCTGTCCGGCACGCTCATCGAGATTCGCGGAATCAGCGCCTCGCCTTTGCCGACCAGCTGCGGCGAGGGTACGGCCTTATCGATCAATTCGCCGCGAATACGCAGCCTCATTACCGGCGATGGCGCCAGGGTGAGAGTGACATAGGGCTCCGCGCGCGAGACGCCGTCGAGAAACAGGTTTTCATCGCCACCGATACTTTCGATGTGCGCACCATCCGCGGGAATCAGGCGGAACTGTCCCTTGGGGAACCGCCTTCCGATTTCCCCGTCCGGTGCAGGCTGGAGCACCACGGCATCGCCGTCGCGCCGCCAGCGCGCCGGACCGCTGGTGCTGCCGTCATCATCATTGAGTGCAACGTGCAGCGAGCACAGGATCCGCGTGGGCGCGCCTGCCAGCACTTCGATATCCAGCGTGACTTCATCGGCCGTGGCGCCGGCCGAGGAGCGGACCTGGATTTCACCCTGCCCATGGCGATAGATCCAGCGACAGGCCTCGGGCGCGACTTCGAATGCCGAGGGCAGCTGCAGCAGCTGCCAGCGATCCTCGATCCAGGCGAACAGCCGCAGTCCGTGCGAGCGGAACAGCGCCAGATAGCTGTGAACCGTAGACAGCGCGCGATTGATGCTCACGTGTCCCTGCGTCAGCATCGAATGAAATACGCCGCCCATCCAGACGGTCGAAGTGAGCGCGGTCTCATCGGGCGTGAGATGCCGGCCGGCGCGCAGGATGTGGCCATGCGGGCGTCGCACCAGCTGTTCCTTGGCGCGCAGCACAACGTGTCGATATTCACCATGGAAAAAGGACAGGCGTGCACCCTGCTCGCCGAACTCCTCGTGCCGCCATGCGGAAGGGAACAACTCCCGCAGCCGCTCGTCCTTCAACTCGAGCGTCGAGAGCAGCGGCGCGGCACTGAAAAGCGTCGCAGCCGTGGATGAGGCAGGTTTCGACGCGGCGGCGATGATCGGCGGCGCGGCAGCTGGCATGGCCTCGGGCAGCGAAAAGATGGCAGCCACACGCTCCAGGTCGGCGTCGCTGGTGGCAGCAGGGTGATGCGCTTCGTAGACGCCAAAAAAACCTGCCGACACGCTCGTGCCGGCTTCGAGCCGAATCGGCGCATCGCGCAGCACCACCATGGCGTGCTCGTGCTGCAGGCGCCGGCCGGGCAGATCCGTGTCCAGTCCGACGGGGCTCTGCCCGGCGCGGCAGGACAGGCCGTAGAACTGCAGCGCGTCGGTTGCAAACGAAGTGCCCGTGCGCAGCGAGCCGATCAGGCTCCAGGGATAACGCCCGTCGGCAGCCTGATTCTGCCGCGAAGCCACCACGGTGCCGTGCCCCGCATGCGTGAGCGGCAGGTGATCGAGGTACTGGCTGACGTAGAACTCGTTGAGTCGCACGGCGCCATAGGGCGCCAGCGCCAGATCCTGCGCATAGGTCAGATCGATCTGCTGCGTGCGCGACCCGCGATTCTCGATGTGAATGTGCCAGAACCACGCGCGTGTGCGCGCCGCAAGCACCAGTGCTATCGAATAGGCGAGTTCACCCCACTCGCCCGCGCCGCTGAGCGATGGCGCATGAAATCGGGTCGGACTGCCTGGGCCCAGCAACGCGGTCCACGCGCCCTCATCCCCAAGGCGACGCAGAAAGAGATTGCCGGGCCCCGCCTCGAGCTCATTGCCGAAAAAAAGTCCCAGGGAAATCGATTCGCAGTCAAAGCGACGCAGTGAACCGTTTGCGTTGACATCGACGCTCAATCCGGAGGGGCTGGTGATACGCATGGGGCAACAATACCGCAACTGCGCCGGTGCGTGGACTTGCGCTTGGCAACGGCGCCGCTCAACATCGCGGCCATGAGCGCCGATGTGAATTCCGATCCGATTGCAGCTGAGTTCTCGGGCCTGCGCCGGCTGGTGCCGTCATTGCCCAGCCGCTGGTACTTCGATACGGCGCAGTACGCACTCGAACTCGAGCGCGTCTGGGCACGCAACTGGATCTATCTGTGTCGCGCGGAATCGATTGCGGAAACCGGTTGCTTCCGGACATTCAGGATCGGCACACAACCGCTGCTGCTGGTGCGCGATGATTCGGGTGAACTGCGGGCGTTCTACAATACCTGTCGGCACAGGGGATCTCTGCTGTGCGCCGAGCCCTCCGGCAAGCTGCCGGCGCGTGCCATCACATGCCCATACCACGCCTGGACCTATCGGCTGAGCGGACAGCTGGCGCGCATTCCTTCCGCGGGGCGTGCGCACTTCGTGCCCGTGGCCGATACGGCGCTATATGGCGTTGCGCTTAAGCAGTGGCGCGGATTCGTTTACGTCAATCTGGCAGAACCCGGCCAGCCGTTCAGCGACAACTTCAACGCCAATACCGGCACCGTGGCCAACTGGCCGCTGGAGGATCTTATCGTCGGTCATCGGCTCACCAAGCGCATCCAGTGCAACTGGAAGATCTTCTGGGAAAATTACAACGAGTGCCTCCACTGCCCGACGATCCATCCGGCCCTCAGCACGCTGGTACCCATCTATCGGCGCGGCATCATGGAACAGCGCGACGATCCGGAGTGGCGCAGCCGATCCGACGACCCCGATCCGGCGGTCCAGGGCGGCCTGCGTTCCGGCGCGGGCACCTGGTCGGCGGATGGCCGCACGCTGGGGCACGAATTTCCGGCGCTCACCGACCAGGAGCGCCGCGCCGGCTACCACTTCGTCACCAATCTGCCCTCCCACTACCTGGTCGCGCACGTCGACTACGTTCGCTCCTCGAGGCTGCTGCCGCTGGGTCCCGAGGAAACCGAGATCGAAGTGGAATGGCTGTTTGCGCGCGAAACACTTGCCGACCCCAAGGTCGATATCCGCACGGTCTGCGATTTTTCCGCGCAGGTGCTGGCTGAAGATGCCTCAGCCTGCGAGATCAACCAGCGCGGACTGCATTCGGCGCCCCACGCCCAGGGCATGCTGATGCCTGAGGAATACGATCTGTACCGGCTGCACGAGTGGCTGCGCGCACAGCTGGCCTGAAGGCGCCCAGGCGCAGATGTCAGTCCGACCCTACCAGTGGAGCTGCGCGATCATGCCAGCGTAGGTGTCGATGCCGTCCCACAGATTCTTCAGGCGCAGATTCTCGTTGGCAGCGTGCTGATTGTTGTCGTGGTTGACGATGGGCAGCCCGATGACCGCCACATTGAAGCGCTGCGCAAACAGATACAGCGGCACGCTGCCTCCCATCATCGGCAGCACCGCCACCGGGACGTCGGTGCTGCGGCTGGCGGTGGCAATGATGGCTTGTGCGACAGGACTCGACATATCCGATCGCAGCCCCGGATAGCCAGGTTCCCATTCAAGCCGCGCGATGCGCGGTGCGCGCAGGCGCGTCGCCGCGTCCGGCGGCTGGTCGAGCAGCGTCCAGCCTTGCTGGCGCAGGAACCGTTCGACCGATTGCTGCACCCCGGCAGTGGTCTGATCCGGCACCAGGCGGAAATCGAGCGATACTTGCGCCGCGATGGGAATGGCATTGGCCGCCTCATCACCCACCTGTCCCGAGCGGATTCCCCGCACATTCAGCGCCGGCCGCATGATGCTCGCAGCCCACGCCTGTGTGCCTTCGGACCGCGCGATGCCAAATTCGAGCCGCAGCGCCTCATCGATCGGCGGCAATGCGGCGAGGGCGGCAAGCTCGGCGGCATTGAGCTCACGAACGCCATCCGCGAAGCCCGGAATCAGCACATTGCCTTGGTCATCGCGCATCTGCGCGATCAATTCAGCGGCCATTGCAGCCGGATTGGGCACCCAATTGCCATAGTGCCCATCATGCAGCGCCTTGACCGGCCCATAGAGCGTCAGCCGCAGACCCATCACGCCGCGTGCGCCGAAGTAGATCATTGGTTTTCCGGATTGATGAACCGGACCGTCGCCGATCAACCATACGTCGGACTTCAGCAGCGCATGGTTTTGCTCCAGAATCTGGGCCAGGTGCGGCGATCCCGCCTCTTCCTCGCCCTCCCACGCCACCCGGATGTTTACCGATGGTCGCCGCTTCTGCGCCCGCAAGGCGTCGAATGCGGCCAGAAACGCAACGATGGAAGCCTTGTCGTCGCTCGCCGCGCGCCCGAACAGGCGCCACTCGGGATCAAAGGGCCCGTGCGCGTGCCGCCAGTCGATATCCCGCCATTCGGCACCGGGTGCCGCTTCGCGCATGACAGGTACGAACGGATCAGAGTGCCACTGCGAGGGTGTCACAGGCTGCCCGTCGTAATGGGCATAGAAGACGACGGTGCGCATCGTGCGCGAATTTCCGAGCGCACCGTAAACCATCGGCGGCGTTCCAGGGCCGGCTGACAGCAGCCGCGCATCAAACCCCCGCGTCTTCAGCGCCGAGAGCAGGTAATCGGCAGCCGCCCTGATGCCGGCAGGATCCGCGGCCACGCTGGGAAAGTGCGTCAGCTCATCGAGCGTACCGACGATCTGTGACTCGTGCGAGAGTCGATAGCGATCAATGCCCGCACGAAAATCGGCCTCGCCTGCGGACATCGCGGTGTGCGGCAGCATCGCGCAGAGCGTGGGTATCAACAGGCGGCGCATGCCGCATCTTGCCGTACGTGCGGTGTGCGTCGCCAGCATCGCTGTTCGCTATTCCGCTGAATGCTATTCCACTTTATAATTCCTGCGTAAGCATATGTCTTATATATCTTTTATCTTTGATTGATGGATAATCAGAGAGCTCGGACGCGGCACCGTGCCTTGAGGGCTCGTCGCGCAAGCCTGGCGCTGCCTTCAATCCCGCATCGACGAATCAAACACTGCGACCCCATGAGATGATGCTGACGCCGACATTTGAAAATCGGGAATAACAATGATTCGAATGATTAGTCTCTGGGCCTTCCTGATATCCAGCGCGTTGGCGACCGCGCGGGCCGTCGCTGCGCCGCCGGTGCCTGCTGCCTGCGATGGCGCCGCGCCGCCGCCTTTCTGCCAGGCCGTGCGCGGCGATCGCTCCGAGGGCTGGCACCCGCAGAGCCGATCGGAGGTCATCGCGCAACACGGTATGGTGGCTACCAGTCAGCCGCTGGCGGCGCAGGCGGGGCTGCAGATTCTCACGCAGGGCGGCAATGCCATCGATGCGGCGGTGGCAACCGCCGCGGTGCTCAACGTGGTCGAGCCCATGATGACGGGCGTGGGCGGCGATCTGTTTGCGATCATCTACGTTGCCGCCGAGAATAAGCTCTACGCGCTCAATGCCAGCGGCACAGCGCCCACGGGGGCGACCATCGAACGCATGCACTCGCTCGGGTACGAGCGCGACCCGAAGAATCCCGGGCCGGGCTCCGGCATGCCAATCTTCGGTATTCTGCCGGTCACCGTGCCCGGCGCCGCATGGGGCTGGGAAGCGATGCTGAGACGATTCGGCACGATGAGCCTCAGGCAGGTCCTCGAACCGGCGATCTACTACGCACGGGATGGCGCACCCGTCAGCGAGCGCATTGCCAGCGACTGGCTGCTGCCGGATGCCATCAAGGGCGGCGATGGCGCACTCGGACCTGATCCGGATTCCATCCACACCTGGTACATCGACGGCAAGCCGCCCTCTGCCGGTACCGTGTTCCGCAATCCGCAGCTCGCGCGCACCTTCGAGTTGCTCGCCAGGCGAGGGGCTGCGGGGTTTTATCGCGGCGAAGTCGCGCGAGCCATCGTCGCCAAATCGAACGCGCTGGGCGGCACGATGACGCTCGATGATCTGTCATCCTACCAGGGCGAGTGGCGCGAGCCGGCGAAATCCCAATACCGCGGCTACGATATCTATGAGCTGCCGCCGCCCTCGCAGGATTGGGCGGCGCTCGAGATGCTCAACGTTCTGGAGGCCTGCGTACCTCGTTGGGCGCCGGGCGAAACGCTCGCGAGCCTCGGCCCGCGTTCACCGCTCTACTGGCATCTGCTGGTGGAAGCCAAGAAGCTGGCATATTCGGATCTGCTGGCATTCAACGGCGATCCGAATTTCTCGCAGGTGCCGTTGCAGCGGCTGTTGTCCGGCGATTACGCGGCATCGCTGTGCGATCATGTCGATCCCAAACATGCCTCGGTGCCCTGGCCGCCCGGCACCGCCAAAGGCAATGGCGACACCATTGTGCTGGCCACGGCCGACAGCGAAGGCAACATGGTGTCGTGGGTGAACAGCAACTACTATGAATTCGGCTCGGGGATCACCGTGCCCGGATATGGCTTCATCCTTCATAATCGCGGCGCGCTGTTTTCACTGGACCCGAAGAGCCCGAATGCGCTGGCGCCGCACAAGCGCCCTTACAACACCTTGTCGGCCGGTTTCGTCATGCACGATGGCGCGCCGCTGATGACCCTGACGCTCATGGGCGGGGATATGCAGGCGCAGGGCCATGCCCAGGTGCTGGTGAATATAATTGATCTTGGCGCCAATCTGCAGGCGGCGAGCGACATGGCTCGATTCCACCACGAGCAGATCCCCAACGTGCTCAGCCTGGAATCGCCGCTTTTCGACATTGTCGGCAGCTCGCTTGCCGCGATGGGACACGACGTCCATTCGGTCGACGGCGGGGACATGGGCGGCTTCCAATCCATCATGGTCCAGACGCCGCCCAGGGAGGGTCCGGCCTCAAAAGAACAACGCGTCTATCGGGGGGGCTCGGATCACCGTAAGGACGGCCAGGCCGTGGGCTGGTGATCACGTGACGATGCAGGAGAAGAGCACGGTCGAGCGAGAATCGCACTGATGCAGCCGGTGGAGATTCTCGGGTCGCGCAACATCGTTGGCGAGGGCATCCTCTGGGATTCGCGCCGGAAGCGCCTGTGCTGGACCGATATTCAGGGCAGTGAGCTGTATTGCTACGAGTGGGCGACCGGGGCCATGGAAGTACTCGATACTCCCGAGCGCGTCGGATCATTTGGCTTCATAGCCGGCGACGACCGTTTGATCACCGCTTTCGCCAGCGGCATCGCGCTGTACGACGCACCCAATGGCAACATCGAGTGGCTGGCGAGACCAGAGGAAATCGTCTCCGGAATCCGCTTCAACGACGGCCGCGTCGACCGCCGGGGACGCTTCTGGAGCGGAACGATGGTCGAAGATGATGCATGCCAGGCGAAGGGCTGTCTCTATTCGATGGATTCCCGCGGCGGCCTGCGGCGCCACGTTCAGGACGTGCGCGTCTCCAACGGCCTTTGCACCAGCCCGGACGGCAGACAACTGTATTTTGCCGATTCTCCTACCCGTACGATCTATGTTTACGATGTCAATGAACCTGATGGCCACCTGGGGCCTCGGCGTGTATTCGCAACCACCCCGGCAGGCGCACTGCCCGATGGGGCAACCGTGGATGTCGATGGCTGCCTTTGGAGCGCGCACTGGGGCGGCGGCTGCCTGGTTCGCTACACCCCCGAAGGTCGCATTGATCGCACGATCTGCATTCCAGCGAGCCAGCCGACCTGTGCCTGCTTTGCGGGCGCAAACCTCGATGTTCTTTGCGTGACCAGTGCGCGCGAGGGTCTGAGTGAATCGACCTTGCAATCCGAGCCGCACGCCGGCGCCGTGTTCTTCTATCGCATCGGCGTTCAGGGGCTTGCCGAGCCGGAATACCGGCTGTGAATGCGCGTGGTGGCGCCCCTGACTCGCCCGTCATCAATATCGGGCTCGTGGGCCTTGGCAAGATCGCGCGCGATCAGCATATGCCGGCGCTCGCGGCCAGCGGCGCTTTCAGGTTGCTCGCGGGCGCCAGCCCTCACAGCAGGCTGGAGGGGATGCCCTGTTATCCCGATACACAGACGATGCTGGCCGAAGTGCCTTCGATTACAGCGGTGGCATTGTGCACCACGCCCCAGGCGAGATATGAGGCGGCGCGCTACGCCCTCGTACATCACAGGCATGTACTGCTCGAGAAGCCACCGGGCATGACGGTGAGCGAAGTGCTGGCGCTGGTCGAGCTTGCCCGGGAGCGGGGCCTGACTCTGTTCGCCTCATGGCACTCGCGCTACGGCTGTGCGGTAGAGCCTGCGCGCGCGTGGCTTTCAGGCAGGAAGCTGCGCGCCATCATCGTCATCTGGAAGGAAAATGTGCGCGAGTGGCATCCGGGCCAGTCCTGGATCTGGCGTGCCGGCGGCCT
>Ga0265338_10006370_pt1 | contig 15068 bp, 12 predicted proteins | sample 42126metaG_FD_193579 | JGI IMG/M metagenome (GOLD analysis project Ga0265338, IMG submission 193579) | Rhizosphere microbial communities from Carex aquatilis grown in University of Washington, Seatle, WA, United States - 4-21-26 metaG | ecosystem: Host-associated > Plants > Roots > Rhizosphere... | reverse complement strand
AGATCCATGTTTCGGCCGATCTGATCGGCGATTCCGCCGCCTATCTTCAGGAGAACATGGAAGTCTCGCTCAGCCTGCACCAGGGCGTGCCCATCTCCATAGAGTTGCCGCCGCGCGTGGTTCTGGAAGTGACGGAGACCGAGCCCGTGGTGAAAGGACAGACGGCGTCGTCCTCGTTCAAGCCCGCGATGCTATCGAATGGGGTGCGCACGATGGTGCCCCCGCACATCAATGCCGGCACCCGCGTGGTGGTGCAGACCGAAGACGGCGCTTATCTGGAGCGCGCGAAGGAATAGACTGGCCGTGATTGTCCGGGCCAGCGCGCATGAACTATCGCCACGCCTATCACGCGGGCAACTTCGCCGATTGTTTGAAGCATGCGGCGCTCGTGTCCGTGCTGCTGCATCTGCGCAAGAAAGAGACGCCGTTCGCGGTCATCGACGCGCATGCCGGGCGCGGCCTCTATGACATCGGGGGGGTGGAGGCGAAGAAGACGGGAGAGGCCGAGGCGGGCATCGGCCGGCTTTTGAAGCTTCAATCCGTTCCGGGCGCGCTCGAACCCTATCGTGAGATCGTGCGGAGCTTCGGGGAGGGGGGCTATCCGGGCTCGCCCCTGATTGCCGCGCGTCTGCTGCGCCAAGCCGACCGTTTGGTCGCCATCGAAAAGCATGGGGGCGAAAACGCCGCGCTCAAGGCGGCGCTGGCAGGCGAAAAGCGGGCAAGCATCGTTCTGGGCGATTATGCGGCTGAACTCCCGAAGCTGCTCCCGCCGCGCGAGCGCCGGGGCGTGGTGCTGCTCGATCCCCCCTTCGAGGAAGCGGACGAATTCGCCGTGGCTGCGCGCGCGCTCATTGCCGCGTACCGCCGGTTCCCTGGCGGCATTTTCCTTTTCTGGTACCCGGCCAAGGAGCGCGCGAAAGTCGATGCTTCGGCGGGCGAGCTGCTGAATGCCGGGATCAAAGCTCTTCTCAAGGTGGAGCTGGACGTGGGTAGGGCGCCGGCCCCCGAGTCGACCGAATCAATCGGGGGCGGCCGGCTCAGCGCGACGGGCCTTCTGGTCATCAACCCGCCGTTCGGGTTTGCCGATGAAATGCGAATTATCTCCTCTTTTCTGGCCCAAGCTCTGGCGCAAGCCGCTGGCGCGTATGGGAAAATCATCATCTATGCGGAGCGCTGACGGTTGAGGGGCAGCCGGCGTTTACCGAATCTTTACCGGCTGGGGCCAGACTCGGAGGTGGAGATAGGGGGGGCGACTCGTTTCAGGAGGCCCCTGTGCAGTATCGAAGGATTGAACGGCAGAGTGCCCCGCGTGCAGCGACAGCATTCGACACCGCGCGGACCATAAAAGAGGCCGCCGAGCGGGCGAAAGCCTTGCACGCGCGGGCTCAGCGTTACCGCGATCTCGCGGTGCAGCTCTATAACCGCGATCTTGCCGCGGAAGTGGAATCCTGTGCGCTGGAACTGGAAACGGAAGCCAAGAGGCTTGAGAACGCGGCCGCAGGAGCGCGCGCGCTCCCGCGGGAGGACACACCGGCCGGCTCACCTGCTAAGCCTGCGCGCCTTGCGCTTGGAAAAAGTCTTCATTAAGGGGTGAAGCGCCGGACAGGTGGCTGAGCGGTTGAAAGCACCGCACTCGAAATGCGGCGTACGGGTAACCGTACCGGGGGTTCGAATCCCCCCCTGTCCGCCACCCCCAGGCGAGAGCAACTGAAATCCAAAATTCTCCGCGTGGATAGGACTGGCGCCTTGGTGATGTCGCAGGGTGAATTCGGACAATGCCTTGGTGCTGTCCGAATTAGGACAACCGCCAAGTGAAATTAGGACATGCCGATTGAATAAGCCTGACTAGGTTGCCGGGCGTAAGATTCCAATGAGCGTCGATCCGAGCGCCCTTTATCGCAACTTTGTAGAACGCGCGTCGCGAGTCCATGACGCCCTTGGGTATGTGCTCCAAATTGACCTGATGCCCCGCCACTACATGCGAATACGCTGGCGCGAGTTCTTGCAACAACTCAGGCGTCGGCATGCGCCCTCTCAACGCATTGCCGATTGCTTCTAAGGCTGCCCTCAGTTCTGGCGTTGCGCCATCTATGCTTTCTAACCACGTCACTTCTTGTCGCCATCAATTACCGTGAACCGCCCGACTTTACGGCCTTGCTTTTCTTGCGTCACCCCATCCAGCGCGGCGCTCACCAATTCGCCAATTGTCCAAATGTGGTCAGCCACGCCGATCTGCATTCCAGGCGTGACGCGCAGGGCTTCATGCACGCGGCACAGATTGTAATGAGCGGCATAAAGCGCGACCGCCGCACAATGGTTAAGGTAGTTCTTGCTAAAGCCATTTGTGAGGCGTGTGAACCGGCGTTGCTGCATCCGGAGAGTTAGGTTCTGACGCTCCACATAGGACGTGCTGATGCGCGAGGGGCGGCCTACTACGGCGTTTTTGCTTACGCCTACTACTACGCCGGGGCTGTAGCGGCGCGAGGCTTCCGGCGTGCCGCTTACCGCATAATGCTTTTCGATCACGCCGAACTGACATTGCTCGCCAAAGGCCATAGAAACGGCCCACGGATAGGCAGGAAAGCCATCCGCAGAGATTTCCGGGGCACCCACCACACGACGGCGAAGATCGTTCGCGAACAGCTCTGTGTTCGCACGGGTGCGCTTGCCCGTGCGATAGGTAATGATCGCCTTGGCCGAACCGGCGAGGGCAATGAACGTATACTGATCGCCCACCATGTCGCCGTCTTCAGGCGTGGTCTTCTTCTGTTTCTTCCCGACGTAGGACCAGATTTCATCAAGCTCGATCCGGCTAACCTGTAGATCGCGCATCATGGCGTGGTGCAGCTTATTGCAGCCTTCACCCACGCGGACGCCAAGGGCCATAATTGTCCCGCGATTGACGCCGGTCAGACGTTCGGCGGCGCGGATGCTGACGCCTTCAGTGAGGGCGGCAATTGCCTGTATCTGTTTTTCACGGGGAAGAATGTTCACGGCGCACGGTCCCTGATTTGAAGGGACGGCCCACAATCGCTATATTGAGGTTTGCGGTCATAGCTTAGGGGCCAAATCCCTGGGTTTTGATCCGGGGCCATCGCTGCTTCAACAGCTTTGGCCCCACTCGATTTCTGGTTCACCGGCCAGGATTCGGACCTGGATATCCCGACTGTAAGGGAGGGCGTCCTACCGTTAGACGACCGGTGATCAGAGAGCCGATTAGGGGCCGCTACCTTTCCTTGTCACGGGAGCTGGGTAGCGGCCCTTCCTATTTGTCCTCGCCCCGGTGCCGGTCGCTCTCACCGGGGCTTGCCACTCTTTTGCTCATATATCGCCTCTCACTTTGTAATTTGGATAATACCCATATTTTCGCGCGCCGCAAGCATTAAAGCGGATAATACCCATATTCTTGCTTGCGGCGTTCGTATGAGTGGTATATTTATCCTTCCGACTATCCACATTCGAAGAAGGAGCGCAGTTATGAGCGATGAGAACAATTTAGCAACGGTGGAGACCTTAAACGTCGGGGAACCCACCGGTTCAGCAAAGCGTCAGCGATCCTCGATTGCCTTTCCGTACATGGACTTGAGCGAAGCAATCGGCGTGGCAAAGGCAATTCATGATCACCAAGGCACCGGCACCTGCACGATGGATCAGCTCGCCCCTTGGATGAACCAGAGCCCGACGAGCAGCGCTTTTCGCAATCGCCTAAGCGCTGCCCGGCTCTTTGGTCTGGTGAATGCCGAGAATTTAGACGCCATCCAACTTACCGAGTTGGGGCGGCTGGTAGTCGATGCAAAGCGGGAAAGGGAGGGTCGCGCCAAGGCGTTCCTTGCTGTGCCCCTATATCGAGCACTGTATGACAAATTCAAAGGAGGCGTTGTCCCACCGACTGGGGCCTTGGAAACAGAACTTGTTTCGTTGGGGGTTGCCGGAACCCTGAAAGAGACTGCCCGTCGCGTCCTAGAGCGGTCTGCCGATCAGGCGGGGTTCTATGAGGCGGGCAGGGATCGGCTCGTGATGCCTGGTTTTGGGCCAACCCCGGAACCAAAGCCAGAGACAAAGAGGGGTGGAGGCGACGGAGACGGTCCGGACTTCGGGCTCGATCCCCTGTTGGTCGCACTGCTTAAGAAGATACCGCCTGCCGGTAATGACTGGCCCGGACCAAATCGCGTTCGCTGGTTCCGCACATTCGCTATGAACGTGTCGCAAATCTATGACGGCGACGGCGATCCGGTCGAATTAAGGATCGAACTAGACGTGAACCCGTAACATATTGAGGAGTAAGCTATAAATGCTTCGTGCCGTGGAGAAATGCGGGGGCCATGCTGTTTACCATTTCGGAAATTTGACCTGCATCAATGTTGTCTTATGGCTTTTCAGGCGTTATAGGTGGCGAGCGGTTGGGAGACCTGCCGTAGCAGGTCGTTGGGGCCAAGTGCCTCACCCGGCCGCCTTTACTCCCTCCTAGCCAATGCATTTACTCTACCTTGATGACTCCGGCTCCGTGAAGAACGCGGCGGATAAGCACATTATTTTGGCTGGTCTAAGCGTTTTTGAGCGAATGCCGCATTGGCTGTCAAGGGCACTGGATAAGATCGCCAAGGATGTTTGGCCTCAAGACCCGGACAGCATTGAATTCCGAGGCGGCGATATTTTCTCAGGTCGCAAGCATTGGCGTGGCGTGGCGTGGCGTAAAGCAGGATCGGCGCAAAGAGGCTTACAAAGAAGCGCTCCAACTTTTAGGGAGCTCCAAACATGTCCGACTGTTTGGGGCTGCAATTCATAAAGCCGTCTTATCGCCTAACGATCCCATGGAATATGCATTTGAGCAAATTTCGAATCGTTTTGACCGGATGCTCGGGCGATTACACAAAGCTGGCGACACGCAACGCGGACTGATCGTTCTCGACGAATCGTCGTATGAGACTTCCATACAAACTCTAGCCGTCAACTTTCGCCGCGACGGGCACCGTTGGGGTCTTACCCGCAATCTCTCAGACGTGCCGCTGTTTGTGGATTCGCGCGCTACGAGAATGATCCAGTTCGCCGATATGGTTGCTTATGCATTGCGCCGCTATTACGAAAAGGGTGATTCCACCTACATCGACATCCTCGGGCCAAAATTTGACGCGGAGGGGGGAGTTATCCACGGCTTGGTGCATGTCATTCCGCAAGGCGCGCAGTGCAATTGCCTCGCCTGCAAAAAGAAACCTGCTTTTGGCAAATTCGGCCACTAACCCTCATAACCGGCCATTACCAATGCCTTGAAGCGCGGCGCTCGCGCGACCATATCGCCTAAATTCCCCGAAAACTGATCTCAACACTGGCCAGCCGACAGGATGCGCCCGCGCCTTGGCGCGCGCGGGCGTTCCGTTGGCCGAGGAGGACTCGTGGCCCATTTCGTATTCTACGACACACCGGCGCCACCACTGCCGATGGAAAAGCTCCTCAAGATACGGTCGGAGCTTACCTACTTACAGCTTGAACTCGCTTGCACTCGGTTGGAACTTCTGCTGCGGAAGGCGAACTTCAACCCCAACCAGCCGCGCGTGCCGGCGGGCAGTCCCGATGGCGGGCGATGGATAGATTCCGGGAGCGCAGGCGGATCGGCGAGGCCTGGGTCCATCGTGCCCAGGGTGCCGAAGCCTCGTATCGAGGTCCGGCCTCGCGGTATTGGCGACAATGGCGGCCCGCCGCTCGAAGAGCCGCCGCACGTTCCCAAGGAACCGCCGCCGAGCACCAAGTTGCGCAACGCTGTCATCAAGCGAACGGCAAAATGGCTCCTCAAAGCGGCCGCGAGACATGCAATACCGGAAGTCGGCCTCTATCTCGATATCATAGATGCCGCTACCTGGATTCATGACAGCTATCCCTATATCCAGGCCTACCTCGACGAGCCGAAGTCGTTGTACGACCTGCAGCAGGCGGTCTCACCAAAGACCTCGGCGCCCGGATACGAGGACCATCACATTGTCGAACAGGCTGCAGCCGAGGATGATGGCTTTCCCAGGTCTTTGATCGAGGGGCGAGACAACGTCGTTCGCATCCCAGTCCTAAAACATTGGGAGATCACGGGATGGTATATGACTCGAAACGATGCCTTCGGTGGGCTCTCACCACGAGAGTATATCAGGGGCAAGGACTGGAGTGAGCGCGTTCGGGTCGGACAAGAAGCGTTACGCAAGTTTGGAGTGCTTAAGCCATGAGACCAGAACATCTCCGGGCGTCGACGGTGAACGAATTGGTGGACCGATTCAAAGAAATCGGATTGGCTCAAGATGAGGCCCTGCTCCATGATGAAATAAGTAAATTCAACAGACTCTACGATGAAAAAGTCGCCATTACCGAGGAACTGAAGGTCCGCCCTGGCGACCAGAGACGAGCGTTGCTTTCCCTTTATACTCATGCAAACGCGCAAGTGCGCCTGAATGCTGCCAAGGCTACTTTGGCGGTGGCACCTTTGGAAGCGCGGCTCGCTTTGCAGAAGCTCGCAAACTCGCACGAATATCCTCAATCAGGCGATGCAGGCATGTCCCTTGTCAATCTCGATCGCGGGATTTTCAAACCAACTTAGCGGGTCAGACTCAGAGCTGCGAAAATTCATCCAGAGAAGGTTGGATGCCAGGCCTTCTCCCTCCGCCACCTATTGGCGCCGTTCGTGATTCTCTGGCGCCGCTCGAGCGAGCATCTCCGCACTTTCCTAAGGGCCTCTTCTTTGCACCAGCGCTTGAGATCCTTGGGCATCAAGCGATCGGTCGTGGCGGAAGCCCCCCTATGTAATCCGCGTCGCGCTCGCGTTGCGGACGCACGCCCGAGAACTCCAGCGAACGATTCTCGCTTCTTTTCGAGCGGCCCGCGTTCGCGCAGGTCCTGGCGCGTCCCGCTGCGCGCTTTTGTCTCTGCTTCGTTCACAGATACTCCAAGCAAATAGATTGAATTCCTCGTGATGTTCATAAAGATATAACGACCGTAATGAGCCACAAATACGCTGGGCGATCCTGCCGCAAAAGGGCGCGACAGGGCCGGCGAACGGTCGATTGGGGAGTCGTTGGGATGCATGAATCGTTTTGTCGCCGGGCCGGCGCGTCTTTCCGCATGAGTCTTTTGGCCAGTTCCGGTTTGGGGTTGCTGTGCACGCTCCCGGCGCAAGCGCAAACCACTGCAGCCAATAACAGCCAGCAACAAACCGAACGTGTCCTGATCGAGGGGCAGCGTCCGATGGATTACGACGTACAGGCGCCGAGTTTGCCCAAACTCACCGAACCGCTCGTCGATACGCCGCAATCGATCGACACGATTTCGGAGCAATTGCTCAAGGATCGCGCGGTCACGAACCTCAACGACGCGTTTCGCAGCGTTCCAAGCATCACCATCGGGGCCGGTGAATTCAAATCCCTCGGCAACTCCCCGACGATTCGGGGCTTTGTTGCCCGCACCGACATGTTCATCGATGGCCAGCGCGACATCGGGGATTATTACCGCGACCCCTTCAACATGGAGGAAATTCAGGTTTTAGAGGGTCCCGCTTCCATTCTGTTCGGCCGCGGCTCGACGGGGGGCGTGATCAACCAGGTGAGCAAACTTCCCGGTCTTGACGGCTTCATATCCGGAACGCTCACATTGGGAACCGACCTCACACGCCGTGCAACGGTGGACATCAACGAGCCCATGCCCGATCTCGGTCCAGGGGCGGCATTGCGCATAACTGCGATGGGGCACGATTCCAAAGTTGCGGGGCGCAATGTCGCGGAACAGAGCCGCTACGGGTTCGCACCGAGCCTGGCGCTCGGATTGGGCACGCCGACCCGGCTGATATTCTCCTATTTCCATCAGACGGCGGATGATGTTCCCGATTACGGACTCCCCTATTTCGGCACAGTGCCAGCAGACGTTCCGCGCCAGAACTTCTACGGTTTCACCAGCGATTATATGAAAACCGGCACGGACATTGTGACGGCGAAAGTCGAACATGACGTCATGGAGGGACTCACCTTTCGCAATCAGCTGCGCTACGCCTATTACACGCAGAATTTCCGCTTCACCGAGCCGCTGATCTCCACGACAATTCCGCTCACGACGCCGCTGTCCTCCGTCAATGTCACCCGCAACGTCAATTCCGGCACCGGCTTGCAGACGATGCTATGGGATCAGGCCGATGCTACGATCCATTTCGACACCGGGGTCGTGCAGCATACGCTGGTCGCAGGTATCGAAGGCGGCCGCGAAACCGCCAAGCCCGAATTCGACAATAGCTCAGGGGTTCCGGCCGTTCCTCTGCTGGCGCCCAATCCGAATGTCCCGTTCACCGCCACGAGCACGTTTCCCCGCTTCAAGACCGACACCGGAGCAGACAGTTTTGCCGCTTATGCGCTCGACACCCTGAAACTTGGCCCGCAATGGGAGCTTTCCGGCGGCGTTCGTTGGGATTATTTCGGCCTGGTCTACAAGGCCCAGAATTTTTCCACCACGACGCCGGGATTGGTTACCCGCACAGACGATATTCCGCGCATCGACCGGATGTTCAGCTATCGCGGAGCACTGGTTTACAAACCGGAGACGAATGGAAGCGTGTATTTCTCTTATGGCACTTCGTTCAATCCGTCGGGAGAAGAGCTCTCCTTCGTCACCAGCTCCCGGTCCTTCAATATCAGCAATGCCGATCTCAGTCCCGAAAAGAACAAGAACATCGAAGCAGGGACCAAATGGGATTTGTTCGACAACCGGCTGGCCCTGACGGGCGCGGTTTTCCGCGCCGAAAAAGACAATGCGCGCGTGCCCGATCCGACGAATTCCGTTCTCAATGTTCTCGCAGGTGACTTTCGCGTCGACGGGTTCGAACTGGGGGCAATCGGGCGGATAACGGAGAACTGGCAGATACAGGCGGGCTATTCCTACCTCGACAGCCATGTCATCAAATCTGCCGCAGGGGCGGCGCCGGTTGGCTCGCCCTTGATGAATACGCCGAAGAATTCTCTCACGGTTTGGACGACTTACGCCCTGGGCGGGGGCTTCGAGATCGGCGGCGGCGGGCGCTATGTTTCGTCGCAGTACACACAGAACGTGCCGCCCATCAAGACGGTCCCCAGCTATTGGACCTTCGACGCGATGGGAAAATACACGCTGAGCGAAAAACTGTCCTTGCAACTCAATGTCACCAATATCTTCGACAAGTACTACTATGACCAGTTGCATTTCTTCCACGTGGTGCCGGGACCGGGACGCACGGCGTTGCTTTCGCTGAATTTCAACTATTGAGGCGCCGTGCTGCTTATTGACACCGGCGCAAATTGCCCAGTGCCGAAACGCGCTCCAAACCGCGCAGCGGAGTAACACAGCCCCGGACCGGCTCTATTCCCTCCGCTACGGGGCGGGAGCCACCAGCACATCCACCGTTTCATAAGGCGCGCCGAAGAACTGCACGATGGCATCGCCCGATGTCAGCGGGAATTCCAGTTTCTTTCCGTATTTCGCGCATGCGATGCGGGGGCCCATTTGCTTTGCCGCAATCAATTGGCCGCCTTGCACGACGTCGACCCAATTGGCTTCGCTGATCATCACCGTGTAGTCGCCACCTTTCGGCACGCGAACCGATATCATTCCGGAGTAGATATATTGCTTGGGCATCTGCTCTCCGGGCTGGTGCGCGAATGCGACGGAGTCGGTTTGCGCCAATTTCAACGCGACCCGTTCGCCGAACGGGAACGGGCTGCGTGCGGCTTCGGCGACGGTATGGGCGGTTGACATGGGCACAGGCGCTTTCGCCCAGCCCGACAATGCCGGCGGCAGTCCGGAATTCGCATCCGAGCACGCAGGGGGCGTCGCGCCGCTGCCGTTTTGAGCCGTGGCCGTCGCGGCAGTCAACGCGAATATTGCCCCGATGAGGCTCAGCAGAATCCTTGTCGATCTCATGTCGGCGTTTTCCTTCTCATTGTTCCGCAGGCTTGCTGAGCGCCACCGCGAAGCCCAGGACCGGCTGGTATTCCTCGCGGCGCAGCGTGCATTCCATGATGTCCAGGAATTCGAGGCCTGCGCGCAGCTTCGGCGCGAAGACAGGCTTCGCTGTGGCGGAAGCGGTGGACTTTGGTCTGTTCCCAGCCGTCGCCCAGCTTTGCTTCGCTGGCAAAGACATAGAAGCCACCCGGCTCCAGACGCTTGGCCACGCCGGAAAATGCCGGGTTCAGGTCGCCGAAATACGTCATCGTGTCGGCCGACACGATGAGATTGTAAGAAAGTCCGGCCGCGGCCAGCACGGTTTCGAGATCGCCCAGGATGAGATCGTCATAGATGCCGCGCATGCGCGCCGCTTGGATCATGCGCGGGGAAATATCGATGCCGTCGAGCCGGCCGCCCGCCGCCAAATCCACAAAAGCGCTACCGGACAGTCCGGTGCCGCAGCCAAGATCGAGGATTCGCCAGGGGCGCGCGAGACGCGGCAGCACCCGTTCCGCCATCGCGCGGACATGCAGATGGCCGCGATAGCAGAGGTTCGCGAGCATCGTCTGGTCGTAATGCGAGGAGAATTCATCGAACAGCCCCCGCATATATTTGGCCGGGCTGCGCACATTGCGGCCGAGCGCGAATAGCGCAAAGTCCCGGTTCTCCGCGGCCTCGGCGAACTTGGACTGAATTGCAAGCGCCCGGTCGTAGCTCGCTATCGCCTCTTCGAAGCGTTTCATTTTCAGGAGCACATTTCCGCGATTGTTCCAGCCGATGGCGAGGCCTGGCTCGATGGCAAGAACCGCGTCGAAACCAGCCAGTGCAGCGTCCAGTTGGCCGGTCTCCAGCAGCAGCGTGGCCCGATTGCAGAGAGCCTCGGCAAAGTCCGGCCGAATCGACAAGGCCCGGTCGAAACCGGCCAATGCATCATCCGGCCGCCCCATGCCGGCCAGAAGGCTGCCCCGGCCGTTCCAGAGCGATGCATCATCGGGGTTGTGCGCGAGCCCCGCATCGATGGCTGCGAGCTGACGTTCGTGCTCGTTTAATTCCGCCAGCACCGCGGCGCGGGCCGACTGCGCCTCGTTGAAGTCCGGTTTGAGCGTGAGCGCCGAATTCAGACATTCCAGCGCCTCCTCCCGCCGGCCGAGATGCATGAGCATAAGCCCGCGCGCGCGCCAGCCTTCCGCGAAGCGGGGATTGAGCGCCAGCGCTTCGCCAATTGTTCGCTCCCCCTCGTTGAGCCGGCCGGTCTGGGCATGGGCCATACCCAGTCCATACAGAGCCTCGAAGTGCCCCGGCTCGTTCCGCAGAATCAACTGATACATGCGCGCCGCGTCCAAAAGCCTTCCGGCCAGATGCAATTTCTTTGCATCCCGCATCAGCGAATCGGGCACGGCGCCCTGGTCCGACGGCCGGGCCAATTTAGGACCGGATGCGGAAGTTGATGAAGAAATTTCGTCCCTCGGACGGGAAGCCGGCGACCAATTGGTAGTTCTGATCGAACAAGTTTCGCGCGCCAATCTGAAAATCGATCTTGTCGGTGAGCGAATATTGGACCTCCAAGTTGACCTGAACGAAGGCGCCGGTTTTCAGAAAGACGTTGTTGTTTGCGCTTTGATTGGACCAGCGGTCGCTCGCGGCTTGGATATTCGGGGTGATGCTCAATTGCGGCGTCACGTCCCACGTCACATAGGCGAACAGCTGGCTGTAAGGCAGGCCGGTAAGGTGGTAATTCGCCGGCAATGGCGGATTGGCCGGATTCTGCGCGTTCAGATTGCGGTTGATATAAGTATACCGCACACCGGCTTGCAAATCGTCGAGGATGGAGCTGTCGGCGGAGAGTTCAAAACCGTAATATTTGCCGCTGCCGACGTTCTGGGTCTGGCTGACCGCGGTCGTCGTACCGGGAAGTCCGCCGACGCCGGTGCAGTTCTTCGCCGTGGTCGAGGTCGTATCGCAGAAAAGGATCGGCACGTTCTCCAGCGCGTCGGTGACATTGCTGTAAAAGACGGCCGCGTCGAAGCGCGTATTGCCGAACAGCACATCGCCTCCCCCGAGCTCGTAATTGATCGCGCGTTCGGCCTTCAGATCGGGGTTGGAAAGCGTTGAGCCGAAGCGCGTGCTGAAGCGCTCGAACAAGGTCGGAAAGCGCGCCCGGTCCGACACGTTCGCATAGACATGGCCGGTGTCGGTCAGATTGTAGATCAGGGCTGCCTGTGCGTTTCCGGCGTGACCGTCGGCGAGCGGATAATTGACGAACGAACCGGCCACTTTTGCGGTCGGATCGACGTAATCCTGCGCCTGCAGCAAGGTGCGCCAATCATAGCTCAGGCCGGTGACGAAATCGATCTGGTCGTTGACGTGCAGGCGGTTCTCCGCGGCGAAGGAAAACGTGTCCTCGACGCTTTTCTGCTGCGGCTCGGTGAATACCGGCGAGAAGATTTCCTGCCATTCCACGTGGGTGTCGCGGCGGTAGAAGAAGGCGCCTTTCAGGGTGTCGCGGTCGCCGAAATTGTTCCCCACTTCGACGCTGCCGCCATAGCCGCTGTCGGTGTAATACGACCTGAACGCCTTGGAGGTGGTCTGCGTGTTGTAATTGGCATTGTCGTACGAATAGAGACCGTTGCGGAAGCTGTTGAAGTAAAGCTTCGTCTTCACATAGGCGCTGGCGCCGATCTTGGTGTTCGACAGAAAATAGAGGCTCTGCACGTCCCAGTAAGGCCAGCGCCAATCCTTCTGCGAGGCGACGGTATCGGTGGTTGAGAACATGGCGTCCTTCTGGCCCCAAGTGCCCGTATAGCTCAGCGAATATTCGTCGGATGCGTTGGGCGTCAGTCCGGCCTTCAGATTGAAGCTGTAATTCTTGGCGTCCGAATGGTCGCGGTCACCGCCGTCCTCGCTCGCTGTCGGCGTGAATTTGTCGGACAGCTTCCAATGATCGGTCTTGGTGATGCTGCCGCTGGCCTGCAGATAATATTTGTCCGTGGCGCCGCCGACGAGACCGGAACTGCTGTAACCATTGTAGCTGCCGTCTCCGGCGAGCTCGACACCGCCGCGGGCTTCATACTCGAAGGGTTGCGTGGGTTTGCGCGTCACCAGATTGACGGCGCCGCCAAGTGCGCCGGGACCCGACATCACCGACACATAGCCCTTCTCGATCTGGATCTGCGCGAGGTCGGCCGTGTTGAAGAAACCGAGATCGAGCCGGTTGTCGGCCGGCAGATACACACGAATGCCGTCGATATAGAGCGGTGATTCGAAGCGGTCGAAACCGCGCACGAAGAACAGCCGCTCGTTGCGCGGTCCCCCCGTCGAGCCGGAGGCTGCGCCGGTCGCCAGATCGATGGCGCGATCCACCGTGAGCGCGTTGAACTTGTAGGCTTCGTCCGAGGACACCGTGCTCTGACTGATCGCATCCGACGTCGGGGAGGCGTTGACCGTCACCTGCTCGATCTGGCCGAGATTGAAGACGCTGTTGTCGGGACCCGAAGAGGCAGTGTTCGCGGCGAGCATCGGACTTTGTTGGCCAAGTGCCGCGCCTGACGCCAGCAGAGCGAAAACGGAAACGGAATTTCTGAGCAGTGCATGCGACATGGAGCCCCCCGAGGCAGTTGGTCTTTTTCGGTTACAGATGGTTCAAGAAAGCGATGACGGCCTGACGGTTGGCGGCAGAAAGCGCCGCGAAACTCTCGCGTGAACGCTGGGCCTCGCCGCCGTGCCAGAGGATGGCCTCGTCAAGGCCGCGCGCGCGTCCGTCGTGCAGATAGGCGGGATGCGCAGCGACAGCGCCCGCAAGGCCGATTCCCCATAGCGGCGCGGTGCGCCAGTCGCGGCCGGAAGCCTCGAAATCGGGGCGCCCGTCCGCAAGACCTTCGCCCATGTCATGCAGCAGAAGGTCCGTATAGGGATGGATGACCTTGTACGCCGCCCCAGGAAATTGGGGGTTCTCGCCGGTCGTAAGCGACGGCACATGGCAGGCGGCGCAGCCTATCGTCCGAAATAAAGCTTCGCCATCTTTCACCGCCCGGTCGTCGGATTGGCGTGGCGCGGGCGGCGCCACGGCCTCGATATAGCCGGCAAGGGTCGCGAAATCGGCGTCCGAGATCTCTGGATCGCCGCCGGTTGGAGCCTGTGCGCAGGCCCTTTCCGCTGCAGTGCAATTCTGTTCCCGGAAGAGGTGCGAGGTGATGCCCATGTCGCCGATCAAGGCGGCGGCCACCTGTTGGCGCAGGTTCGGTTGGTTGGCCTTGAGGCCGAAGCGGCCAATGGCCATGCGCCCTGCCGCGGCATCCCAAACCCGATTGAGCCGTCCGCGCACGCCGTCATGATTTTCATCGTTGGGGTCGGCGAGGGCGATCAGTTCCGCCTCAGGGACGGCCTCCAGCAAACCAAGACCAAAAATGGCAGGCGCCATGCGGAGCGATGTCATCGTGTCCGGCGCAAGAGGTCCATAGTGGAGCTCCCGAAGCACAAGCTCAGGCCGGCGAAGGGAAATATGCGCACCGTCGGTCAATGTCTGTGCGGACTCGTGCCAACGGATGCTGGCGCTGCCCTCGCCCGGGACCCCGGTCACGCCATCCGGTTGAAGCTGGTCGCCATAGGCCGGTTCAGGGAGCGGCGCGCCTTCGGCGGTTCTCCCTCGGACGCTCAAGCGCACCAGCATGCTTCGCATGACATCGGTTTCGCCGGCGGAGGGCTCACCTCGCCCATTGCCGATATGACAGCCGACGCAGGACAGCCGGTTCGACAGCGGGCCCAGCCCGTCGAAGCGGGAATCATCGTCCGATGGCGCCACCAGCCATGGCTGGCGGAAAATCGCGGCCCCGGCCCGAAACCGCTCCACCGCGGCAGAATCGAGAAATGGCATGGGCTGCTGAAACGCGGCGCGGCCCGAATTTTCCACGGCCACGTCCGTGTCGGAGGCGGCAATCGCCAGTCCGGACGCCGCCAAACAGACGATGCCGAGCGATAGAGCCGTTCGCCCAATCACGGCGTGGCAGCGCCGAGCGCGTTCTGTGCGAGACGAAGGGCCTGCGTTTGCTTTTCGTCCATTTGCGCGGCCCAGTTTCCGACGAGCGCCGCCGCAGCGGGGTTCATGTTCTTCCCTTGAGGCTCGAACTGCTGCAGGTACG
>Ga0265338_10006369_pt1 | contig 15068 bp, 10 predicted proteins | sample 42126metaG_FD_193579 | JGI IMG/M metagenome (GOLD analysis project Ga0265338, IMG submission 193579) | Rhizosphere microbial communities from Carex aquatilis grown in University of Washington, Seatle, WA, United States - 4-21-26 metaG | ecosystem: Host-associated > Plants > Roots > Rhizosphere... | reverse complement strand
GCTGACCTTGCCGAAAACTTTTCCCGACGCGGCGAGCGGCGGCAGTTTCTCCTTCAAACCCGGTGCGGTGGCCTGGAGGGCGCCCGAATGCCAGATCTTTTTCCGGATGTCCATCAGGTTCATGCCCGCGCCGTCGCCATAATCAATCGGCGCTATTTTTCCCGCGAGCAGTGACGCCATGAACGAGCTGACCAGGGCGATGTGCGAGGTTTTCCGGTATGCCGCCGGTTCGGTTTTGGCGAACTTGCGGATTTGCGGGCCGGTGAACCGTTCGAACGTGTCGGAGCCGGTGGCCGTGGCCGTGGCCCGGATGCCGCCGAGCTTTTTCCGGATTTCCGCGCACTCTCCCGCCGTGGAGGAATCCATCCAGATCGGCGATGTCTGGCGGGAGAAAACACCGTTGAGGTTTTCGACCAGGGACTTTTTGGGATTCAGATTTGCCAGCGCGTTCATGGCCTTCCCGTTGAAATAGATGGAGCCGTGCTGCTGGCCGCTGCCGCTGACGGCGAGAATTTCGCCGAGCGCAACGCCATCTTTTTTCATTCGGGCGAACAACCGGTCGAGCGCCTCGGCCCACATCAATGGCGAACTGTGTTTGACCAGCGGATCGCGGTTGGGCAGGACGCCGTTTTGGGTGCCGTACTGCGGCAACGACTGGTCAAAGTTCAACGATTTTTCATACACGACCTTGCGGCGATCGTAGTCAATGACCACCGCGCTGAGGCTTTGGGTGCTGGAATCGAGTCCTAGAAATAATTTTGCCATGAGATTTACTGTGTTGTTTCGGTCAGATTTGGTAACAGCAAAAATGGTCCAAGCCAATGAAAAACTCATCTGTGCGCGGTTCCGGTTTCCTGGTTGCCAAACAATTAACCGGACGGACCTGTAACCTTGTTCCGGTTTCGCCGTCTTAGCCAACGACGATCACACCATAAAAATGAAAAATATTTCCATGAGATTCGAACGGTTTCGTTCAACAGCCAATCCGGCAACTTCGCCTTCACCCGGGCATTGTTTTGGAATCCTCGCGGTCGTCCTGATTCTGGGACTGTCCGCCGGTCCCGCGCCGGCTGCGGAAGACACGAACAACGCCCCATCGGCCGCCCCGGCTGCGAAAAATCTTTCGAGAACCGTCGGCCTGGACATCATCAGCAAGACCGTCAACCCCAACAAAACCGTCAGCCTGGTTTTCAAGTGGAGCGAGAAAGGCAACGAGATGAAGCGGACGGTCGTCGTCAACGACAGCACCATCGTGGTGTACAACGGCCAGCTCAAAAAGTTCGCCGATTTGACGGATCAGGAGCTGCGTGCCAAGGCGGTGGCGACGGTGGGAGCCGACGGCGTCACGACGGTGCTCCTGCGTTTTGGCAAGGCCCCGCTGCCGAAAGATCAATTGACTCCGGCGCAATCGGCCCTGCTGGCCTCGTTGGCGCCACCCACCACGGCCAAGTCCGATGCCGCCCTGGACAAACGCGTCGCCGCGTTGGTCGGTTCGCTGTCTCTGAACGACCCGGCCAAGGAGGAACGGGTGCGCGCGGTCCTCGCCGCAAACCTGCGCGCCGTGCGCGATGCCCATAATGCCGGGCTTCAGCTCGATCCAGCGGTCCACCAAAACCTCATCACCGGCCTGCAGGCCGACCTGACACCCGAGCAGGTTGATGCCTTGAAGGACAAGCTCACCATCAACAAGCTGCCCATCACCTTCAAGGTCTATCACCAAATCCTGCCCAACCTGACGCCCGAGGACGATCGCAAGATCCTGGACCAGCTTGAGCAGGCGCGCGAGCAATGCCTGGATGTCAAAAATCCGGATGAGATGGCGCCCATCTTCAAGAAGCACAAGACGGAAATTGAACACTACCTGAACAGCCGCGGTTACGACTGGGACAAGGCTTACAAAGCTTTTGTGAATGGCCAAAAAGCCGGTTCGACCAAGTCCTCCACCAACTCGGTGCCGGCCTCAAAATAATTTGGCCGGGAACACAAAGTTGCAGCCAAAACGAAACGGCTCCATGGCGACTTTGCAGACGGCGAATGAGGTCTTGTCGGATGTTGGTGCGAGCTACGGTTCGACCGGGGCGATGGTGTCAGCCCGACCTGCCGCACCGCCGGCATAACGAATGCGCAGCGCCATGCCGGGTTTGCCGGGCAGTTCCACGGCGCGGCCATCGTGATCCACAAAGTCGTAGCGATCCTTCGCCTTGACGGTGAAAACGCCGGCCACCGGCGCAATGGTCATGTTCCAGGTGTCAATCACCTCAACGCGAAATTCCATGCCGTCGGCGAGGCCGTCGTGCGGCAGCACAAACGTCCAGGACGTCGGCGCCGCGTGGCCGAAATATTTCAGGTAGTACTCGCCCGATTTGCCGGCCATGTCCGTGTCCTGGAACTTGTCCGTCGGGTCCAGCCCGCCGGGCGGTCCCTCCTCCAGAATTTTCCGCAGGAACGCCAGGCGCTTCCAGCTTTCGCCGCGCAACACACCGCCATAGGAAAGCCAGGTGTCATTGGTGTTGAGATAACATTCGCCGTGTTCCACGTAGGTGCCCGCCACCGTGCCGGCCCAGATGCGGTGGAGCATCTCCTCCGCCGAAAGCTGGCCCCAGCGGTAGTTTTCCGTCCCCTCATATTTCACCTCGTCAAACACGATCGGCTTGCGCCAGACGTCGCGGAAAAGCACGGCGCGGCCCGGGTCCTCCACCGCCGAACCGTTCTGGATGCTGGCGTGCGTCACCCAGGGTTGGTTGTTGTTATAAACGAAATAACCGTTGTGGATTGAACGAAGATGGTCGTAGGGATCGGCCTGTTGCACGATTTGGAAATAACGGTCCCAATCGGCTTCGGTCTTCGTCCGCAGAAAATCATATTCGTTGGCCATGGACCACCAGACGTTGTGATAGGCGGAAAGTCGGGCGACGATATAGCGCAGATAACGCTCATCTGTCGCGGCATCCAGCGAGTCAAACGCCCACGACTTGCCGTAGGGATGGAACAGAATCACATCAGCCTCGACGCCTTCATCGCCCAACTGGCCGATGCGCTGCTCAAGTTTCTGGAAAAACGCCGGGCTGAAGCGCGTGTAATCCCAGTCCTTGCGCGGTTTGCCTTCAAAAGGAAACAGCGTCGGCGGCACTGACTTCTTGAAATCCTGGTCCTGGGGAAACACCAACATGCGAAGCTTGTTGAACGGCGAATTGGAAAGCGTTTTGAGCGTCAGTTCCTGCCAGTCATCGGGTGCCTGCAGCCAGTTGTAACAGGTGGTGCCAATCGGGTAATACGGCGTACCGTCGGCATAGGCAAAGTGATAGGTGTTATGGACGCGCACCGGTCCGTGATTGCCCGGCAAAGGCGCAGTGACGGTGAACGAACCCATCCGCTTGGTCAGCGGCCAGCGATTGGCGCGCGTTTCATAATGCCAGTCGCCGGTCTGGTCGGGCATGAACCGGATGCGATAAACACCGTCGCCATCATAAAAGCCCGGCACTTCGATGCTCCGGGAGCCGTTGCCGAACACGGCCGACAACCGCACGTCCAGAAACGGATTGCCGTTGGTCGGGCCGTTCAATTCAATCTCGTAAATGCCCCATTGCCCGACGGTGTTGGGGTCCGTCACCGGCGCAGCGGTGAGATTCGATGAGATCAAAACCAAGACGACAAGCCAGCCGGTATAAATTTGATTGCGCATAAAGTTAATTCAAAAATTGGGATGAATACAGTTCAAGATCAAGTTGGTTCTCAAAGGCTGGCCGTCAAGATTTAACCGGGATGATGCGCAAAGCGATGTAAGGTTTGCCCGGCAGGTTCACCGCGCGTCCGTCGCGGTCCACGAATATTTTGTCGGCATTTGCCTTCACGGTGTAAACACCGTCCACGGGCGTGATGGTCATGTTCCAGGTATCAATCACATCCACGTGAAATTTCATGCCGTTGGCGAGTCCATCGTGAGGCAGCGCGAACGACCAGGACGAGGGGGTCTTGTCGTCAAAGTAGAGCAGATAGTATTTGCCCGGTTGCCCGCCCAGTTCCATTTCCGGGTCGGCGGGCAGCGGATCGAGACCGTAGCCCGGCACGGTCTCGAAAATTTTGCGCAGGAAGGCCAGCCGCGGCGGGCTGCCGCCACGCAACACGCCACCATAGGAAAGCCAGGTGTCGTTGGTGCTGAGATAGCATTCGCCGTGTTCCACATAGGTTCCATTCACCGTCCCGAGCCAGATGCGGCGGATCATTTCCTCGGGCGTGAGCTGGCCCCAACGGCGGGTTTCATTGCCTTCGTAATTCACCTCATCAAACACCACCGGCTTGTGCCATTTGTCGCGAAGCAGCGCGGCCTGGCCCGGATGCCTCACCGCCGCGGAATTCTGCATGCTGGCGTGGGTCACCCAGGGCTGGCTGTTGTCGTAAATGATGAAGCCGTTATGGACCGAGCGGAGATGATCGTAGGGATCGGCCTTTTGCACGACCTGGAAGAACCGGTCCCAATCGGCCATGTTTTTCGTTTTCAGGTGATCGAATTCATTGGCCATGGACCACCAGACATTCCGGTAGGCGGAAAGCCGGGCGGTGATGTAACGCAAGTAACGGTCATCCGTCGCGGCATCCATCTTGTCAAAGCCCCACGAACTGCAATAAGGCGAGAAGAGGATGACGTCCGCCTCGATGCCCAGGTCGCGCAACTGGCCGACGCGCTGTTCCAGCTTCTGAAAAAATTCGGGGCTGAAACGTGTGTAATCCCAGTCCTTGCGCGGTTGGCCTTCAAACGGCAGGAGCGCCGGCGGCACCGAAGGGGTCTTCGGCACCGAATTATCTTTGAAGTCCCGGTTTTGCGGGAACACGAGGAAGCGGACCTTGTTGAAGGACGCGCCGGCCAGCGTCCTGAGGGTCTGTTCCTGCCAGTCATCAGGCGCCTGCAGCCAGTTGTAGCAGGTGGTGCCGACCGGGTAATACACCGTGCCATCCGCGTAGGCGAAGTGATAGGTGTCATGAACGCGCACCGGACCGTGATTATTTCCTGTGGCCGCAGTGACGGCGAATGACCCGGTTTGCCGGTCCAGAGACGGACTGTTGCCGTGCGTGACATAATGCCAGACTCCGGTCCGGTCGGGCATGAACCGCACGCGATAGACGCCGTTGCCATCGTAGAAGCCTGACACCTCGACGGTTTTCAGGCCGTTGCTGAAAGTTGCGGAAAACTGCACGTCGAGAAACGGATCGCCATTGGTCGGGCCGTTCAATGCAATTTCAAAAATCCCCCATTGCTCGACGGTGTTGGTGCCGGTCGGCGGCGCGGCGAAGAGGTTTGACGAAAACAACACGCTGGCCGTAAGCATTACGGCAAAAAATAACTTACGCATAAAGTGATTTCAAAGAGATGAGGCGAAAGTGTAGGCGCCGGAGGTTGCTTCGCAGATCAAAAAATTTCCTTCGCGGCCGGTCACACGCAATCCGGCGGCTTTTTCCACCGGCATACCACCCTCGGTCACCGCGGAATCAGGCCGGCTGGGAACAAATGCCATTGCCATCGTGTTGGCCGGAATGCGTACCGACCAGGCGAGCTTGCTGCCGTCGCGTTTCCATCCACTGGCGATCTCACCATGCATGGTGCGGTAGCTGGCCCGGGCAAAATCGAGGCCGTCGCCGATGAATGGACGCAGCACAAATTTCTGGAACCCGGGCACCTCGGGATCCAGCTCGATGCCCGCGACGTGCCGGAAGAGCCATTCACCGACCGAGCCGAGCGAATAATGGTTGAACGAGTTCATCTGCGGATTAAAAAAACCGTCCTTCTCGGTCCAGCCGTTCCACCGTTCCCAAATCGTGGTCGCTCCGTGCTTCACCGGGTACAGCCACGACGGATAATCGTCGCGCAACAACAGCCGATACGCGACGTCCGCGTGACCGGCCAGCGTAAGCTGCGGGTTGAGGTGGCTGATGCCGATGAACCCGGTGCTCAGGTGCCAGTCCAGCGCCTGGATATTTGCCACCAGATGTTCCGCGGCGCGGGCGCGAGCGTTGTCCGGGAGCAGATTGAAGGCGAGCGCCAGCAGGTAGGCGGTCTGCGTTTCAACGGTAAGCCGGCCGTCTTCGCGGAGAAATTCTTTTTGAAACGCGGTGCGCACCTTCTCGAACATTGCCTGAAAACGTTTCGCCTCCGTTTCACGCCCAAGTTCGCGCGCCATCCGGGCCAGTTTTGCGGCATCGTCCGCCCAATAGGCGGTCGCCAGCAGGTTTTTCATCGGCGAATGAGTGCGGAACGTCGTATCGGTTGGAATGCAAAGCCAGTCGCCGTAGTTGTTGCCGAGCTCGCGCGCGCGCAGGCCGGCGGGATTGTGCCGCTCGATCCAATCGAGCCAGGCGGTCATCGCCTGCCAGTGGCGTTCGATGATGCGTTTGTCGCCGTAAACACGCCAGATCGTCCACGGCACAATGACCCCGGCGTCAGCCCAACCCGCGGCACCGCACAGCCCGTCGAGTCCGACAAAATTTTCGCCTTCGCGCAAACGCGGCGCCGTGTCTGGAAAAATACCATCTGCTGTCTGTGCGTCCTCGACATCAATCATCCACTTGGTAAAAAATGCCGCGACGTCCATGTTATAACTCGCCGTGCGCAGGAAAACCTGCGCGTCGCCCATCCAGCCAAGACGCTCGTCACGTTGCGGACAGTCGGTGGGCACGGTGATGAAATTATCGCGTTGCGACCAGAGGCCGTTCAGCCAGAGCCGGCTCACACCCGCATGCGAACACTCGAAGTGCCCGGCCGGTGGCGTGGCCGAGTGGACCACGCATCCGGTTACGGCGTCCTTGCCCGGCGCAAACGGCAGACCGGTGAGTTCGACGTATTGAAAACCGTGAAAAGTGAAATGCGGTTCCCAAACTTCCTCGCCGCCGCCTTTGCAGATGTAAACGTCGGTCGCCTTCGCCTGACGGAGGTTCTCCGTGTACAGTGCGCCATCGGGATTGAGCCGTTCCCCGTGACGGAGCACCACGCGTGTGCCCGCAGGAATATTTTTCAGTCGCAGCCGCACCCAGCCGGAAATGTTCTGGCCGAGATCATAAATGAAAACACCGGGGCGGATCTCGTTCACCGAAACCGGCACGCTGGTCTCCACGACACGTACCGGTTCAGATCGTTGGGCAATCAGCGGCACAGCCGGCGCAGCCACTTCACGGCCCGACAACCAGTCCCTGCCGACGAAATCTGTGCCATCCCAACCAACCTGTTCGCGGCGGGCATCGTAAGTTTCGCCCATCATGAAATCCGAACTGAGAATCGGCCCGGTGTTGCAGGTCCAGGTGCCGTCCGTCCCAATCGTCAGGCGCTTGCCATCGGCCAGTTCCACCTCCAGCTGGACCAGCAGGCTGTTTTCCAGGCTGCCGTACCGTGCGCGCGTCGCCTGCCAGCCCACATAACCGCTCCACCAACCGTCGCCCAGCATCGCGCCGATGACATTGCGTCCGCGGTTGACCAGGCTGGTAACATCGTACGTGCGGTAGTGGATTCGCTTGTCGTAATCGGTCCACTCCGGCGCGAAAACATCCTGGCCCACACGACGTCCGCCGATGTTCAGTTCAAACAGGCCGCGCGCGCTGGCGTAAACCGTGGCGCGTTTGATCGGACCGGTAATGTCGAATTGTTTTCGAAAAAGCGTGGGCGTGCCGGGTTCGGTCATCGTGGCTGCAATCGCTTCCGGGTCGCGCTTGATGATTCCCGGATCGGCGGCAATCCAACGAGCCGACCAATCTCCTTTTTCCAACAGTCCCATGGTCCAAACCGAGGCCTCGGAACGCGCGGTGTGGCCGGCCTCGTCCCAGACCTCGACGCACCAGTGGCACACGTCGCGCGAGCGCAACGGCCGGCCGGCATAAACAACGTGCGTCGTCTGATTGCTCCCGACCCGGCCGCTGTCCCAGCAATCATTTTCACCAGCGGCAAGCTTTTCCGGCGTGCTGGTGACCCGCACGCGGTAAGCAATCTGGCGGGCACCGCGACGGTCGGACTCGATGATCCAACTCAGGCGCGGAACACGTTCATCCAGACCCAGCGGAGCGACGAGGTATTCGCAACGCAAACGGGAAACGTTAAGACCGGTGGCGGGCATCGCTGACTGGTTTATTCCGATTGATGCAGCCGGCGCTTCATCCAGAAGGGCACCGTGGCGAACCACATCACCGTCCCGACGAGCGCCACGGTGAGATAAGTGTCCTTGGTCACTGCGTCATTGAAGACGAGAATTGCGGAGGCAAACATGAGTCCGAGCCCGGCAAAGGAAATGATTTTAAGCAATGTTTTCATGGTTCAGGCGGTGGCAGCGGCGGTTTTGGCGGAACGGAAAAATTTCTGCTGGATGAAACTGAAGAGGATGTAGAGCAGGACACAGGCAACCCACTCCGGCAGCACCAGGAAGATCGGGTTTGCGCCGTTAAGGTAAGCGACAACCGATCCGATCATGGGCAGAATCCACGCGGCGGCTGCCGGCCAGCTTACCAATGCGCCGGTCTCGGCGGCGTAGTTGGGCTTCAGGCCGATTTTCGGGAACAGCCAGATATCTATGAAAATGAACGCGCCGAGCGGCAGCAGCAGCAGGGCGTTGGTCGAAAGCAAAATGTCCAGATGCGTTATGATGGCCGGGATGCAGGCGCAGATGATCATCCCGGCACCAACCACCAGCGTCACGCGCCAGCGGCTCCAGTTGGGCGTAGCCACCTGTAATGCGATGCCCGCGCGATACAACGTCGGGCTGGCGACGTTCCAACCGGCCACCACGACACAGATTGCACCAACCAGACCGGCTCCAAGGTAAGCAATCGGACCGGGAGTTGGTTGAGGATTAACAACGCCAGCCGCCAACTGCTGGGAAATCCATGCGGCACACAGGATGCCCGACGCGACCCAGGCGCAATAATGTCCGAGATACATTCCCGCGCTGGAACAGAAGCCCATCTGCCATTTTTTGGCGTAGCGGAGAATCGTCATGTCACCCATGCCAAAATGCTGCGGCATGTTGCAGAGCCATGAAAAACCGATGACGTGCCAGATGGTGTATTTGGAATACGCAGCGCCGTTGGTGTCAATGCTCACGTTCCCGGTCCAGATTTTTTCATTCGCCACCCGCCAGAAATCCGCGAGGGAATGGCAGCCGAGCGACGGCAGCGTCGCAATGGCGGCGATGAAGAACACCGCGACCATCCACGGCGCCGACATCTTGGAGAAGATGGCCATGCCTTCGAAACCCAGCACCGCCAGGACCGCGATCACCGAACCCACCACCACGGCCAGCACGATCCACATCCATTCCGGCAGCGCACCGGCAGCCATCCCCGGTTCCTGGAAGAAGTGTTCGAACGGGATGGCGATGGAAGTCATGGACACGCGCAACATGGCTCCGGCAAGGACGCACAGAATCACGCCAAACACGGCGCTGTAAGCCACGGTCAGCCACGGTCCACCCAGCTTGCGGATCTGCCAGTATTGGGTCAGGCGCGTCTTGACCGCAATCGGCGCACAAATGAACCCCCAGCTCATCACGGCCAGAAAGTTGCCGATGAACAACCCGAGCAGCACGGCCAGGGCACTGCAGCCGTGCAGGACGAAAATTGGCCCGATGACGAACTCCGTCCCCGCGATGTGTTCGCCCGCGAAGGTCGCCCAGAAAATCTTCCAGCCGTGCAGGTCCTTTTCCTTGATCGGCTCGCGTTCGTATTCGTAGAGCGCGTCCAGCCGCTCGACCAGTGAGTTGGGTTTCGGGGTTTCAGCCATAATAATTGGTTACCACCAGTGCGTTGTTTGATTTTCCGCCAGCGGGCTGCGCGGCCACGATAGTCGCAAGTTGTTCATGTTTTCAAGACGCAATTAATTCACCGGCCGCTTGCGCCAGTAATTCGCCAGCACCGAGCCGGACACGTTCATCCAGGGACTGAAAATCGCCGCCGCCAGGCCCATCGTTCCCAGCTTGCCCATCGCGCCGGCAATGCCCGACGCCATCCCGCCGTTTTGCAGCCCGACTTCAAACGCCACCGACCGCGCGGAATTTTTATCCAGGCCAGCCGCCCGGCTCAGCCAGTAGCCGAAGCCATAGCCCGCGGCGTTATGCAGTGCCGCCGCCAAAAACAGCAGCACGCCGACCTGGAGCAGGTTGTCGCGCCCGGCCGCTGTCGTGACGGTCGTAAAATAGACGATACCCGCCATCGAAAGGATTGGCATCCGCCGATCCAGCCACGTCAGTTTCAGGGTCAAAAAATGGTAAACCACCCCAACCACCACCGCACCCAGCAGGAAGCCGCCAATCCCGATGAGGCTGACCGTGGTATCTGGGACGTTAACCTTGATGAGCGCCCAGCCGCCCAGCACCAGAAACAAAATCCAAATGGCGCCGGCCATTGCCATGGCCAGCACGATTTTCCGTCCCTGCACCGATGCATGCTTCAAATAATCGTGCAGCAACGCCGCGCCGATCGGGACGAGCACAATCTTGATGATTTCCAGCATCATCTTGAAAAAGTTCACCTCGACCAGCGTTCCCGCGAGCAGCTTCATCCACAACGGCGTCATCAACGGTGCGATCATGGTGGTGACCGCCGTCACCGTGACCGAGAGGGCGAGGTTCGATTTCGCAATGTAGGCCATGACGTTGGAGGCCAGTCCGCTTGAACAGGAGCCGATGAGAATAATGCCCGCCGCAATCTCCGGTTCGAAATGAAAAATCCGGGTCAGCGCAAACCCCACCAGCGGCATCACGGAAAAATGACAGACGATGCCCACGAGCACGCCGCGGGGGGATTTTACAACACCGGAAAAATCCTTCAGGCTCATCTGCGTCCCCATGCCAAACATCACCGTCTGGACGACGATGAGGATGAGCCACTTGTCCCGCAGATCGAAGCTGCCCCATTTCAGGAACGCCGCCGGATAAATCATCGCCGCCGTCACCGCCGCAATGATCCAGACCGTGAACTGGTAACCGCGCAATTTGGGCACAAATCGAAAGGAAACGGCAAGAACAACGGCCAAAGCAACGACCATCGGTTGCCAGAGTGGATTCATTGGTTTCTTAATGGGAAAACATTCAACAACCAACATTCAACGCCCAACATCCAAGGAAACGCCCGAACGCCAATACTTGGGCGTTGAATGTTGAATGTTAAATGTTGAATGTTCATTGGCAAAACGCCGGGTCGGAGAACTGCATTCCATTCACAACACCGTCGCCAGATAATCCACCGCCAGCCCCGGACTGGCCAGAATCGGCACGCGCTTGTCCGTGGCGGACAGGCTGTCCACCACGCGCGCCATCGAAGCCTGCGCCAGCACGATCACATCCACCTGTTTGGACAAATCCTTCAAGGCGGCCGCCACCAGCGCATCGTGTTTCGCCCCGTCGCCGCTCATCAACGCCTCGAATGCGCCCTCGCACAAGCGTGAGGTCAGTTCGATTTTCTTTCCGGCCTTTTCCGCCCGCCGGGAAATCAAATCCGCCGTCGGCTCCAGTGTCGTTCGCAGCGTGGCGATGACCCCAACCCGCCGGCCGGTCTGGACCGCGACGTCGGCCATCGGCTGGTCCACCCGCAGCACGGGCACGCCGATCAATTTCGCCGCCGCCTCCACGGCCGGGCCAATCGAGGAACACGTCACCAGAATGTAATCCGCCCCGGCGAGCTCGGCTGATTCCAGGTACCCCGCCACCCGCCGGGAAATCTGCGCCGTGAGGCTGCCGCTGGCAATGATGCCTTTCACCAGGCTGTCGTCGGCGATGTTGAACACGTCCACGCCGGGCAGCTTGTCCTTGCAAAGCTGCGCGAACACCGGCACCAGCGTGGCCGACGTGTGAACCAGTCCGAGCGTCTTTCGTTTCATAATCTTTAAATAATCATCCTCGTCCTCGCCCACGATTTGCTTCGCGTTCTCGAAAACCACTGATTCGAGGACGAGAACGACGAGGAGGAGGAGAAGGATTGTCGCTTCCAGGCAAACTCATAATCCCATTTCCCGTTTTACTCCCTCGAACGCGTGCAGCGCCGTTTCCAGATCCGCCGGTGAATGCGCGGCAGAAATCTGCGTGCGGATCCGCGCCTTGCCCTGCGGCACGACCGGATAGGAAAACCCGATCACATAAACGCCCTTCAGCAGCATGGCGTCGGCAAACTTCGATGCCAGCGCGGCGTCCCCGAGCATCACCGGCACAATCGGATGCGTGCCGGGCAGGATGTCGAAGCCGAGCTTCGACATGCCATCGCGGAACAATTTGGTATTGGCCTCGAGCTTGTCGCGCAAGGCGGTTGAGGCGGTCAACAGCTCCAGCACCTTGAGCGTGGCCCCGGCAATCGCCGGCGCCAGCGTGTTCGAGAAAAGATACGGACGCGACCGCTGCCGGAGCAGCTCGACAATTTCCTTCCGCCCGCTGACATAGCCACCGCTGGCGCCGCCCAGCGCCTTGCCCATCGTACCGGTCAGAACATCAATCCGCCCCATGACATTGTTGTGCTCGTGCGTGCCGCGACCGTGTTTGCCCATGAACCCAACCGCATGCGAATCGTCCACCATCACCAGCGCCTGGTATTTCTCCGCGAGATTGCAAATGCCGGCCAGGTTGGCGATATAACCGTCCATCGAAAACACGCCGTCGGTGGCGATCAGCCGGAACCGGGCGCCGGCGGCCTCCTTGAGCTTCGCTTCCAGGTCGGCCAGGTTGTTGTTCGCATAGCGGTAACGCTGCGCCTTGCAGAGCCGGATGCCGTCAATGATGCTGGCGTGATTCAGTTCGTCGGAAATGACGGCGTCTTCCGTGCCCAGCAGCGTCTCGAACAACCCGCCGTTCGCATCGAAACACGACGAATATAAAATCGTGTCCTCCGTCCCTAGGAATTCAGTGAGTTTGGCCTCAAGCTGCTTGTGAACGCCCTGCGTGCCGCAAATGAACCGCACGCTCGCCAGGCCGTAGCCCCATTGATCAATCGCTTCCTTGGCAGCGGCAGCCACCGCCGGATGTTGCGCCAGACCGAGGTAGTTGTTGGCGCAAAAGTTCAGGACCGGCTGGCCGTCCGCCACACGGATGGTAGTACCTTGGGGCGTGACGATGACCCGTTCGCGCTTGTAAGTGCCTGCCGATTGAATGGCGGCCAGTTGCGCGTCCAAGTGCTTTTTGAATTGTTCGATCATCGCCAGTTCAAGATCACCTTGCCGGATTTGCCGCTCATCATCGCCGCAAATCCCTTTTCAAACTCGGTGTAATGAAACCGGTGCGTGATGGCCGGCTTGATGTCGAGGCCGGTTTCGAGCATCACCGTCATCTTGTACCAGGTCTCGTACATTTCGCGGCCGTAAATGCCTTTGATCGTGAGCATGCCGAACACAACCTTGTTCCAATCGAACGGCGCCTGTTCCGCCGGAATGCCGAGCATCGCGATTTTGCCGCCATGCGCCATATTATCAATCATGGACCGGAGCGCCGCCGGGCTGCCGGACATCTCCAGTCCCACATCAAACCCTTCGCGCATCCCGAGTTGCTTCTGCACATCGCTCAGGCTGCCCTTGGCCACGTTCAACGCCACGGTCGCGCCCATCTTTTTGGCCAGCTCCAACCGGTCCTCGTTTATATCCGTCACCACCACAAACCGCGCGCCCGCATGTTTCACCACCGCCGCCGCCATGATCCCGATCGGGCCGGCGCCGGTGATCAACACGTCCTCGCCCAGCAGCGGAAACGAAAGCGCCGTATGCACCGCGTTGCCGAACGGGTCGAAAATCGCGGCCACGTCGCGATCAATGTCCGGCCGGTGATGCCACACGTTGGTCATCGGCACGGAGATGTATTCCGCAAAAGCGCCGGGGCGGTTGACGCCGATCCCCTGCGTGTCCTTGCACAGGTGCCGCCGTCCGGCCAGGCAGTTGCGGCAGCGGCCGCAGACCACATGGCCTTCGGCGCTGACCACTTCGCCGGGAAAGAAATCTGTCACATTGGAGCCGACCTCCGCCACCTCGCCGACAAACTCATGGCCGACAACCATCGGCACCGGGATGGTCCGTTGGGCCCAGTCGTCCCACTTGTAGATGTGCAGGTCCGTACCGCAAATGCCGGTGCGGTCCACCTGGATCAGGACGTCGTTGATGCCCACCTGCGGCTTGGGAACATCTTCCAGCCACAAACCCGCCTTCCGTTCCTTCTTCACCAGCGCTTTCATAAGATTTCCAGTTTGGTTGTCGAAATGGCGGCTGTCTTGAGTTGCCCGGTTCCACCAGCGCCATCGGGACAACATGAAACTGCTTAAAACCAGTGGCAAACGCAAGGTCATCGCATTTTTCCTATGTCTTTTGGCAGTTTTATGACGTCCAGTTTCACCCGGTTCTTGAACAATCCCGCGGCTTGTGAAATCATGGACGTTCATGACATTTTTCCGTGACTGCTTATGAGACCTGAAGTGCCCAAGCTGACTGAAAAAGCCCGCATGTTGCGACGGGACATTTTTTCGATGATCCATCAGTGCGGCGACGGGCATCCGGGAGCCGCGCTGTCCATCACCGACCTGCTCACGGCGCTCTATTTTCACGTCATGCGGGTGGACCCGAAAAATCCGGAGTGGCCGGCGCGGGACCGATTCATCCTTTCAAAAGGACACGCCTGCGCCGCGTATTATGCGGCCCTGGCCCGGCGCGATTTTTTCCCGGTGGAATGGCTGCCCACGTTCCGGCGGATCAACTCGCATCTGCAAGGCCATCCGGTCATGAAAAAAACCCCCGGCGTGGACATGACCACCGGATCGCTCGGCCACGGCATTCCCATCGGCGCGGGCATGGCGGCGGCGGGGCGGCTGGCAAAGCTGGATTATTTTGTTTACGTCATCACCGGCGACGGCGAGCTGAACGAGGGCATCGTCTGGGAAGCCGTCCAGAGCGCAGCCCACATGAAACTGGGCCGGCTGATTGCCTTCGTGGACAACAACGGCTGGCAGAGCGGCGGCGTCATCAAGGACGTCAGCGGCCTCACCGACCTCAGCGCCCCCTTCGCCGCCTTCGGCTGGCATACGCAGGAAATTGACGGACACGACTTCGACCAGATCCTCACCGCGATTGAGAAGGCCAA
>Ga0265338_10006368_pt1 | contig 15071 bp, 13 predicted proteins | sample 42126metaG_FD_193579 | JGI IMG/M metagenome (GOLD analysis project Ga0265338, IMG submission 193579) | Rhizosphere microbial communities from Carex aquatilis grown in University of Washington, Seatle, WA, United States - 4-21-26 metaG | ecosystem: Host-associated > Plants > Roots > Rhizosphere... | reverse complement strand
TTGCTTTCTGTTTACAGCTATAAATCCTCACTCGTTTTTTACTATCTTGAAAACGATGCTTCCTATGGTGCTAAACTGTTGGCCGCAAGCTGCTCAAAGCTTCTGTAGGGCTCAATTGATCGCGGCGCGACACAGAAAGCTTCATGAAGTGTCGCAGGCACTGAGCTCTGCCCAGACGAGTTTGTTAACAAAAGCAAATCAGGAACACCCAATTTTTATGAGAAAGCCAGAAAAATAAAGAAAGCCCTGTTTTCCACACCATAATCATACGAAAAGCGTAAACCAGCGTGGAAAATCAAGGCATTGATAGACGAATATCGATGGATAGTTACAGAGCAGCCTCTTCTGGAACCGCCTGATGCTGCACAATAGGAGCTGACTGGCGCTGTACTAATTGAAGTGCAGAGCGCTGTTTTTTATGCTGGCGCTCATGCAAAATCAGCTTCAAGATACGCCATCCATCCCTGAATGCATTCAAATTACTCAATCCATGAATGCGCGGGTACTCCATGCTGGGCACTTCTTGAATCTTGAGGCCCGCGACATGCAGTTGTATATTCAACAATGTCTCTATTTCAAAACCACCGCTTCTGATTTCGACATAGGGAGTGCAATGACGCCAGAAAGCATTATAGCCATAGCACAGATCCGTAAAACGCGCGTGAAACAGAATATTAACCAGTAAGGTCAGCGCAAAATTTCCAGAACTACGGAGGAATGTAATATCGTGACTGCCTCCACCTTTAAGAAAGCGAGAACCTTTGGCAAAGTCATTCCCTTCAAGCAACACACTGACAAAGAGGGGAATCTCCAGGGGATCTGCTGATCCATCTGCATCTAACAGGACGATCATATCGCCTTTAGCGGCTGCAAGACCCAGTCTGATCGCATCACCTTTGCCTTTGCCATCTTGCTCCAAAATACGAATATTCGGAAGTAAGCTTTGGGCAACTGCAATCGTATCATCCGTTGAATGTCCATCCACCAGAATAACATCATCGACAAACGCCGGGATATGTGGCAATACATGGGGAAGATTGCGGGCTTCGTTACGTGCGGGAATGATCAGACTTACGCTCAAATGCCTTTGAGATAAATTCAGAGCCACGTCCATTGGCTTCCTCCTAAGTCAAAATACATACATATCACATACGATTTCAAAAATTTAATATGCATGTATGGTTTTCTCTAAGAATAAAATTTCTTATAAAAATCCCATTGTAAAATGCATCTCCTCCTGAACTTTATGTACTTTTAAACAACACCTATGCTCCAGGAGGGAGTTTTGAAAGTGCTTTGTAACTATGCGATGTTGTGTTGTATCACTTTACGTGTATATACATTACGTTAATGAGTATATACGCACAAAAGATACACATATCTATACATCAAAATTCTAAAGTTAATTCTACAAGCTAGTATAAAAGGTACACGCTGAGATTCAGGTTGCAGAATGGTTGAAAGTTGGTTAAGAACCAGGCAGCTCGATGGTCGAACGTTAATTTATATGAAAATTACTTCAAACCCTCGCGCGATTACACTGAAAGTTCCTGCCGCTTACGGCAAGTACTTAGCAGAGAAGCAACTCGCTCCAACGCATATTTTTAAAGGTTGGAAAGAGATACACAATGAACTCTATGTACATTGTCTGCATCTCTTTCCACTCGCTTCTCTTAGTTAGCGCTAACCTGTTTCTCAAAGTTGCTGAAAAACTTATCAAGTGTGCTCTTGACTGCTGGCTTGACGACGAGATCTGGCACCGCGCCAATTTTACCTGATGTCTCAGCCTGAGCATTATAATTCAGGTTTGTGCTGCCTGCTTCTTCAGCCAGGTCTACCGTGCAGGTAGCCTTGACGGATCCCATAGAGCTATTTGGCTCTGTAATCAAGACCACGCGCGAAGGAGCAACAACCTCACCTGTTTCTACAAAAATATCAAAGGGCCCTTTGAAACCAGGTACACTGGTAGTCAGGACCAGTTTCAACTGCCGTCCGGTCGGGAAATCGACAAACTCTGCACTTTCACAACCAGGAATACTGTTTTTAAGTACCTCGGGATTGAGCAAAGCATTAAATACTTTCTCGCGAGGTGCAACGATTTTCTGGCTACCCGAAATATCCATGATTACCCCTTATCCTTTATTGAATAATATATTCTCTGTTCCACACAAAAACTATAAAAGCGATTGAAGGATAGAGAAAAAACACGAGTATAACTCTTCTCTAAACGGCTCTCCCGTTCCATGAGATTATCATACCCTACAGAAGCGTATTATAACTATGAACATCGTCACATATCAATGTTGAAAATAAAAGTACTAAAAGAAATCATTCTTTGTAAAAAATTACTAGCAAGGTTGAAAAAATCCAAAACAGGTCTCTCGGCAGAAATTTTACGAAGTTGAGCGCAAAAACATCCTGCCAGACCGCTGCTTCAATACAACAGATCTGGCAGGACTGGCAGTCTCCAGGAAAGGGAGGTTAAGAAAATACCAGGGAGCTGGCCTGGTGCCTTCTGGCTAAAACATGGGAAGATAGCGCTCTATTTCCCAGGCATGAACCTGCTTGCGATAATCGGCCCATTCAATACTTTTGGCTTCAATAAAACCTTCGTAAATAGAATCGCCGAGTGTCTCACGGATGAGAGGATCTTCCCGCAGATCTACCAATGCCTCACCAAGCGTGGAAGGCAACAGGGCAGAAAGCTGGCGCTGGCGTTCACCGTCCTCACGCAAAAACAGGCTTTCGTCCATCGCTGGTGGCAAGGGCAGTTTGCGTTGAATACCATCCAGACCCGCACGTAGCATAACAGCAAAGGCGAGATAGGGATTGCAACTGGGATCACAACAACGCAGTTCGATGCGAGCAGAGGTCTGACGGTTGGCATCCGGGCGTGGTACGCGAATCAAAGCCTCGCGATTGACGCGACCCCAGTTAATGTAGACCGGCGCCTCATACCCATGGACCAGACGCTTATACGAATTGACCAGCGGAGCAAGCACAGCACACATCGCGCGGGCATGTACAAGCTGCCCGGCAATAAAGTAGCGTCCTACAGGCGAAAGTCCATATTCGCCGTCACTGCTCTCATCGACAAAAGCATTGCGTCCGGTAGCATGGCTGATCAACTGCTGGTGGGTATGCATCCCTGAACCGTTGAGGCCGAAAAAAGGCTTGGGCATAAAGGTGGCGTAGAGATCGTGACGGGAGGCCAGAGCCTTCAGCACATATTTGGCGGTCATGACTCCATCTGCCACATGTAAGACATCGGCGGTCGCAAAATCGATCTCATGCTGGCCAGCGGCTATCTCGTGATGGCTGGCCTCGATCTGAATACCCATTCGCAGCAACAACTGGACCATCTGGCGACGAACGGTAGCTGCCAGGTCAGTGGAAAGATCAAAATAGCTACCACGGTCAAAGGGAAGTGGCATGGGTACTTTCCCTTCAAGATGGAGCATATAAAACTCCAGTTCGGGAGCGACAACAAAATCATAACCCATTTCACGCGCGACACTGATTGCGCGCCATAAGGTGGTACGAGGATCACCATCAAAACGTTCCCCATCAGGAGTAAGGACATTACAAATTACTCTGGCTCCAACATCTTCAACATTTAATTGGTCCAGATCAAATGAGGAGGTAGCGGTTCGGGGATGTACCTGCACTGGCATCAGGGAAAAGGTATTGAGATCGGGGAAGAGATACATATCACTTTCAGCTACCCGCGCGAAACTCTCCAGCGCGGAGCCATCAAACCAGCGGCCACTCTTAAGAATGGCGGGAAACTGGTCCACCGGGATAGTCACACATTTGGCTGTGCCCACTACATCGCTAAATTCCAGATTGATAAAGCGCACACCCTCAGTTGCAATCAAGTCGAGGATTCGCTTCTGGGTAGCTGCTTCCTGTTGTTCTGCCATATTTTTGCACCTCGGGCGTTTGCTCGCCCTGATGAGATTCCTTTTGACTTTTTGATTTCAGGTAAATGTCATTATAGCAGATTGTAGAGCACGCAACACGCCCCATATATTTGCCCCGATATATATAAAAGAGCTACAGGCCATTCCCCATTTTCGAGAAGCCTGCACTTCTGCTTCTAAGACCTGGCCAGAAAGAAGGCTTTTCCGGCTGTATAAAAATGAGGAATGACTTCCAGCTCTTTTGCTGAGGAGGCGAGCCGCTTTAACTGACAGGCAGCAATTTTCCACTCTTCACATCATAGATAAAACCCACAATCTCAATGCTCTGTGGTATCAATGAGGAATTACGGAGAAAGGCCACATCGTCGCGTACTGACTGTTCCAGATCACTAAAGGGTAAAAAGGCAATATGGTCAGCATCAGCGTGTAGTTCTTGCTTAATTTTTGTGTGGATATGTTCATTGGTAAACGTTAGCATGCCACAATCTGTATGATGCACAATGACGATGGTATTGGTACCCAACAACTGTTCGGAAATAACCAGTGAACGCAAGGCATCGGCTGCACGTCCGCCTGCATTGCGGATAACATGGGCGTCGCCCTCCTCCAGTCCTAAGACGCGCGCTGGATCCAGACGGGCATCCATACATGCCAGCACGGCAACCTTGCGTCCAGGAGGCAATGGCAAATCACCTTTCTGGAAATTTGCTGCATACGCTGCATTGGCCTGGAGAAACTCTTGGACCACTGTCATCAAACCGCTCCTTTGCAAAACTCACCGAAAGGGCCGGGTGTGCCTCATTCGCCACCCTTGCCACGATCTATCTCAAACGTACCATATGGTTTTCATCATTTCAAGTTATATTTATTATTCCTGTAAGTTATAAATAACTCTCATAGATCGGGCTTCTTCCAATCTTCCCAGGTTATGAAAGGTTTATATGAACTGTAATATATAAGAAGAACAAGCAGGGCGCGTTTCCTGGCCAGGAAACGCGCCCTGCTTGTTCTTCCTTCTTTATGAGAGGATATCCCCAACCAGTTCTTCCTGGCTGAGTGGACCAATGGCGGCGACAGTCAGAGGATCAAGCAATGAATAGTGCTGCAAAAGCTCCAGCACGCGTTCCTGGGTCACAGCGTCGATCGACGCTTTGACTTCTTGCACGGTATGGATTTTGCGCTCATACCACCAGGAACGAGCGATGGCTCCCATGCGGGCACCTGACCCCTCGCTGCGCATCACATTCTCGCTCTTAAGCTGGATTTTTGCGCGCTCAAGCTCCTCAGCGGTGATGCCTTCCTGCCCCAGTTTGCGGAGTTCATTGACGATTACCTGGAGGCACTCATGGGCCTGGTCGGGCTTGGTACCAGCATAGACCCGCAAGGCACCAATATGTTTATTCGTTGTCTGGCCCGCGGACACACTATAGACCAGGCCACGTTTTTCGCGTACCTCTACAAAGAGGCGGGAAGCCATATTACCACCGAGCACCTCGGAGAGAAGAAGCGCGGGATAATAGTCGTCGTCAAGATAGTTGGGAAAAGGCACCATCAGAGCAATATGTTCCTGTTTGCCTTCCTGATGCTCTAAAGCAATCCGTGGAGTGGGCGTAGGTCGCTGCTCTGGCGAAGGTTCGGCTGACCCCTGCCAGCCCCCAAAAAGGTCCTCGACACGTTTGACGACGTGTTCCCAATCAAACTTACCCGCAATCGCGAAGAGAAGATTATTGGGCTGATAGCGCTCTTTCCAGAACTGGCGCAGATCATAACGCTGAAGCGCCTTGACGCTCTCGGAAGAACCCAGCAACGGACGCGCCAGGGCGGTTCCATGATAAAAATTGGCGCGCACCAGTTCGAAAATCCGACTCATCGGCTCGTCGTCACGCCGACGAATCTCCTGGAGAATAATATTGCGCATCTGCTCCAGTTCGTCCTTGGGAAACGTCGAGCTGGTAATCAGTTCGCTGATCAAAGCCAGCGTGTCATCAAATTTCGTATTGACAATCTGCGCCCAAACCTGAGAAGTTTCCAGGCCCGTACTGGCACCCTTGCGCGCTCCAAGGGTCTCAAAAGCCTCATTGAGGGCGCGAGCGTCTTTCTCTTTTGTACCCTGGAAGAGCATATACTCAAAGAGGTGAGCCAGGCCAGTCTTCTCCTCTGGTTCATTGATTACGGCGGCGTTGAACTGAAGGCCGAAGGCAATTGAACTGAGACTGGGCATATATTGCCCGATCATTTCGATCCCATTCGGCAGGAGATGGTGAAAATAATTGGGCGGTAGCTGTATCTGATTGTTCATATGTATATGATCCTTTCTAAAACATTTTCAGTATTCTCAAGCAGATCTGCAGCAACATCCCTCTGTTGCGCCACTTTCGCCTGGGAATCTTTTACAGAGAAAAGCCAAAAAGATCAATTGACCTGTCATGAGAAATTATGGTCAGTATATCACGTCAGGATACATATTGCTTTTCAGTCTGGCTATTTTTTATGTGCTCTCCTCTCCACCCTGTTGAAAATATTTTGCAACCTTTTTCTTCTCCCATCCGTGTATCTAGTAGAAAACATAACGCTAAGAGATCTTCAAACTTTTAGCATTTTAGTTATAGATAGAAGCAAGTGTAAACTTGAAATGCCAAAGCATTTTAAAGACCTGGGATAAAAGATCGTGTTTCTAATAAATACAGATCATTTTACAGGTACGAAAGTTTACAGACGCTTGCTAAAGAAAGGGATTTTTCATGTTTTTAGCTACATTAGTCCTTGCGGATATTAGTGGTCAATCTTTGCTCTGGTGGTTGATTGTCGGTCTGATCGCCGGGTTCCTGGCCAGCGTTGCGGTACGCGGCGGCGGATATGGCATCATTGGTGATATTCTGGCAGGTGTTGTTGGAGCCTTTATTGGTGGCTGGCTGTTTGGCGTACTGGGCATCAGCCTGGGCGGTGGCATTCTGGGGAGCATCTTTGTGGCCTTCGTTGGCGCCTGTATCCTGATTGCTATCCTGCGCCTCTTCTCACGCAGCTATCCCTATCGCCGCTAATATTCGGCGCAGATGAAGAAACCGGGCTATAAGCAATGCTTACAGCCCGGTTCTTTCTTTTTACGACGATGAACTGAGATCTTTTAAGACTTCTGATAGATCCGCATAAATATGCTCTGGTTTGATCGATGATTGTTCAACATCCGCACGCGAGTTGCGCCCGCAAAGGACAAACAGGGTATGCGTCCCGGCGTTCTGTCCGGCCAGAATATCAACATCCAGACCATCTCCAATGATTACAGTATCGTCGGGCTCGCTCTGCAACAATTCCATAGCCTCCAGAAGCAGCATTGGCTCTGGCTTCCCAACAACCTCGGGACTGACTCCACTGGCTCCTTCAATGGCCGCAGCCAGAGAGCCGCAACCAGGGATAAAAGCGCCTGCGATTGGTAACAGGGGATCACGATTAATGGTAATAAACAGCGCGCCAGCGCGTACGACATTGGTTGCACAGGTGAGTTTTTCATAATCAAAGGTACGATCCAGACCAACCAGGAGCGCGTCAGCCTCTGAACTGTCAGCAGGCACTACGCTCAACCCCTGGGAAGCAACAAGATCCATTAAAGGCTGCTCACCAACCACGTAGACGCGGCCCGCGGGAATACGCCGCGCAATATTCTGGACGGCGGCCTGACCTGCTGTCAGCAGATGGGCATCATCCGAATGAATGCCCATACGCGCAAGTTTGGTCAGAATCTGAGCGCCGGTCGCAAAGGAATTGTTGGTTAAAAAGAGGTATTTTTTCTGATTCGCTTCGAGCCAATCGACAAATTCGCGAGCACCAGGAAGCAACTCATTGCCCCGGTAGACGACTCCATCCAGGTCAATCAGATAGGTAGTATATGGTAACATGCGTTTTCCCTTTATTCGCGAAGCAATTGTTCGCGAATAGCTACAATTTCGCGGCGCAACGCGGGGTTAATATTGACCGCGCGAGCAATTTTTTCGCAGGCGTGCAGTACAGTGCTATGGTCACGACCACCAAAAAGCTGGCCAATCTCCAAAAGAGAGACCTGGGTTTCCTGGCGAATCAGATACATCGCGATCTGGCGCGGCATAACAATATGTTTATCCCGCTGCTTACTGCACATTGCTTCCAGAGAGATATGATAAAATTCCGCCACAACTTCAGCGATCTGGCGGCTACTCAGACGCGACTCACGTACATCTTCACCCAGCGAAGACATCGCGGCGCGCGCGACCTCCATGGTCAGTTCAGTGTGGTGAAGCTGTTGATAGGCCATCAGACGATTGAGGCACCCTTCAAGTTCACGAATGTTCGTCTGGACACGCCCGGCAATATACGCGATGATATCATCAGGTACACGATAACGCAGCAAGTCAGCCTTGACGCGCAGAATCGCCATACGTGTCTCCAGGTCAGGCGGCTGAATATCGGCAATCAGGCCCCATTCAAAACGCGAGCGCAAACGCTCCTCCAGGCTTACAATGGCCTTGGGCGGACGATCACTACAGATGACGATCTGCTTGCTCAGTTCGTAGAGACTGTTAAACGTATGAAAGAATTCTTCTTCTGTTGATTCTTTGCCCGCGATAAACTGAATATCGTCCACAAGGAGAATATCAACTGAACGATACTTGGCCCGAAATTCCTCGGTCGTGCGATAACGGATCGCATTGACAATCTCATTGGTAAATTGCTCGGATGAGACATAGAGCACAGCCAGACCCGTTTGCACTCCCTGGTGCCCGATCGCATGCAGCAAATGCGTCTTACCAAGTCCCACTCCTCCATAGAGAAAAAGTGGATTATACGATTCTCCTGGGGCCTCGGCTACAGCCTGTGAAGCGGCGTGGGCCAGGCGGTTACTATTTCCTACAATAAAGGCATCAAACGAATAGCGCGGATTGAGTCGATTATGCATCAAAATATTCGCACGCTGTTCGTTATCCCAATCTTCAGTCAGGGCATCAGCCACGGAGGGCAAATAGTGTGAACCGGAAGCGGGATTTGTATAAAGAGGATACGTCTCGCGCGCTCCAGGGTGAGTCTCCACGTGCGTCGGGGCCGGAATCTCATAATAGGCATAGTTGCCTTGAGAGGATCGAACGCCACGAGGAGTTGTATCGGGCTCAGGATCTTCTGGTGTTTCGTGCATAGAAGTAGACTCATTCGCTTCATAAACAACTGAGAGAGAGACCGGTTGTCCCGTAATATCAACCAGCAGATCCTCAATAGTACGCCGCCAGCGCGTGTTAACCACGTCACGAGCCAGGCTGGTAGGGACCGCCAGAAAAAAAGCGAGGACTTGTTCCTCACCCATGGCATCGGCAACGAGGTCATCTCCACCTGGATAGGGAACCTGGGTCAAAATGGCGGCTTCCAGCCATGCCTTACAGACGGCATCGACGGGAACCGTACCCAGGCTTTCGAGCGCAGTATGCCAGATACTTGCTACGTTCACCATCATACCCCCGTCGTTAATCGCCCAGGACTGCAATGCACTCTATTTCGACCAGCGCGCCTCTGGGCAATTCAGCGACTGCGACCGTTGAACGAGCCGGGAGCAGACGATCTGGACCTTCAAAGTAGCGGGCATAGACAGTATTCATCGCCTGGAAATCGCTCATAGTTGTGAGAAATACTGTTGTTTTCACAACATTGGCCAGTGAAGCGCCCGCGCTGGCAAGCACAGCCTGGACGTTTTGTAGCACCCGTTCGGTCTGAGTCTGGACATCAGTACCCACAAGATCGCCTGTAACGGGATCGAGCGGAATCTGGCCGGAAGCATAGAGCAGTTGTCCTGCCCGAATCGCCTGGTTATAGGGACCAATCGCAGCCGGAGCTTCCGATGTCTGAATTTTTGTACGTTGCATAGATCCATTTCCCAACGTGACCACGGAGGCCACAAAAATTTTCAGAAAGTCTATTCTAACAGGTTATAAGGAATGTTGTCCATGACCCGGCGGATAATAACCCTGGCTACCTGCACCCGGCGAGTACGTCGGAGGCGTCAAAGGAGGTTGTATCGCAAAACCAGGGGATACTGCAGCAGCGGCGGCTGATGAAGCGGGTGTCTGGACAGGTCGATAAAGCTCCTGGACACAATAGCGTAGCGCGTGACGCATTTCGCTGGAGGACAGAAAACGGTCTTCTGGCTCTTTTTCTAATGCCTTCATCACAATCTGTTCCACAGAAACAGGAATCGTGATATTGGGGTTGACTTGCTGCATTGAAGGTGGCAGAGTGGAAGCATGTTGCATGGCGATTGAGACCGCGGTAGGACCCGAAAATGGCGGACGCCCGGTCAACATCTCAAACATAACCACACCCAGAGAATAGAGATCTGAGGAGGCCAGCAATTTTTCACCACGCGCCTGCTCAGGCGAAAGGTAATCCGCGGTTCCTAGCACAATACCACTATTGGTCAGCCCGGCTTCCTCAGCCACGCGCACAATGCCAAAATCGGTGAGTTTGACCAGCAGGTTGCCTGCGCCAACCGAATTATTGATCGAGGCACCGCTGGAGGCCAGCATAATATTCTGTGGCTTGATATCGCGGTGGATAAAACCACGGTTATGAGCAATTTGCAAAACGGCACAGACCTGCGAAGCTATCTCCAGTGTTTCATGCGGGTGAAGCTGGCGACGCTGGCCAATTAATTGCTTGAGGGTAGGACCATGGATATACTCCATGACCAGATAATACTGGCCCGACTCCTCAAAAAAGTCAAAAATAGTAACGGCGTTGGAATGCACCAGTGAAGCTGCGGCACGCGCCTCGCGTCGAAAACGCTCAACGGTTTTCAGATCGTTTTTATCCAGGGAGCGCAAGATTTTAATCGCCACAAAACGCTCGACTCGATGATCCCAGGTTTTAAAAACACTGGCCATACCACCGGTCGCGATATGCTCACGAACTTCGTAACGTCCGCCAATCAGCCGACCATCAAATTGATTTAACATACAACCTCGAACCTGGGAAGACTCCCCGAAGAATTCTCTTGCATCAAGCCAGTCGCAGAATCAAGAGATCACTGCGGCCCTATGGTATATCATCCCTTGCAGACAAAACGCTGGCAGGGAGCTTCTCCTGGCCCTATTTTCACGATCTGCTGTGAGGATACTGAAATAGTATAACATTTATGGCATTCTAGCGTCCAGAATAGCCCATGAGTCTTACAGACTATTGGAAGTTGGACTATTTGGCACCGGACATGTCCGGTGCCAAAATAGTCCAACTTCCAATAGTCTTAATTAGTCCAGACCGGGCGGCTTGCACCATCCACGCCGCCGGAAGTCACCTGTATGGGACTGCCCTGGGTACTATATTTGCCGGTTTTGGCAGTATAGACGACATTGACAATCCAGAGATCAAACGTATCGTTGGTGTAGGTATAATAGGCGATCTGCTTGCCATCAGGCGACCAGACTGGTTGCTCGACGTAAAGCTGATCCAACAGCAGAGAAGATTGGGTTTGAAAAGCCTGTACAGCCATCTTTTCAGTGGCGGCATCATTTGGCGTCTGAGTAATCGTGGCAGGCGGAACTGGCATGACATTCAGGCTCATTGAGGTATTACCACGCTTGATATAGGCAATCGCGCTCCCATCTGGAGAGAAGGCCGGTTCCATAATTTCGGAACTGGTATCCGTGATCGCTATGCCCGGATCAAAACCTCCTCCTGGCGGGCCAGGGTAGTAGGTGTCTGGATGGGCACTGATGGTCGTAGGATTTTCCATAAAAAGCTGGATCTCTTGCTGAGTCTCTGTTACAGAATCGTACGTATAATGCGTATAGATAATCTGATCGGGATGACCGGGTCGATAACTTGGATCACGGTCTCCACCATCGCCATAGGCCGCGTAGGCAATATCTGTTGGTGTATCCATAGGGCTGGCAAAAGGGACCGAGAAAAGTTGCAAATCGAGCATAGGTGCATCCTCGTTTGTTTGCGTATACCAGTCCTCTTTCTCCAGATCACTCAAGAAAAGGATCTTTGTTCCATCCGGTGACCAGAGGGGTTGCTCGTACCAATAATAGGTGTCGTGCAAAAACCCTCCATCGTTGAGGTAAAATTTTCCATTGCCTGAGCGCAGGACACGCACGCTACCACCGGCAGTCGAGACAACGGCCAGGTCTGAGTATTGTTTATAGGACTGAATAAACGCCACCCATTTTCCGTCCGGCGAGACCGCCGGGTCAGAGACGTTGCCGGTCTTAACCAGTTCTTGAGAGGTATTATTCCCGCTTAAAACGTACAGATTTCCGCTGATGGTCAGATAGAATTTCCCTTTAAAGACATCCTGATTCACCGAGACTTGCTGACCATTGGAACCGGTGGCAACCTGTTTTCCGGTCGTCGCTTTACTGCCAATTCCCAGGCAGCCCTGGACGCTGAGGGCAACCAGAGCCAGCCAGAGCAAGGTACTCCAGGAGAGAGTTTTGCGTTTCATAATCCTCCCCTTCTATAACTGTAAAGCATCTGGCGATTCAAAGACGCCCATCAATAGCAGATCAAGCAGGTCACTTACGCCATAAAGGTCACTGGATCCGCTACCCAGAGTGGCCGAGGCATTACTGACCGTTGTGCTCAAACTTGTATTATTGCTCTGACTGCTACTTACTGCATCTGACAACGGTGTGGTTGTCTGGCTCGCGGTGGAGGCGACTCCGTTGTTCGAGCCTGTATCGCCCTGAATATTACAGACCGCGCTACTGCCCAGGTCTAACATCTGCGAGATCGCCGGGATAATTTTCGCGCAATCTGGAAAGACGACTGAAGCGCCAGCATCACCACCGCCAGCCGGGGCAGTGCCAGAACTGGAATAAGGTGGCCCAAGCACCAGCTTATTGATTTTATTCACGTCAAGACTGCGCGCAAAATTCATCAGCTTCAGGATATCGGGCAATTGCATGTCCGTCTTGAGATAGCCGGTCATATCGTTGGCGATCGCCGAGAGCTTATTAAAAATGTCAGGATTGGAGAGCTTGGTTTTCAGCGCTGACAACACCTGTTGCTGGCGTACCGAGCGCCCGAAATCACCCACCAGATCGGCGTGCCGGGAACGTACATATTCCAGGGCCGTTGGACCATCCAGGTGTTGCGGACCGGGGGCCAGGTAGAGACGTTTCACAGCATAAGGATCATTGGCATTACTGCCGACATCGTCGGGGTAGTCGTCATCTACAATCGGGTGCAAGACATCAACATCGACACCGCCAACCTCGTTGATAACCTTAATAAAGCCATCCAGGCCAATCCAGGCGTAGTAGTTGATAGGAATGCCAAAATCGTCCTCGATGGTGCGCCGACTGAGATCAACCCCGCCAAGGCCATATGCCTCATCGAGTTTGTGCATACCAGCACCAGGAACATTCAGATAAAAGTCGCGCGGGATCGAGAGCATACCTACGGTACTGGAGGCTGGATCAATGGTCAGGACAATGTCCGTCTGGGCAATATATGTCCCGTCGAACTTCTCATCAGTGTCGCTACCCAGGAGCAAAATGTTGATACGCGGCCCGCTCAAGATATCGCCTGTTCTTCCGGCGTTGGGATTCTGTTCACCAGGCGCCAGTTGAACTTGCTGACCAACGATACTACTTAGAGCGTGAGCATAGTTCGCTTCATAGTACCAGTACCCACTGCCAAGAGCAACGATCAGCAGTAAAAGTACACCTATGACCACGCGCGACCAGATGGGCACCCTGCGCTTTTTCTTGTGCTTCTTCCGGGCTGATGGTCGTGGAGGACCATCGCCTCTGCCGCGCCCGCCGCGATCTCCAGACCCGCCGCCCGCAGCCCCGGAGACGACCGGGGGGCGATGAGGATTAAAGATATTTGGCGGCTCTGACACCATGTTTGTATTCAATCCCACAAAGGCTGAACCAACATTAGCTGGAACCTGGTTCATTCCGGGAAAACCCGGTCCACCAGGCAACGCTCCTGTCGCCGGGCGAGGACCCACTGGAGCAATAGGGTTTTGCGGAGGTACAAATGCCTGTGGGCCGACTGGCCCCTGGAACATCCCCTGCGCGGGGCTGGAGACAGGCGGAGAAAATTGCCCTGGTACCAGACCAGGAGAATATGCAGCGGGTTGCCCCTGAGCATAAATGGGCATCTGGTCTGACTGACGAACTCCGGGCTGTTTCAGTGTATCCTGTTCTACTGGTGGAGGTGTCTCATGTACCGATAAGGATCGTGCGTCTGGCCACGGCGGTAAAACAAGGCTCATACCACGTTTGGGCTGGATCTGACCAGCAGCCGCAGACTGTTCCTGCGGCTGGTCACCACCTGGAGTAGCAGGCTGCACGCTCCCGGTCAACCTCTCGTTATTTGGAGTGGCAGACGGGTTATTCCCCGGAACAGGATTTTTAAATTGGCCTTTCAAAAGTATCTACCTGCTTCCTGATGATCTAATCACGCTGAACCATCTTCCTTTGGTATCTCCTGGCCCTCTGAAACGCATCCCCAATCAACACCTGCCTGCGAGAGAAACCTGACAACCTCCACTTTTCCCTGCCCTTAACATCTGAAGACGGCGTAACACTACGCGAAAGCAACAAAATTATACGCAACACTATGTACATGCTTCTGGAATTACACAGCGAATATAGCCCTGTCTGTACGGCATCAATGCTTCAGGATAGGTTTATCTGCGCAGCAAAAGCTCACTCTTCTGCTGTGAAAAAACTACATCATCGTCTTCTACAACGTCAAATCGTACCATGTTGTCACACAGGCATGACTGACGTACCAGGGCTACGCGGGTCATGGGAGTCAGGCTGAGAGGATTATGCCACATAATTATCAAAAAACCGTCAAGATGCGGTAATCCTCCCCCAAAAGTCTGGTTTTCTGGTTAACAAAAATGCAGAAACCAACGGAAAATTTATGAACCAGCTCTGTTATAGGATAGGCAAACCATGCCTTAAGCCCGCTGAAAACTAATTTGTCCAGACAATGCGAGAATCACCATCAATACCGCCAGTTGTCACCTGCACAGGCGCTCCTTGCAATGTGTAGGCTCCGGTTTTGGGATTGTGGCTGACGTTGGTAACCCAGAGATCCAGTTCATCATTAGATTCGGTAATGTACGCAATCTGCTTCCCATCTGGTGCCCAGACAGGATGGCCAATATAC
>Ga0265338_10006366_pt1 | contig 15073 bp, 11 predicted proteins | sample 42126metaG_FD_193579 | JGI IMG/M metagenome (GOLD analysis project Ga0265338, IMG submission 193579) | Rhizosphere microbial communities from Carex aquatilis grown in University of Washington, Seatle, WA, United States - 4-21-26 metaG | ecosystem: Host-associated > Plants > Roots > Rhizosphere... | reverse complement strand
CGCCGCCTCCGGCGAGGAGGACAGGAGGTCGTCCAGGGCCTCTTCCTCACCGGGGCTTAAATCCACCGAATAAAATTTGTCGACCAAATCAGCCATTCATCTCTCCTGAAACCATCTTGCGGACCAAGTCCCTCAAGCTTTCCCGGCAGCGGGCCAGGCGGGACATCACGGTTCCCATGGGAACCCTCAAAATCTCGCAAATCTCGATGTAACTTTTGCCCCCGACATCCCTCAGGTCCAATAGGTCCCGGCAGGGTTTGCCCAAACTTTCTTTTCCCTTTTCCAGCGCCGCGAGCCTTCGGGCCTTGTCTTTCTCGTCAAGCCCCTTCTCCTGATCGGAGACGGCTCCCGGCGCGAGCAGGACTTCCATGTCCTCCTGGGCCGTCGTGACCATCCTCTTCCGCTTGCGCCAGCGCCGGTAACAGAGGTGGACGCATATTTGCCTCAGCCAATGGCCCAAGCTGGACCGGAACTCAAAGCCCCCTAATTTTTGGAAGGCCGCCGAGAAGGTATCCTGTAAAATGTCCTCCAGGTCCGGGTCGTTATAGCCAAGGATATGGACGCAAATCCGGCGCAAGGGTTCCTTGTGGAGCTTGACCAAAAGCTCCTGAGCCGAGGGGTCGCCCTCCAAAATTTTCCGGACAAGCTCCCGGTCTTCCATCCCCTATTCCCCCCAACCGATCCGGAAACGCCTTCTTTCCTAGACAATGGAGGCCCTTAAAGGAATCCCTCATATGTCTTGAGCCGTTTCCCGGCGGTTTATTCCATGATTTCAACCACGAAGATCTGCCGCTAAACCCTAGGCCAAATATAACCTTTTACGGCCTTCCTTAGGTTTTGTTTTGGCAAAAAAACCTCTTAAACCCTGGACCTGCCGATCCAGGGGATAGGACCGAAGGATACCACTGATGGCCGTCCCTTAACGGGTCATCAGGAATTTTCCCTTCCCTGCCACCCTCGCGCCGCTCTCAATGACGTAATAGTAAACACCCGGGGAGGCGGGACTTCCGTTCCGGTTGACCCCATACCATTGCCCAAAATCTCCCGTGACCTCCGCCTGTCCCACCAGTTCGCCCGAGATGGTATAGATGGAAACCTTGGCGTTGGGGGGCAGGCAGCTGAACTTCAAGGAGTGGTTTCCCGCGTAAAAGGGATTGAAGGGGTTGGGCCAGACCTGGGGCAGGCAAAGGGGCGTGGACGTGAAGGTGATGGTCGGGGTGGCCGTAATCGTGGGAGTAAAGGTTGGCGTGACGGTGGGAGTGGCGGTGGGGGTTCGGGTGGGAGTGGCGACCGGCGTCGGCAAACCCGAAACGCCGAATTTCGAGATAAACAAATCTTCCTCAGCAATGCTGAGCGATGTTTGATAGGCTCCGCCCGTAACGGGAAAATCAGGGGCGTAAGTGCTTCCAGCCACGTAAATATTCCCAACCCCATCTAACGCGATTTTGGCGCCATCATCCTCCCCGTCAAGTGAACCTCCCCAGTAAGTGGAATAAAGCATGGAAGCGCCAGTTGGATCAACGATAAACCATATGGTTTCCTGAAATCCAAATCCCAACGGCTGCAAGGCACCAGGAGTGGTCGGGAATCCAGAGCTAAAGGTTTGTCCGCCCACATAGGCGCATCCGGCTCCATTCACCGTAATCCCCACGCCCTCTCCCCCGGCGGGTCCCCCAAAATAACTTGAGTAGGCCAATCCCGTACCAGACGCGTTTAGTTTCGTTACGAAACCCGGGTAATAAATACCGCTGGGATAGGCTGGTTGGAAAGAACCAGGCGTCACGGGAAAATCCGCGCTGCCGGTAAAACCCGTCACATAGGCGTTGCCGAATCCATCCAAGGCGATCGCGTTGGCTTGATCCCCGCCGTTTCCTCCGAGAAAGGTGGAATAAACCAATGCCGATCCCAAGGTATTCAGTTTGGTGACGAAACAAACGTTGCCGGCATAGCCGCTTGGAACCCCGGTGAACAAAGTCTGGAAGGCTCCGGGGGTTACGGGATAGTCCGCCGAGAAAGTCGTTCCGGTAACATAGGCGCAACCCGACGCATCCACGGCGATGCCTCCCGGCTGTTCCCCGTCGGTTCCTCCTAAATAGGTGGAGTAATCCAAGCCGGTTCCCGTTGGATTCAGTTTGGTGACGAAGAGGTCGTAAATCCGGTAGGCTTTCCCATCATGAAAAATCGGCTGGTAGGATCCGGGCGTCACCGGAAAATCCGAGGACTCTGCGGTTCCAGTGACATAGGCGTTTCCGCTGGAATCCACCGCGATATCAATACCATAATCTGTCGTGTAGCCGGCGTGTGGAAATTGGCTACCGCCCAAATAAGTGGAATAAACCAACCCTGTCCCGGTTGGGTTTAGTTTCGTCACGAAAGCATTTGACTCACCATTGATGGGCGGCGTGCCGGCCAAAGATGGTTGAAAAGCCCCGGGAGTGGTCGGAAAATCCGCCGAGTTAGCGGATCCCGTCACATAGACATTCCCGCCCGAATCCACGGCCAGGGCGTTTCCAAAATCCAAGTCGCTCCCGCCTAAATAAGTCGCATAAACCAGCGCCGTGCCCGTTGGATTCATTTTAATAATCAAAGGGTTTTGAGTGCCTTTCGAAACCGATTGATACGCGCCAGGTGTGGTCGGATAACCTCCGTTAAAAACCTGAACCTCCACCATGTAGAGGTTGCCAGCGTTATCCACCGCCATGTCCATGAATTCATTGTTTGAGGTGGGGAGGCCGCCCCCGACATAGCTGGAATAGGCCACCACCACGGTGGGATCAATAATAAGGGGTAGGGTCGGATCATATTCGCCCACCTCAAACCCCACCTCCCTCTCCTTGACGACAAAACGGGCTTGAACCGCCTTCCGGCCCTCTTGATAGACTTTCGGGAGTTTGAGTTCTAGTTTTTCCCGACCAGCCCCGATTTCAAGGTCACCGTTTTTACTTAGGTTCAGCTTTTGGATGCCTCCAAAGGCAAGCCGAATATTCTTTGGGTTTCCGCCTGGTTTGACAATGAAGTCATATTCCAATTTCCCAGGAGCTCCGTAATAAACCAAATCCACCTTGTCATAAATTTCGCTGAATTTCACCTTCGCGAATTGGGACAGGTTGGTTTTCCACCGCGACGTGTTTTTCCCGATGAGATAGTTGCTTTTGCCAGGCAGTTCTTCCACCCCTAGGGCTTGGCTCCGGGGATTAGCTCCTATTAATCTCATTCGAACAATGCTAGATTTCGGGATTTGGACCCTGGTTTTGGAAAATCCGAACGGCCTCTTTCGCTTCGGGTTGTCGCGGAGAGGATTTTCCGACAAAACCCAAGCCGCTTGGGAAGGCCCCAGGTACAGACTGTAGCCCCGCCCCCTAGCCAAAAACATCACCGAAGGATCGGCCTGGCCCACGTTTTTCTCGAATGCCAAGGGTAAAAGGCCATAGGCCTTTCTTAATTGATTATTCGTGAGTAACTTCGAGGATTCGCCCAGGTTTTTTCGGTCGGATAAATAGGGCCGCGTGGAGGGTCCCAGCGTTAAAAAGATAAAAAGACCGAGCGCGGCAAGGTATTGGGATCGGGATTTCATTAGGAATTCCAAAATAGTGTTTAAAATAAATATTGTATTGAATAAATTTTATTGAATTATACCAGTCTTTTTCGCCTCATCGTCCAATTCCTAAATTGGCCGATGATTTGTCCTTTAGGTTTTGTTTTGGCAAAAAAACCTCTTATCCCCTGGACCTGCCGATCCAGGGGATAGGGCCGAAGGATACCACTGATGGCCGTCCCTTAACGGGTCATCAGGAATTTTCCCTTCCCTGCCACCCTCGCGCCGCTCTCAATGACGTAATAGTAAACACCCGGGGAGGCGGGACTTCCGTTCCGGTTGACCCCATACCATTGGCCAAAATCTCCCGTGACCTCCGCCTGTCCCGCCAGTTCGCCCGAGATGGTATAGATCGAAACCTTGGCACCGGGAGGCAGACAGCTGAATTTTAGCGAGTGGTTCGCGGCGTAAAAGGGATTGAAGGGGTTGGGCCAGACACGCGGCTCGCAAACAGGAGTAGAGGTTGGCGTGATCGTTGGGGTCAAGGTTGGGGTTAAAGTCACCGTGATGGTAGGCGAAAAAGTTGGGGTGGTGGTGAAGGTTGAGGTTGGCGACAGAGTGGGCGTGAAACTCGGAGTGGCGGTCGGGGTAATCGTGGAAGTCGATGTGGGGGCCTTAACACAAGCCGGTGTTGGGGTCATGCAAACCGGGGATGGCGCCGAGCAATCCGCTGAGATTTTCCAAACCTTGCCGCTTTCAAAATCCGCGACATAAAGATTTCCAGCGGGGTCAGCCACCATCGCGTGGGGTTGCATAAAACTAACCGTCGAAAGAACAGCCCCATTCACCGCACCCCCGGATGAACCGGAGATGGTTCCCAAAATTCCGCAGGAGTTGATGGTCCGGATAATGCCGCCGCTTGAGTCAGACAAATAAAGGGTTCCACCACAAAGGACGAATCCATGGACGTCCCCAATCGTTCCAAGAGTCGCAGGCGCGCCATCGCCGGTTGCTCCCCATGGGCCGCTGCCCGCGATAGTCGAAATGATTCCGCAGGTCATGTCGATCTTCCGGATGTAACTTGAGGTAGTGTCCTCATGGAAATATAAGTTTCCAGCCCCATCCATGAAAAGTCCTTCCGGGTTCTGGAGCTGTGCCATTGTCGCGGGCCCACCGTCCCCGGAGTGGCCCGGTAGGCCGATGCCGGCGACCGAGGTGATGATTCCCGAGGGGGAAACTTGCCGGATCTCATTTTCACCAGCGTCTGAAAAGAGGACGTTTCCGGAAGAGTCGGCCACTATTCCGAAAGCACCGGAAATGGACGCCAGCGTGGCGGGGCCCCCGTCACCCGAGGAACCGAGGGTGCCATTTCCCGCAAAAGTGGTGATGATTCCCGCTGTGTCGATTTTACGAATCCGATTATTATCATAGTCGCAGATATAAAGATTACCTGCCGAGTCTTCCGTAATTTGGCTGGGCAGAGCGAGCTGGGCCAGAGTGGCCGGGCCTCCATCTCCCGAAAACCCGATGGTCCCCGTGCCCGCGATGGTGCTGATGATTCCGGACGGCGATACTTTGCGGATCTGCTCGTTATACATGTCGCTGATGATCATATTTCCGGCTGGGTCCAGGTAAAGGCCGACCGGGCCTCCTAATCCCGCAAGAGTGGCGGGTCCTCCGTCGCCCGAAAGACTACCGAAACCGATGCCGGCGAAGGTAGTTACAATGGAATTGCCAGTGGCACAGCAGACCTGGGCCTTCACCCCACTGGTGGTCAAAGAATAGAAAAAAATAAAAAAAACCGCGATGTGTTCCCGTCTAGCGGGTCGAAATTTTAATTTCAAAAAATTACCTTTTGAAAATATAAATCCGGTTAATACAATACCCAATATTACCGCATCTTTAGCGATTCAGGACTTTTCGCTATTTCATTTAAATCCTAATTCCCCATTCCTAATTCCTAATTGTCTTCTAAAATGAACCCATGAACCACGCCTCCGACTTCTTACAAGACCTGGCCCTGGTGCTCTGCGTGGCCGCGGTCACCACCATCGTCTTCCAGCGCTTGCGGCAGCCCCCCGTGCTGGGGTACCTCCTGGCGGGGCTTTTGCTCGGCCCCCACTTTTCCTTTTTCCCCCTCTTCGCCCACGAGTCCACCGTCAAGACCCTGGCGGAACTGGGCGTCATCCTCGTCATGTTCTCCATCGGGTTGGAATTCAGCATCGAGAAATTCATCAAGGTCCTCCCTACCGCGGGACTCACCAACCTGATCGAGCTCTCCTTTATTATTTGGCTGGGCTACAGCGCCGGGCGCCTCATGGGTTGGTCGCCCCTGGAATCGCTCTTCACCGGCGCCATCGTTTCCCTGGCCAGCACCATGATCGCCTCCAAGGCGCTTCTGGACCAAAGGGTGGACGGCAAACTCACCAGGGTCATCTTCGGCATCATGGTGGTCCAGGACATGGTGTCGGTGCTGATGCTGGCCATCCTCACGCCCCTGGCCCAGGGCGCCCACTTGTCCTTTTCGGGGCTCATGATGACCATCGGAAGCCTGCTGGGGTTTTTGGGGCTTCTGTTCGGGCTGGGTTACCTTCTCGTGCCGCGCGTCATCCGCTATGTCGTCTCCTTAAGGAACACCGAAACCCTTTTGGTGACGACGGTGGGCATTTGTTTTGCCATGGCCCTGCTGGCCCAAAAGGGCGGCTACTCCGTGGCCTTGGGGGCTTTTTTGGCCGGCATGCTGGTGGCAGAATCCGGGGCCACCGCGACCATCGAGCGCTTGATCCATCCGGTGAAGGACATGTTCGCCGCGGTTTTTTTCGTGGCCGTGGGCATGTTGGTGGACCCCTCGGTCCTCGTGAAAAACTGGGTCGCGATTTTGGTGCTGACCCTGGTGGTCATCGTGGGACAAACCATCAGCGTTTCGGTCGGCGCTTTCTTGAGCGGCAGACCCCTGAAGACGGCCATCCAAGCGGCCATGAGCCTGACGCAAATCGGGGAATTTTCCTTCATCATCGCCCAGATCGGGGTGTCCCACGGGGCCATCGGGGGCTTCCTATATGATGTGACCGTGGCCGTCTCGGTCGTGACGGCCTTCACCACTCCCCTCTTGATCCGCGCCGCCGAGCCCTTTTCCCGTTTCGTGGACAGCCACCTGCCCAAACCCCTCCAGACCTTTTCCGCCCTCTACGGCTCCTGGCTGGAGGAATTAAGGACAGGAACCCAGGAAGAAACCCTCTGGAAGCGCGCCAGGCAGTTGGTCCTGTTCCTGATCCTCGATACCATTTTCCTGATCGGCATCATCATCACCACGGCCGCCTCCACCCACCAGTGGCTTCCCAACTTGGAGGCCTACTTTCACATCCCCCCCGAATGGGGGAAGATTCTTTTGATCCTCGTGGGGATAGCCTTCGCCATCCCGTTTTTACTCGGCGTCTTGAACTGCGCGAAAAACCTGGGAGGGCTCATCGCCTCGCGGTCCATTCCAGGCGTGGAGGAAGGCCACGTGGACCTGGGCCATGCGCCCCGGCGGGTTCTCACGCTGACCTTGCAGATGGCCATTGTTTTCGCGGTGGGATTCCCCCTCCTGGCGGTCACCCAGCCCTTTTTGCCTTTCGGCTACAGTCCCTTATTAATGGGGGTCGTGATATTGCTTCTGGGCGTGGTTTTTTGGCGCAGCGCGGTGGATCTCCAGGGCCATGTGCAGGCCGGCGCCCAAATGGTGGCGGAGGCCCTCTCCAGCCACGCCCCGAAGAACCAGGAAGTTTTCCTGGAACAAATCAACGCGGTGGTCCCCGGCATCGGCGCTCCCTCTTCCATCGCGATTGACCCAGCCAGCACAGCCGTCGGCAAGACCTTGGCGGAACTGAACTTGCGGAGCAAAACGGGCTGCAGCGTCATCGCCATCACGAGGGACGGTGAGCGCCTGCTCATGCCGGCCGGAAGGCAAATGGTCCAGGCCAAGGACGTGCTGGTCCTGGTAGGAACCCAGGATGCCGTAAGCCAGGCGAAGGAATTACTTCAAAAATAAGGATTTTCAAAGGTAGGTTCGAGTCCAACTCGGGGAGGCAAATTGAAGCGAAAACGTAACGGGTGTCTTGCGACATTTTTAATTGTATTTATTATTTTAAATACATTGGGTGCCCTTGGTTATATTTTTTGGGAAAAAGGAAATGTTAAATTTAGACATGATTTTCCCATGCAACCCAACTGGTACATCAGTTATTTAACCGTTGCTTGTATCTTGAATGTTATTGCCGGAATCGCCGTATGGAAGTGGAAGAAATGGGGCGTTTGTTTATTTGTGGCCAACCTAGCTTTGGTTGTTTTTTTTCAATTCAATTACTCCGCTTTTTGGATTGGTTGTCTTGATAGTTTTGATATGTTTTTAGTACTTGTTCTGATGATCCCTATTTGGAATCAAATGGATTAAAACCGTTTTCGGGTGGCCTTATTACCGAAATGCCTGGAATTTGATGGTTCGCAAATCGTTCGGAATGGGGAGGGATAATTTTGGGAAAAAGGGTTAAGTTTGGTGACGTTATTGAAATACCAACTAACAAGGGTCTCGCATATGCGATTTACACACATCGTCATGTTGACCCGCCTGTTTTCGGACCTTTGCTTAGAGTTTTTGCTGGCTTTCATAAAAAACGTCCCAAGGATTTTAAGGAAATTGTCGCCAACCCCATAAGATTTTCAAAGTTTTTTCCTTTGGTACAAGTAATAAACAGAAAAATATTTGAAGTGGTTGCACACGAGGAGATTCCCAAACATCTGCAAACTTTTCCCAGCTTTAGAAATAACCCTAATACGAAAGCAAAAAGGAATGACGAAGGATGGTGGATTTGGGATGGGAAGAAAGAATGGAAAGTCGGTTATCTATCAAACGATCAAAAACTATATCCAAAACATAGCATTGTTAATGATACCGCTCTAAGAGAAATGATTGAAGGCAAGTGGGGGCCGGACGATGAGCTTTAACTTCGAAAAACCTCAAATTTGATGGTTCGCAAATCGCACGGAATGGGGACCTATTTAGTTTAGTTGCCAAACAACAAGAAAATAAGGTGACAATGAAAAAAATAGAACCCGCCGAGTTAAGCGAAATAAAACCTCCGTTTACTATTCGTCAGACTCAGTTTTTGAGAATATTCGTTCCGTTGATTTTCAGTTTTTTCGTGGCATTGTTTGTTTATATTTATTTTCGAGATGGAAAAAATAATGGTTTAATAATTTTCGCTTGCGTTGGCTTAATTTTTTATATGTGGATTTATCATTTGCGGGGTTTTATTCAAGTAAGCGACGAAGATATTTTGTTTTTCCGTTCCTACAATATTTTTGCCGCTCCTCATCAGGTTTTCTTTAGGAATATAAGATTTGTTAAAATGGAATTGAAACAAAACTTTTTTAACAACGGTCTTCGTTTTAATTTTTATTTGTTTATTTATGAAAAAGAAAAAGAGCAACCGTTTCGGACTTTATTTAACGGATTTAGTAAAAAAGACCAAGGGGCACTGATTCGATTAATCTCGGAGAAAGCTTTTTCGGCCGAATTTGACGAAACAACGGAAAACATGAAAAAAGGGATTTCCCCGTACCCCAATTACCCCTTTTAACTGAATCGACGAGAAGTATCGTTAATGTTATAGAACTCAAAACCTAGTATTCGCTCTTGTTAGATATGGTTGGACCACTATTATCGAATTACCTGGAATTTGATGGTTCGCAAATCGTTCGGAATGGGGAACCATATATAAGTTGTTTAAATAAGGAATGTGAATGCGAATTTCATTTTCAGACCGCAAAACCGGTTGGGTTCTGCTAATAGCAGGATTCATCCTATCCGGATTTTTCTCTTTTGACCTCTATGATAATTTCAAATATTTGCAAAGAGCTGTCGAAGGTTTTGGAAAAATTGTTTCAATTGAACCAATAGATGCGGGGGGCAGAAAAATCCAAAGCCTTGTAGAGGTTCAATTTTTAACGAGAGATTCTCGGCTTTATGATGTAAAGCTTCCAGACTTCGTTTTTGATCAATTTTCATATAGGCGACTTCCAAGTGTGGGGCAGCTTGTCACTTTTTTGTATGACCCAAACAATCCCAAAGAAGTAAGGTCTCTCCAAGTTTCCGATCAATACCCTGGGTCCGATATCTTTTTTATTATGGTGGGCATTATCCCAATATTTTTCGGACTTCGAATCCTGAAAAAAGCCACAAATGGTATTTATTAACGAATTACTTCAAATTTGATGGTTCGCAAATTCCCCCTCCGATAAAGCTATGGGGGACAAGCTGTTCGGAATGTTGACCCGTAATGAACAAGAAGGAGACAGACCGTGAAACCAGAATTTGAAATAGGGCCAGCGTCGGAGTCCGACCTGGACTCGGCCCAGCCTCTCAGAAGCCTTTTCCGAATGGCCCGGAGGCAGCGCGGGCTATTCATCAGCATCCTGGTCCTGGCCGGCTTTTCCAGCCTCCTGATGCTCCTGCAACCGATTCTTTACCGGGAGGCGGTCAACGATGTCGCCGGCGTTTTCGTGGGGAACAACCAGACCGAAGGTTCTGTTGAAAAGATCGAAGACTCTTTATTCAAGACATGGACATCCAAGAAACCCCATACCCACACCACGGTAGCGCACCGCACCCCCAAACAAGCGATGGCCACATTGATAGTGGTCGTGGTGCTCCTTTTGTTGATTTCTTTGCTGGCATCTTTCACCTCGGCTTGGGCGGACATCAAAACCAGTCGTGCCGGCCACGGAATGGAAAGATCGGTCATCCTCGCGGCGTTCAGTAAGGCGCTTCGACTGCCTTTAAGCCGGGATAGTTTGGAAAGATCCTCGTTTTTAGCCAAGCAGGTGGATCAGGTCGACCAGGTGGAACCAGTCGTCAATATGCTCGCCTTGAGGGCGGGCCCTGAGGCCATCCGGTTGGTGGGAATACTGGCGATCATGCTTTACCAAAGCCCCCTGCTGGCGGCCCTAGCCCTGGCCCCCTTGCCTTTTTACGCCTGGGTCGCGGTGGCTTCCACTCGGCGTCTTGGAGTTAATCTAGAAGCCTACTATCAGCAATGGCAATCCATCTCGGGAAGAATCTCCGAGACCCTGTCAGGATTAAAAACAGTCCGGGCCAGCGGGGCTTCAACCCGTGAATTGGCGGCCCTAGGACGGGAAACCTACACCGCCTATGCTGGCGCCGTGAAAAGGAATCGCTTGGGCGCCTGGACTCTTTTTGGCCAGGAATTTTTGGTCCAAGTCAGTAAAGCCTTGGTATTGGTGGTAGGAGGGTGGAAGGCCTTTGAGAAACAGTTAACCCCAGGCGACGTGGTCATGTTGGTGGCTTATATCGACCAAGTCTATGACCCCTTGGATTCGCTTTCCGGGATGGGTGTCGTGATTCAGGATCGTGTCGGTTCTTTTCGGCGGGGCCTACGGCTGGCCGGCCGAAAACCGGAAAGTTTTGGAAAGGATTCCTTGAAACCAGGTCCAGGCCTGGTCCTCATTAAAGATTTAGACTATAAATATTCCCGCGGTTCAAGAGTGCTTCATAAGGTGAACTTCACCCTGCTTCCCGGAAAGGTGAACGCGCTGGTGGGGCCCTCCGGTTCAGGAAAAAGTACGTTAGCCGAGTTAATCCTGGGTCTTAGGCCCTTGTCACGGGGGAGTATCCTTTTGGATGGCCAGAGCGTCCATGATTTGGCGGAGGAAGATTTGCGCAAGTCGACGGCCCTGGTCTCGGCAGACGGGGTGTTGTTTAGCGCTACCTTGAAACAGAATCTTCTCTACCAGGCGCCCCTTGCGGGGGAACGCCAGGCTTGGGAAGCTTTAACCGCAGCAGGCTTAGCGGAAGTCGTCCGGCGTTTGCCCCAGGGCTTAAACACCTTCCTAGTCGATGGGCACGGACCCTTGTCACTGGGAGAACGACAGCGCCTCCAGATTGCCCGCGCGTTGCTGGTGAAGCCACGGCTCCTGGTGTTGGATGAGGCTACGGCTAATCTCGACAAAACCAAAGAAGAAAGAATATTGAGGATGCTAAAAAAACTGAGGGATCGTTGCACAGTCCTCGCCTTGACCCATCACCCGGCCCTGGCCCGCGGCGCCGATCAGGTGATGGTGCTGGTCAAGGGAAGGATTCAAGCCGTTGGGACGCCGCGAAAAGTCGCCCAAAGCAACGCATATTTTCGGCACATGGTGAAAATTTGAGTCGAAATTTTTGACGGTAAAAAGGAAAACACAAAAAAGTTCGCTCAATTGAAAAGACGAGAATCAATAGGTAATTGCATTTAAAAGATCACCGCTTTACGGTTCGGGGAACTCATCAGAAACTCGTTCGGAATGGGCCCCTGTTCGAAAAAGGAAATAATTATTTCTAAAATAATCCCGGTTTTGATGAGTATGGTTTCCCCCTTTTTCACGAGGGAATCTCCTCGAAAAAACCTGAGTTTATTTGTGCAGGAATCAAGTTAAGGGGAATCATATGAAACGGCTCAATCCAATCATTATGCTTTTGTCGCTATTCATTCTTCCTGTTCAGGCCTATTCCCAAGATCTCAACCCCAAAGTAAAAGATTTTCTAAACCATTTGAACCAGTTTTACTATTGCGGTTCCCATGAGGGTTTATCCGGTTTTAAGTGCGATGTTACCGCGACTCTCTCGGGCAACCTTCCCGGATTAATGTTGCCGGGCCAATATTCCCCCAATTATCTTTTTCATCTCAGTTACCTGGGCGCGGGGTTGGAAACCGTGATGACCTCCGCCATGGGCGAACCCGATTCGCCGCAAACGGCAAAAAAAGTCAAGCTCATCGGCACTGTTTCGGATGGATTCATCAAGATTTGGGGGGGCCTTACGTTGAATCCCCTTTTTGCGACGGAGTCGGCCAAAGCCGATTATAGGGTCGATCAAAACGAAGCCCATGGCTTCGCCGTCACGGGGGGAAAACCAGGAAAAAGTATTTCCCTTATATTTGACAAGGCGGCCTTGGCTCATAAGGCAATCATTAATGCCGTGAATCAAACAATAGAAATGGATCTCGGTTACGAACCCACGCCCAAGGGATTTATGTTAAAAAAATTGGGATTCGGAGCAGGCGAAGGACAAAACCAGATTACTTTCAACGTCCAAATGGATTACCAGGCAATCCAGGGCTTCCAACTTCCCTCCAATTTTACATTAACCGCAACAGGACCCAAAGGGCAGTTTCAAATCACCTATCAATTTTCCAACTACCATATCCTTGGCAGAGCTGGCGGGCAAACGGGTCTAACGGAAAACGACACAAGGATTGTCCCGAGTCAATCCGAGGAACCCGGAAGCAAACATTTTTTATGGCGTGTTCAATCCTCGACAGCGACGGTCTATCTTCTCGGGTCCATCCACGTCAGACCCGATGAGCCATTGCAGGTACCGGAAATCATTGAACAATGTTTTAATTCCTCAAACTATGTCGGATTTGAAATTGACCTGTCGAAAATGGACGAGATCAAGAAAGAGATATTAGCTTATTACAAGGAACACGACCTCTACCCGGCGGACGACAACCTCAAAAATCATCTCACACCGGCGGAATGGGAAAAAGTCAAAGGCCTCCTCTCGCGCTATGGCATGGCGGAGGAAACGGCAATTCGATGTAAACCGGTTCTTCTGGCCGAGGCTTTGGACGAACTTATGCTCACAAACCAAGATTATGTCGGCCGGCAAGGAATCGATGAGATTTTTTATCGAAAAGCCCAGGCGGTCCACAAACCTGTTTTCGCCATGGAATATTGGATGGAACAAGTTCAGCCCGTGGAAGAGCTCACTGAGCGGGAACAAATTCAATATTTATTTCTTTCCGTCAAAGAAGGGTATGAAAACGAAGACATTGTCAAAAAAGCCATTGGGTTATGGGAAGCCGGGGACGACAAAGGGATTGCATCTTTGGAAAACACCGAGCGCGAACCGTTGGAATTGGCCCTGAATGAAAAGATGATCAAGGGGAGGAACGCTAAATGGATGTTTCAAATGGATCGGATGCTCAAGACGAACGCGACCTATTTCGTCGTCGTGGGTTCGGCCCATTTGGTGGGTCCCAACGGCTTGCCCAATTTGTTAAAATCAAAGGGATATAACGTTGACCAACTCTAAAAACAACTTCCATCTTGCGGATAAAAGTTGGGTCCACCGCAGAGCCTTCGCTTATTCAGAGAATCAAAAGAACGGAGATCGATAATGGATCAAGTCATTCTAGAGTCGTGGCACGACTTTTTCTTGGGAGTGAGCGGAGGAGCGGCCGCCCTGACGGGTCTCGGTTTCGTCGCGATGTCGATCCACCTCAAGGCCATCCTCGACCGTCCGGTCTTGATGAACCGGGCCAAAGGGGTCCTGACGAATTTAACGGCGGTCTTCGTGCGTTGCTCCTTGGCCTTGATGGGGGGCCAGAGTTATCAAGCGGTGGCTATCGAGCTGTTCCTGATCTGCGCTATCGCCGTGACCTTGGGAGCCGTTAACTTCCTGAGGGTGATCAAGGCCCCGGGACCAGTGCCACGGTCCAGCCTCTACCGCTTTTTGGGCGGGCTCCTCTGTTTCTTGGTCGAAATGGCCGGCGCCGCCGTCCTTTTTAATGGTTCACCCTGGGGCTTGTACCTGGCGGCGAGCGCAATGGTGGCTAGTTTCTATTTCATCGTCTCAGGCGCCTGGCTGCTGTTAATTGGGGTGACCCACGACGAAGAAACCCGCCGCCAAGGAAGGCGTCGATAAACCGAAATGATGGGGGGTGGCCTGTTTCTCTTTCAGAGCTTTTTCAACCACCAAACATTCTCTTGGGCCGGGACTTTTCCCCTCAACCCGCCTGGGACATTTATGCTGATGAGGGGATTTAGCCCATACCTATCTTTATAATGTCGTTCGACTTCCTCGTTGCTGATTGAAAAAGGGGGACCCGCGGCCAGGTTCTGGTCATACTCATAGCAAATAAGCAACTGCGGCGCATTTTCCGTTATCTCCCTCAAATGGGCCGTGTAACGGCGACGCGTTTCTTCGGGCAAGGCTACTAACGCCGCCCTGTCATAGATCGCGTCAACAGGGCCAAGGGTCTTTCGCGACAACGCGAAAATATCACCCACGAAGATGTCGATGTTTTCCGCGCTGTAGTGATCTACTTCGCCTGCCTTTGATAGGGTTGGCTCCATCCCCAGTTCCTTAAATAATTGTTGGATGGCTATTTTGCTTAATTCGGCGCCGGCCACACGGTATCCATTGGAAAGCATCCAATGAATATCGAGCGTTTTACCGCAAAGGGGCAAAAACACACGGCTGCCCTCCTCTAAAGAAAGCCGGTCGAAATATTGAACCAGCAGTTGGTTGGCTTCCCTTTCGTGGAAAGCGATTTCGTTTTTTTCCCACTTTTGGTGCCAAAAGCTCGGTTCCATGATTTTAACTCCCTCGGAAACCGCCTTACCTGAACCCTTTTTCCAGCGGCTTTTAAATCGACACTTTCGGTATCATATTACTTAATCCCAGTCGGTGTAAGAGAATCCCCTCTGTCGCGGATTCGA
>Ga0265338_10006365_pt1 | contig 15073 bp, 11 predicted proteins | sample 42126metaG_FD_193579 | JGI IMG/M metagenome (GOLD analysis project Ga0265338, IMG submission 193579) | Rhizosphere microbial communities from Carex aquatilis grown in University of Washington, Seatle, WA, United States - 4-21-26 metaG | ecosystem: Host-associated > Plants > Roots > Rhizosphere... | reverse complement strand
CTATGTTTCCACCACCCTGATCCTCGAGACCCTCCGCAAATCCAGGCTCGGCAACCTGGGTCGCCTCGCCACCATGATCCGCGAGCATCAGGACGATCTGGCAGCCTTTTTCACCACCGACCCCAAAGGCATCCAGTTGCCCGGCTATTTTTCACGCCTTGCTGAATACCTCACCGCCGAACAAACGGAGATGCTCAAGGAGGTCGAACTGACCCGCCAGCATGTCGAACACATCAAGGACATCGTCACCATGCAGCAAAGCTACGCCAAGGTCTCCGGCGTCGTGGAAAAAGTGGCGGTGGTGGACCTGGTCGAGGACGCCCTGCGCCTGAACGGCAGCGCACTGGTGCGTCACGACGTGCAGGTCCTTCGCGACTTTCCCGACCAACCCATCGAAATCAACGTCGAACGCCAAAAAGTCCTGCAAATCCTGGTCAACCTCATCCGCAACGCCAAATACGCCTGTGATGATTCCGGCCGCAAGGAGAAACGGCTGACCATGCAGGTGCGCCACGGCGACGGCCGGGTCCACATAGCCGTGATGGACAACGGCGTGGGCATCCCCGCGGAAAACCTGACGCGCATATTCAATCACGGATTCACGACCCGGGCCAAGGGCCATGGATTTGGATTGCACAGCGGGGCGCTGGCCGCCAAGGAACTGGGAGGCACGCTCAGCGTGCATAGCGACGGTCCGGACACCGGGGCAAAATTCGTTCTCGAACTGCCCCTGCAACCTCCTGCAAATTTATGAACGACTCGTTTTCACAACAAAACCGCCGCATCCTGGTGATTGATGATAATCCGGCGATTCATGCCGATTTCAAAAAAATCCTGTGTCCGGCCACCGCCAGCAAAATCGAACTGGATGACATGGAGACAAAGGTTTTTGGCGAGGTCAAAACTTCCCAGGAACCCACGTCCTTTCTGGTGGATTCAGCCTTCCAGGGACAGCAGGGTTACGAGTTGGTCCAGCAGGCTCTCGCGGCTGGCCGGCCCTATGCCATGGTGTTCATGGATGTGCGGATGCCTCCCGGCTGGGATGGCATCGAAACGACCGCGAAAATTTGGGAGATTGATCCTGATCTCCAAACCGTCATCTGCACCGCCTACGCCGACTATTCGTGGGACGAAATGACCGCCAAATTGGGAATCTCCGACCGTCTGGTCATTTTGAAGAAGCCGTTCGACAATGTGGAGGTGGTGCAACTGGCCCACGCGCTGACGGAGAAATGGTGCCTGCGACAGAAGGCCCGGGCACGGATGGATGAACTGGAAAAAATGGTGGTCGCGCGGACCTGGGAACTGCAAAAGGCAAACAAGGAGTTACGCACCGAAATCGAAGATCACACACGAACCGAAGAGGCGTTGCGACAATCGCAAAAAATGGACGCCTTGGGCCAGCTGGCCGGCGGCATCGCCCATGATTTCAACAACCTGCTCACCGTCATCCGGGGCAATGTCCAATGCCTGGTTGCCGACGGACCGCAAACACCCGTGGTGCTTGAAGGCCTCCAGCAGATTGATGCCGCAGCGGAACGCGCCGCCCGGTTGACGTCGCAAATGCTCATGTTCGGCCGTAAAAAGCGGATGGCCCGGCAGCATTTGGACCTGAGCCAGACGCTGACACAATTTGGCCAGATGCTGCGTCAACTTGTGGGTGAAGACATTGTCCTGGAGGTGCAATGTGACAGCACGCCCATGTTCATTTATGCCGACTCGGTCATGATTGAACAAGTTATCCTGAATCTGGCCGTGAATGCCCGCGATGCCATGCCGCAAGGCGGCAGATTGAGGATTTATGCCGACAGTGTGGCAATAACGGCTGATGAGGCCCGGCGCAACCCCAAGGCGCGATCCGGACAATTTGCCCGCATCAGTGTTTCAGACACCGGTTCAGGCATTCCACCCGACGCCATGCCGCACCTGTTTGAACCATTTTTCACAACCAAGGACGTCGGCAAAGGCACCGGCCTCGGCCTGGCCACCGTCTATGGCATCGTCAAGCAACATGAAGGCTGGATCGAAGTTGAATCCGAACCCGGCCAAGGCACAAGCTTCAAAATTTTTCTTTCCCTCGTTCCAACCCAGTCCACACCGGGCAAGCCGTCCCCACCAACCACCGAAATTGCAGGTGGAAACGAAACCATCCTGCTGGTTGAGGACGAACAGATTGTGCGGAACCTCGCCCGGCGGGTTCTGCAACGTCACGGGTATCGTGTGCTCGAAGCCGGCTCGGGCAACGAGGCGTTGCCGGTCTGGAACGAGCATCAGGGGGAAATTGACCTGCTCCTGACCGACATGGTCATGCCCGGAGGATTGTCGGGACGGGAACTGGCCGCAAAACTTCTGGAAAGCAAACCCGGTCTAAAAGTGATCTACACCACCGGTTACAGTCAGGACGCATTCACCCACAATCTTGTACTCGAAGAGGAATTGAACTTCCTGGCAAAACCTTACGCCGCTCATAAACTGGCACAGACGGTGCGCCGTTGCTTGGACAACCCGCTTCCTTCCCTGCCCAACCCAACCGATTGCTGCACCCATGGATGACAATCAAAATCGCCGGGTTCTGATCATTGATGACAATCAAGCCATCCATGATGATTTCCGAAAGATTCTCTGTGGTCACAACCCGGGAGCGGATGACCTGACCAAGGCCGAAGCCTTCTTGTTTGGCGGTGCGACCGGCGGGCTGGCGGTGGCCAGTTTTGAAGTTGATTCCGCATTTCAGGGCCAGGCGGGTCTGGCCTGCGTGCAACATGCACTGGACGCCAGCCGGCCTTATGCGATGGCCTTCGTTGACGTGCGGATGCCGCCGGGCTGGGACGGCATTGAAACCACCGAGCGCCTCTGGAAGGTGGATCCCGATCTGCAAATCGTCATTTGTACCGCCTACTCGGATTATTCCTGGAGCGAGGTGGTCACCCGGGTCGGACAATCCGACCGGCTGGTTGTCCTCAAAAAACCCTTTGACAACATTGAAGTCTCACAACTGGCCCTGGCCCTCACCAAAAAGTGGCGGCTCACGCGGCAGGCCCGGCACAAGGTGGATGAACTGGAGGAACTGGTGCGCGAACGCACCGTGGAGTTGACGGGTACCAATGAATCGCTGCGGACCGAAATCATCGAACACAAACGCACGGACCAGGAATTGCGCGCGAGCGAGCGCCGTTACCGGGAACTGGTAAACAATCAGGGCGAAGGTGTCGTCTTTTCAGATGCCGAAATGCGATTTACCTTTGCGAACCCCGCCGCGGAAACCATTTTTGGCGTCTGGCCGGGCCAACTGATCGGAAAGAAGCTGGAAGAATTTCTGGCGGAAAAGGACAAGGCGGACATTCGAAAGCAACGCGAGTTGCGTCAGTCCGGCCAGAAATCCACCTACGAAATTGAAATCATCACTCCCCAGGGTGACCGGCGCCAGCTTCTGATCACCGGCACACCGCAGATGGATTCGGCAGGCGGGTTTTGCGGCACCTTCGCGATTTTCCGCGACAATACGCAGCGCAAACTGGCAGAACGGGCGCTGCGGCAGAGCCAGCATTCGCTGAAGGCGATCCTGGACAACATCCCGGATCCGGCCTGGCTGAAGGATGCCCAAGGCCGCTACCTGATTGGCAACAAGTCACTGGCCCAGATTTACGAATGTCAGTTGGAAGAAATTCTGGGGAAAACGGTTTTTGAGGTGTTCCCGGAATGCGCACCCGCGCTGATTCGCGGCGACAAGGAAACGGCCATTTCTGACAAACCGGTCCGCAGCGAGCAGGTTATTCCGGATGCCGATGGTCACAGCCGGTGGTTCGATACGATTGAAACTCCGATTTTCAATGAACAAAATGAGGTGACCGGCACCGCCGGCATCGCCCGGGACGTCACTGAAAGCAAAATGATGGAAGCTTCCTTGCGGGAGAGCGAAGCCCGCTATCGTTCCCTGTTTGAAAACATGCTTGAGGGCTACGCCTGTTGCCGGATGATCTTCGACCAGGACCGGCCGCAGGACTTTGTGTACCTGGACGTGAACACGGCTTTTGAAAAGTTGACCGGGCTGAAGGATGTCGTAGGAAAGAAAGCTACCGAAGTCATCCCGGGAATCCAGAAATCCGATCCGCAGCTGTTCGAAATCTACGGACGGGTGACCCGGACCGGAAAGCCGGAAAAAGTTGAGATCTACGTTAAATCGTTGGGGATCTGGTTTTCCATCGCCGTTTGCAGTTATCAAAAGGAACATTTTGTCGCGATCTTTGACAACATAACGGAACGCAAGCGGATTGATGAGGATCTGCGGCAAAAGACGGCACTCTTTGAAGCGTTGGTGAATTCATCGCCTGACGGGACACTGGTCGTCAATGGACAGGGACAGAAAGTCATTCAAAACCTGCAGTTCACCGAATTGGTGAGAATCCCCCCGGAGATTGCCTGCAAAAACAGCGACGACGAGCAACTTCGCTTTGTCACCGACTCAGTCAAGGATCCGGAACAATTTCTGGCAAAAGTCCGCCATCTGAATTCGCATCCCGAGGCAACCAGCCGCGACGAAATCGAATTCAAGGACGGGAGAATTTTGGACCGTTATTCAGCGCCCGTGCAGGATTCAAACGGAAAATACCACGGCCGAATCTGGAAGTTCCGGGATATCACCGGAAGCAAACTGATGGAACGGGCACTGCGCGAAAGCGAGAGCCGTTACCGGGAACTGCTGGATTCGCAGGATGATGGTGTCGTTATCACTGATGAGGAGCAACATTTCGCTTTTGTCAACCCGGCTTTGGGAAAAATTCTGAGCCGGCCCCCGGAACAGCTTCTGGGACAAAAGTTGCAGGAATTTTTGGATGCAGAACAAAAAACCGTTTTTTGCCGCCAGCTTGAATTGCTCAAGCAGGGCAAAAGATCGAGCTGCGAACTCAAGGTCACCGCCGTCACGGGCGACCCCCGGCAGGTTTTGATCAATGCCACACCCCAAATGGATCGGCAGGGCAGGTTTTGCGGCACCTTCGCCGTCATCCGGGACATCACCGAGCGCAAACGATCCGAGGAGTCGTTGCTGGAGTCGAAGCGGTTCCTGCACTCCACGCTCAATGCACTCTCCTCGCACATCGCGATTCTCGATGAGCACGGGACCATCATCGAAGTCAACACCGCCTGGCACCGCTTTGCCCGCGAGAATGGTTTCGTCGGCAATCACGGCGTGGGCGACAACTACCTGAATGTCTGCAATTCGGCGGACGGGATTTGCTCGGAAGAGGCCTCGCCGGTGGCCGTCGGCATCCGGGATGTCATGGCCGGCAAACGCGAGGAATTTTACCTGGAATACCCATGCCACAGCCCGCAGGAGGAGCGCTGGTTCATCGTGCGGGCAACCCGTTTCGCCGGCACCGGGCCGGTGCGGGTGGTCGTGGCCCATGAAAACATCACCGAGCGCATGGCATCGGAGGCGCAAATCGAGCGGCTGCGCAGTGAACACGCTGTCGTTTTGAGCTCCCTGGGCGAAGGCGTGCACTGGATTGACGCTGAAGGCCGGATCAAATTTGAAAATCCTGCCGCGGCAAAAATGCTGGGTTATGAGGTCAACGAACTGATCGGCAAGCCGGCGCATGCCACCATGCATCATAAGCGGACCGATGGCACCGACTACCCGATCGGCGAATGCGGAATTTATGCAACTTTGCGCGATGGGCTGGCTCGCCGCGTGACCGACGAGGTGTTCTGGCGGAAGGACGGCTCCTGCTTTGCCGTTGAATACATCTGCACACCCGCTCACAAAAAGGACGGACGCTCCGACGGCTCCGTGGTGATATTTACCGACATCACCGAGCGCAAACGGACGGAAGAAAAGCTGCATCTGCAAACCTCGGCGCTGGCCGCCACCGCCAACGGCATTGCGATTACTAATCGCGCCGGTGTCATCCTGTGGGTCAATCCCGCCTTCACCCGGCTTACGGGTTATGACCCCAGCGAAGCCATCGGCAAGACTCCGTCGGTGCTGAAATCGGGCGTTCAAGACCAGACCTTTTACCAGCAGATGTGGAACACGATTTCAAGCGGCAGCGGCTGGCACGGCGAATTGGTCAATCGCCGCAAGGACGGCAGCCTGTATCAAGAGGAAATGACCATCACACCGGTCCTCGATGAAAAAGGTGAAATTCTGAATTTCGTGGCCGTCAAACAGGATGTGTCCCAGCGCAAGGAGGTCGAGAAGGAACGACAGATGATGGAACTGCAGTTGCGGCAGGCCCAGAAACTCGAATCCATCGGCCAGCTCGCCGCCGGCATTGCCCACGAAATCAACACGCCCACGCAATACGTCGGAGACAACACCCGCTTTCTCAAGGATGCCTTCAACAATATTGTCAGCCTGCTTCGCAGCCATGGCGAACTGCTCACCGCCGCCCAACAAAACAGCATCACTCCGGAATTGCTGGAGCGCGCCGAGGAGACCTTGATGGCCAGTGATGTTGAATACCTCTTCCAGCAGATTCCCCAAGCCATCCAGGAAACCCTCGAAGGCGTGGAGCGTGTCACCAAAATTGTGCGCGCCATGAAGGAATTCTCGCATCCCGGCGGCAAGGAAAAGACGGCGGCCGACCTCAACAAGGCGATTGAAAGCACCACCACCGTCGCCCACAACGAGTGGAAATATGTCGCCAACTTGAAGCTGGACCTGGATCCAAATCTGCCGTTGGTCCCCTGTTTCATTGGCGAATTCAACCAGGTCATCCTTAACCTGGTGGTCAACGCCGCCCATGCCATCAGCGACGTGGTCAAGCAGCACCCGGACACCAAGGGCACCATCACCCTTCAGACGCAACCGGACGGGGATTCTGTCGTGGTACGCGTTTCCGACACCGGGACCGGTATTCCCGAGGTCCATCGGCGCAGGATTTTTGAGCCTTTCTTCACCACGAAGGACGTCGGCAAAGGGTCCGGCCAGGGCTTGACCATCGTTTACAGCACCATCGTCAAAAAGCACGGCGGCACAGTCACATTTGAAACGGAGATGGGCAAAGGCACGACGTTTATCATCCGCCTGCCCGTTCATCCCCAAAACCTGGTCCCGGAAGGACCGGCGGCAGCGCCGGCAGAAATGGTTTCCCACGCATGAAAAATCTCCTGTTTGTTGACGATGAGCCGAAGGTGCTGCAGGGGTTGCAACGCCAGTTGCGCGCCATGCGCAACGAGTGGAACATGAACTTCATCGGAGGCGGACAGCAGGCGCTCGATTTCATGGCCACGAATGCCGTGGATGTGATCATCTCGGATATGGTCATGCCGGGGATGGATGGTTCCCAATTGCTCACCGAGGTGATCAAACGTCATTCCAACACCGTGCGGATCGTGCTTTCCGGCCACGCCGACCGGGAGGCCATCCTGCGTCTGGTCGGCCCGGCCCATCAATATCTGGCCAAGCCCTGCGATGCCGAGGAACTTCGCAACGCCATTGCCCGCGCCTTTGCCCTGCGGGATCTTTTGTGCAATGAACGGCTCAAACAACTGGCCACCCGGGTGAAATGTTTGCCCAGCCTCCCCGCCCTGCACCACCAGTTGACGGCGGAATTCCAGAAGGAGGAGCCATCCATCGAACGTATTGGCGAAATCATTTCGCGCGACATCGGCATGACCACGAAAATCCTGCAACTGGTGAACTCCGCCTTTTTCGGACTGCCTCAACCGATCAACAATCCCACGGACGCGATCATGTATCTGGGGTTGACCACGGTACGTTCGCTGGTGTTGTCATTGCAAATCTTCTCCCAATTTGAACAGCGTCTGAACCCCGGGTTTTCCCTCGACGTGCTGGCGCACCACTGTTGGATGACCGGAGTGGCGGCCCGGCGCATCGCCGAAGCGGAGCGGAAGGAACTGAAAGTGCGCGACCAATGCTTCCTGGCCGGATTGCTGCATGATGTGGGGCAATTGATTCTCGCCATCGGTTTGCCGGAGGAATATGCCCGGGTGGTGGCGGCGGCCAGGGAACGGAACCTGTCGGTCGGACAGGCCGAACAGGAATATTTTGGCGCCACACACGCCGACGTCGGCGCCTATCTGCTCGGGCTTTGGGGCCTGCCCAATCCCATCATCGAGGCCGTGGCCTTGCATCATTGCCCGTCCCAGTGCGTCGTCCAGGAATTTTCACCCGTCATCGCCGTGCACGCGGCCGATGTTTTCATGCACGAACAACCGGGAGCCAGCACCGAGCTGCCGCCCCCGGTCCTGGACCTGGCCCACCTCACCAGCCTGGGGCTGGCGGACCGGATTGAAACCTGGCGGAAAGTCGGGCTGGGCAGCGAAGAATTTTAACCAACGACCATATCCCATTTATGAATGCCAAAATCCTGTTTGTGGACGACGACCCGAACCTGCTCGCATCGTGCGAACGAAACCTGCGGCGCAAGTTTCCGTTGGAAACCGCCGAGGGCGGCGAGGCCGCGTTGCAAAAAATTGCGACGAACGGCCCCTTTGCCGTCGTGGTGGCCGACCGCCAGATGCCCGGCATGGACGGCATCCAGCTCCTGAGCCTCGTCCGGGAGCGCGCCCCGGACACCGTGCGCATCATGCTGACCGGCAACGCGGACCTGGAAGCGGCCATCAAGGTCGTCAACGAAGGGAACATCTTCCGCTTCCTGACCAAGCCCTGCCCCCTGGACATCCTCGCCAAGGCGGTCGAGGACGCCCGGGCACAATACCGGCTGGTGATTGCGGAAAAGGAGCTGTTGAACAAAACCCTGAGCGGCAGCATCAAGCTGCTGACGGACATTCTTTCAATGATGGAGCCTAAATCCTTTGGCCGCGCCCAGACCATGCGCGACATCATCACCACCGTGACAAGGAAGTTCAACCTGGACAACGACTGGGAGATTCACCTGGCGGCCATGCTGGCACCCATCGGATATGTCACCATTCCCCCGGAGACCCTGGTCCGCTCGCGCACCGGCGAGGTGTTGACCAAGGTGGAGGAACAAATGGTCGCCCAGGTGCCCGAGACCGCGGCCCGGCTGCTCGCCAATATCCCGCGCCTGGAAGGTGTGGCGCGCGTCGTCCGCTACCAGCACAAGCATTACGATGGCGCCGGGTTTCCGCCCGATGCCGTCAAGGGCGAAGCCGTTCCGCTGGGTTCGCGTCTCTTGAAAATATTGGATGACATGAGCCAGCTCCAGGCCGGCGGAATGAGCCGGTTGAAGGCGCTGGACGAAATGCAGGGCCGGCGCGGCTGGTATGATCCGTCCTTGCTCGATGCGGTGCGAACCTATTACGGCATCAACGCCGCAACCCGCGAAACCACCCGTCCCAGCATCTCCGTGGAATTCAGCAACCTCGCCCCCGGCATGGTGTTGCGTTCCAACATCGAGACCAAGGATGGCACGCTCATTCTCGCCGCCGGTCATGCGCTCAGTGAGATGACGGTCGAGAAAATTCTGAATTTTGAACGTATTTCCGGCATCAAGGAACCGATTTTTGTGGAAGCACCCGAAGCGGCCGGTTTGCCACCCGAGATGAACTCCTGAAACCCGGCCGGGCGGGAACTTGAATTGTTTTCATTCAAGTTTGTGCCAAAAAAACCGATACCAGAACGGATCGGACTTCATGCCAGAGGTACGGTTGTTTTGCTCGGCCGCATGGCGCCGGTATTTGCGGGATTGCAGTTTGATGATTTTGCTCAGGATATGAACACGGTGAAACCAACCGGAATGCACGGGCGTGCCGCCACCCTGTCCAGCCGGTGTTTCCAGCGACAAACGATGATCAATGACGCCAGACAACCACAGTGCCCTTCAGCCGGTTCCGGTCCGACGACCTGACGGTGCCGTTTTGATATATGGCTCCAACTCGAACATGGGTCATCGCCCCGCCCCGGAAATCGTTGGTGGTGGGTGTGGCCGACATGGTGGTCAGCAACGACTCGAGCGCGGAGCTCGTGACCTACTCGCTCGGCTCGTGTCTGGGCATAACGGTTTACGATCCGGGGAAAAAAGTGGGCGGACTGCTGCACCTCATGCTGCCCGATTCAAAAATAGATGCCGTCAAGGCTGTCAGCGCTCCCTTCATGTTTGTGGACACCGGCGTGCCGCGCCTGTTTCAGGCGGTTTACAATCTGGGCGCCGAACGCCGGCGGCTGACGGTCAAGGTCGCGGGCGGTGCATCCCTGCTCGACGAGAAGGGCGTTTTCAACATCGGCGAGCGCAATTATCAGGCGTTGAGCGGGCTGCTGGCGCGCAACGGTTATGCAATCCACGCCCGGGATGTCGGCGGATTGTCTTCCCGCACGCTCCGCATGGATCTGACCACCGGCAATGTCACCATCAAACCCCCGGGCACTAACGCTTATCTTTTATGACCGCCCACGAACTGGTTGCCAAAGTCAAAAATCTGCCGCCGGTTTCTTACGCCGCGCTCAAGCTGGTCAATCTGCTCGATCAGCCGTCGGTCAGCAACGACGAGGTGGTCCAGGTCCTGAAATGTGATAATGTGCTCACGGCAAAGCTGCTGCGGGCCTGCAATTCGCCTTACTTCGGGCTGGAAGAGCCGGTGACTTCCGTGGACCAGGCCGTGTTTCTTCTCGGCCATCAGCAGATTCTGCATATCGTCCTTACCCTGGCTTTCGGCAGCGCCATGGTGGTTCCCCTGCCCGGCTACGCTGTGGAAGCCAATGAACTGTGGCGGCATTCGCTCATCACCGCCACGGCCGCCGAAACCATCTCCGCTGAAATCCCCGACTTGAACGTGGAACCGGCGGTGGCTTTCACCGTCGGATTGCTGCATGACATCGGCAAATTGGTTTTGGGGCAGGCCCTCACCCCGGATTTCCAAAACGACATTCGTCAGCGGATTGAACAGCAGCATAGTTCCCGTTCCGAGGCGGAGAAGGCGGTGCTCGGCACGGACCACAGCGAAGTCGGGGCCTGTCTCCTGCAGGAATGGCACCTGCCGGAGGAAATTGTGGAAGCGGTGGCCAACCATCATAATCCCGTGCTCGAACCCCGCCCGCGCCTCTCCGTAACCACGCACCTGGCCAATTGCATGTCCCACCTCGCCGGCTCGGCGCCCGGTTGGGATGGTTACGCCGTCCGGGTGGATGAACGCGTTACCGCCGCCTTTGACATCACCGGAGACAAACTTGAAACCATGGTCATCGCCGTCCGGGAATCGTTTGACCGCGTGGACCAATTCATGACGATGGGATGAATGCACTGAAAAAAATTCGCGTGCTCGTGGTGGACGACTCGGCCGTCGTGCGGCGGATGATTGCGGACACCCTGGGCCTGGACCCCGAGATTGAAGTGGTGGGCACCGCCGGCGATCCCTACATCGCCCGCGACAAAATTCTTGAGTTGAATCCCGATGTGCTCACGCTCGACATCGAGATGCCGCGGATGGATGGGCTGACGTTCCTGCGCATCCTGCAACAGCACCGGCCCATGCCGGTGGTGGTGGTCAGTTCGGTGACGCAGGCCGGTTCACGCGCTGTCCTTCAGGCCATGGAATACGGCGCGGTGGACGTGTTGGCCAAACCTACTTCCGCCTGGAATCTCGGGACTTTGCGCGAACAACTGGCGCTGCGGGTCAAGGGTGCCGCCCGGGCACGACTGAACGTCAAGGCAGCAGCCGGTCATGGCCCGGTAACCGTGGCGGGTTCAACCAGCTTTTCACCCCGCCAGCTCGTGGTGATGGGCGCCTCCACCGGTGGCACGGAAGCCCTCAAGAACGTGCTCACGCGATTGCCGGACGGTTTGCCCGGCATCTGCATTGTTCAGCATATTCCACCCGTCTTTTCGAAGACCTTTGCCGACCGGCTGAATGAATGTTGCGCCTTTGAAGTCCGCGAAGCCGTGCCCGGCGATGAACTGCACGCCGGCCTGGCCCTGGTCGCCCCCGGAGATTTTCACATGACCCTGAAATGGAATGGCATGGGTTATCGTGTCTCCCTCGAACAAGGTCCCATGCTCCATCACGTGCGCCCGGCCGTGGATGTCCTGTTTAATTCTGCCGTTTGTGCCGGCAGCAATGCGCTGGCCGTGTTGCTCACCGGCATGGGTTGCGACGGCGCGCAAGGGATGAAATCCCTCAAGGCCACGGGCGCTGTGACCCTCGCGCAAAACGAGGAAACCTGCATTGTTTATGGCATGCCGCGCGCCGCCGTCGAACTCGGCGTCGTGGACCGGGTGCTGCCCCTCGACCTGATGCCGCATGCCATTTTGCACGCGCTCCAAACCGGAGCGGCCACCAAATCACATCCGGCGGCGCGTGCCGCCGCCATCCCTGAACCATCCGAACCCCAAATACGTTGAACCTTGAAATCGTTATGAGCCAAACCGTTCAAATCTCCGATGTCCGCGAATTCATGACCCGCCACCTGGCTGATGTTTTTGACACCATGCTTTCCATGAAGGCCGTCCTCGCCCCCAAAGCCGGCCCGCCTGCGTTCGGCGAACGCGTGAGCGGCTCGGTGGGTTTCGCCGGCGAAAGCGTGACCGGTGCCGTTTACCTGCATCTGTCCGCCCCGTTTGCCGCCCACGTGGCGGCCGCCATGCTCGGCCTGCCGCCGGAGGAAATCACCGGCGAAACCGAGGTGAACGACGTCGTGGGCGAAGCCACCAACATGCTGACCGGCGGCTTGAAATCCTGGCTGTGTGACGCCGGCGCCGATTGCGCCGTCAGCACACCCGCCATCATCCGCGGCACCGCCTTTAACATTGAACCCATGGCGGACGTGCAACGTGAATTGCTGATATTTGACTGTGGCGATGACCGTCTCGTCGTTGAAGTCCACATCAAATTCAACTAACCCCTTACGAATTATGGCAACCAAAATATTAAGCGTTGATGACAGCCGGACCATCCGGCTGATTGTAGGCAAGGCCTTCCGGCCTTATGACGTGCAGCTTTGCGAGGCTGCCAACGGCGAGGAGGGCCTGGCCACCGCCGCCCGCGAAAAACCCGAGCTCATCATCCTCGACGTCACCATGCCCGTCATGGACGGCGTGACGATGCTGGGTAAATTGAAGGAGGACGCGGAGCTGAAAACCATTCCGGTCATCATGCTCACCGCTGAATCGGGCCGCGATAACGTGCTGCAAATCGCCAAGCTTGGCGTGCGCGATTACCTCGTCAAACCCTTCAAGGAAGACCAGCTCATCGAAAAGGCCGGACGGATTGTGTCGCTGCAAAAGAAACCGGTACCGGCAGTTTGAATTATTTATGGCGGACACCAGCAGCTATCAGGAACTGGCCCGGCGTTACGGCTTCGCCCCGAAGCTGGAAAGCGCCTCGCGCCTGACTCAGCTTGTCGCCCGGCAGGATGCCGACGTGGACGAAATCGTCAAGGTGATCAACAAGGACCCTGCCCTGCGTGACCGCCTGCTGCGCGTGGCCAATCCCGATGCCGAAAATGCGGCGGAATACTCCGTCGAAACCGTCGAGGAAGCTCTCATGCGCAATGGGGTCGGCTGTGCCATGGTGCTCGCCATGGGCACACCTTTGGCGCTCGCCCTCATCAAGACCTTCCAGACAATGTTGTCATTCAAACTTGAAAGCATTGACCGCAACCTGGCTGAACCGTTGGAAGGCGAGCATCTGCTCGGTACCATCGGTTTTTCCGGAAAAGTCGTGGGCGGGGTCTACCTGCGGATGAATCTGGCTTCCGCCCGGGCCATCGCCGCCGGCATTCTCGGCCTGAGCCCCGACGAAATGCAGGACGTGAACGAAATCCGCGATGTGGCCGGCGAACTGCTCAATATCATGACCGGCAATTTCAAATCCAATCTCTGCGACGCCGGCCTGGAGTGCAAATTACACCCGCCGGAAGTGAAACTTTCCACCGATTCCCAATCGCCCGTGGTGCCCGGCGGCGGTTTGGAACGCATGTCCTTCCGCACCGAAAAAATCCAGCTCTTCGTGGACGTCACCGCCAATCCTTGGAACGATGACTGAAAGGGTAGTCACCCTGGTCCAGAGCTCGATCGCACAGGAGCAACCAGCGTGAACCGCGACCACAATTCGTGAAGCGAACAGCCCATTTGGGGCACCCGCGCGTCCAACCCGGCTGACTAGTCCGATGACACCCTGATCGCGCCGCCTAAGTCACACCCCGTTTAAACGGTCGTCCTGCGTTGCCAATCGCTTTTCCCTTTGGCTTCGCTCTGGGAGTCGTGTCGCTTGACACCGCTTTTCATATCAGCGATTTGTTAGGTGCTCCACATTGGTGGCAACAAACCTGGTTTTTGTAAATCCACATCGTTTCCTTCCTGAGGGTCGGTAACCCTCAATTTGTGTCGCAACGCGAACTGGACAATTTCGGAGTATGCCGTGCAAGCGTCCTCATCTGTCGTCGGCATTTTGAAAGAGGCAACTTTGAGCCCGAATCTGCTGCGGACAAAGGCTGCGGCTGCATCCTGATGCTGTCGGTCGGCAGGCAGCCCATGACTGGAGCAGAACTCAGCGAAATCACGCTCACTAAAATCGCCGAAGTCGAGGCCTTCTCCCAATACGACCACGTCAACCTGACTGGCAGCCAAACCACCCAGTGTGACCTCACAGAAACGCTGAAGGCTCGTATTGTGCCGCAGATCGTTTTGAACCGCGTCAAATTCATACGCGCTCATTTCGCGGTTCGGGTAAGTCTGGAGTATCAAATCATATGACATAAGTCGTATCGCTCGGAGCACCTAACGAAAAAAACTGAGCCACCGCCGACTCGCGGCGTGAACCGCGATAGCGGAACGACCAGCGCCAACGGCGGTTGGCTCCGGCGACTGGTTAGACTGCGTTTTAATTTCACAAATAGACTAATGGCACCCTAATTCTGCACCACCCAAAAACTCGCTGGTGCCCACGCTTCCGGGTGCGGCTGATTGTCACTGTTCCAATTGGATGCAGTTCTCGGCGGATACAAATAGTCGCTGCGCTTCACAAAAACTACATGACCATCACAAAATAGCATGTTGTAACCTAGCCCATGCGACGGAGCCGCTTCGTTATTCCAAGTCCACGGCGACATCTTGACGCTTCCAGCGATTCCCTGTCCAACAACTTCAGATCGAGCATCCGCAACAGCATACATCTCGCTTGGTGCCAAAAC
>Ga0265338_10006364_pt1 | contig 15073 bp, 22 predicted proteins | sample 42126metaG_FD_193579 | JGI IMG/M metagenome (GOLD analysis project Ga0265338, IMG submission 193579) | Rhizosphere microbial communities from Carex aquatilis grown in University of Washington, Seatle, WA, United States - 4-21-26 metaG | ecosystem: Host-associated > Plants > Roots > Rhizosphere... | reverse complement strand
TTTCTCCAACTACCGAAGCCGTGGGGTGAAGAATGAACGACCAATTCTATGACGTTGTAGACCCTGAAGGCACTGTCGTGGAAACGGCTGAGCAGCAACGTGCCGAAGCAATTGAGCACAAAGTAGCTCCGGTCGTACACACACCCGAGCAGCTACAAGCAATGGTCAGACGTTGGAATAAAGAGAACGTTACTGTGAAACTTCCGCGAGTCCTAGGTGTAGCTGGGTGCGGCCATAGACTAGACTTAAGCAGGCAACCAAGGCACAAAGGCTGTGAAAGTTGCTGGTTTTCGTGGTTTAACGCGCACGGTGAGATTGTACAGCAATGTGACGAAATGTTCACTAACGGTAATGCATCTATGATTGTTGAATTACAGGGAGTAAAGTTTCTGCACCGATGGTTACAATTCATGGCAACAGTAGCACAGTGGAAAACGCAACAGGAGACAAATGAGCAAACTAGCGAGTCTAGCGGAAGCGCTGGACAACCCGGAGACGAAGAAGGACTCCAAATCTTCGACACAACCGGTGACGAAGAAGGATAAATTTGAAGTACTAGCAGAACTAAACGTTAAACTGAACAAACAGTTTAACGTTGATGTTTCGCTTGTAAGTCTTGGTAAGAAGGTTGGTGTAAAGATACCAAGTATCAGCACCAACCTACCTACTTTAGATGATGAGATTCTTCAGTGTGGGGGGGTTCCACGCGGGCGGATTATTGAAGTTTTCGGTCCTGAGTCATCGGGCAAGACTACATTAGCGTTACACATTGTTGCCTGTGAGCAAGCGGCTACCGATAATCTTGCAGCTTTTGTAGATGCCGAACACGCTTTGGACCCGAACTATGCAGCTAAGCTAGGAGTTAATGTAAACGAGTTGCTGATATCTCAGCCGGACAGCGGGGAACAGGCGCTTGAGACTGTGGATCAATTAATTGACTCCGGGGCTGTGAGCCTCATTGTGATCGATTCTGTAGCCGCTCTGGTTCCTCAAGCCGAGCTAGACGGAGAAATGGGTGATTCTAATATGGGTCTTCAGGCGCGGTTGATGTCACAGGGTATGCGTAAACTTCGCGGTAAGGCTCAAACTAAAGGAGTGACACTTATCTTTATCAATCAACTTAGAGAGAAGATTGGTGTAATGTTTGGTAGTCCTGAAGTTACTACGGGCGGTAAAGCTCTGAAGTTCTACGCAACGGTTCGCTTAGATGTTCGTCGTAGAGAGATTATTGGTGACAAGGAACGTCCTATCGGGCATAAGATGGAAATCAAGGCTGTTAAGAATAAAGTGGGTTCGCCCATGCGTGCTGGAAGGTTTGATCTGATCTATGGACAAGGACTTGATACTGCCGCCGACCTGATCACCTGTGCTCTTGCAGCCGGGGTTGTAGAAAAAACAGGAGCATGGTATAGTTTTGCTGGAGAAAGAATTGGACAGGGGTTGACAAACGCGGGAGATTGTGTTAGAGTTAATCCAGAATTGAAAGCGGCTATTGCAAAAGCACTAGCCACCAAGAAAGGAACAGCATGAAGATCGAGATTACACCGAGTGCAGGAGATGCAGGCATTAATCCCTCCGATATGCCACAAGGCTCTATCGGTCTTGTAAGTAATAGTGTGGAGAATCCGTCACCGCTCTACTTGATTCGAACGGAGTCAAACGGTGATGAGTTTATCAAAGTTTGGCACAATTCAAATGCGATAGAATCTATTTCACCGAGTGACGCTGACAGCTACTTTGCAGGAAGGATTAGTCTTTTACCGAAAGGAACAAAGATTACTATCACACTATGAGCAAATTCAAAGGCAAGGCCAAGAAGAAACTAGCCCCTGTAATCCGGGCACATGCGCGAGTCTTCAACTACACGTCTGTTTGTTGTGAGGCTCCGGGCAAGAAACCACCGGTCCAACGTGACCCTGCCGACATCGCTGAGAACAAATACAGCGAATGCCATCTAGGTCGTTGGCACTGCACGAAGTGCGGGCGCAACTGCAAAGTAACACGTACCAGAATCAAGGAGACGGATGGAGCCGCAACAGTCACAACTGCCAGCCCCGAAGGAGCCTAGTCTCGATGACGTTGGGACTCGCTATGACCACCTGAGAGAGCACTATGAAGCTCTCATGGAAGTGTGTGGTAGTCTACTCAGGCGACCGGCACTGTCCGTTGAAGATAAGCAACGTCTTATCAAACTGACCATAGCATCTGAAGTAGTTAAAGGCACATTAGACGCATGGATGGGACTGAGCACGACTAACGTGGACTATATGATGTATCGGATGCTGAAGACGGTCCCAAAGAATGCGGACGATATACCAAGTGAGAGGGGAACACCGCTATGCTGAGAGAGGTTGGAAGGATCATTATTTACAAGAAGGATGATGCTGTAAGGTTGGTTGTAGATACAGCAGGAGAAGTGGGATTTAATCAACACGACCAGCTTGACGGTAACGGCGAATCATTTTATGACGCCTTGGAAAGCCTTTTAGAAGAAGTGGAGACTGTTAATGGGCGCTAAACCGCTAGTTATTTATCACGGAAACTGCCAAGACGGATTCACCGCAGCTTGGGCCATTTGGAAGGTCCATCCTGATTGGGAATTCTACCCGGCTAAGCATGGCGATCCTCCCCCAGATGTAACAGGACGTGTTGTTTACATGGTGGACTTTAGCTATAAACAACCTGTAATTGAAGAGATGTTGACCAAAGCCGAGAAAATCGTTATCCTTGACCATCACAAAACGGCGATGAACGATTTGAATAGTCTTGCGATCATTTATCCACCGGACGAACTTGAAGTATGGTTTGATATGGAGAAATCTGGTGCAAGGTTGGCATGGGAATATTTTCATCCAGAAAAAGATATTCCACAACTTGTCCTTTACGTTGAAGATCGTGATTTATGGCGCTTCAAGCGTGGGGATACAAAAGCCATAACAGCATATCTTTTCGCACAGGATTATGACTTTTCTGGATGGACTGTGTTCGCTGATTATATTGAAGAAACACTTTCACAGCATGACGAATGTGTTACAGCGGGACAGGCGATTCTTGATGCGAAGGCGAAGGACACTCTAGAACTGTTAGCCAACAAGTTCCGCTACGTTATCGGCGGGCATGAAGTATGGACAGTAAACCTACCATACACATTCTCAAGTGATGCAGGAAACATCTTAGCTAAAGGTGAGCCGTTTGGGTCAACTTATTACTATGACGGTGAGGGTTATGTGTTTAGTCTACGCTCAGATGAGAACGGGTTAGATGTATCAGAAATTGCAAAGCAGTATGGGGGCGGCGGTCATAAACACGCGGCAGGATTCAAATTAAAATCCTTTTTTGTGTTAATTGATCCTGCCAAAGTCGATAATAACATTGAAATAACGACAGGAGTGTAATGGACTTTAACGAATATCAAAGAGCCGCAATCGAACATGCGGTATATCCGAACAAGGGTCAAAACCTAATTTATCCGGCGCTAGGACTGGCCGGGGAATCTGGGGAAACAGTTGACAAGATCAAGAAGTACTGGCGAAATCATGGTGCTACCAAGCTGACTGATTTAACCCATGAACAACGCAAGGCTCTCTTAGCAGAAATTGGAGACGTATTGTGGTATGTATCGGCATTATCGTTTGAGCTTGGGTGCCCGCTTGAGATTGTGGCAATGGACAACATTGCGAAGCTCAACGACCGCGTGGCTAGAAACGTAATAAAAGGTGAAGGGGACAACAGATGACAGAATCTATCGTATGTCCTAGATGTAACTGTCCATGAGACTTGCATACTGAAGATTCCATTGAGCGTATGTTGATGTTATGCCCAGAGGGTGCTTTAGATAGCAACGGAAAATTCACGCCGGTATGTAAATCGTGTGGCCGTAACTATCCGGCATCGCATGAGTATGATTGCCCAGAGGCGCAAGAATAATTCACCTTGACAAACCCGCTCGACTCGCGTATACTATACGCAGAAAGGTAAAGAATGCATATCGTAACTAGTGGTAATTTTTGGCTGCAATATAAAGCTTTCACATTCTCGGGGGGAGAAGTCAGTGTTAAACTGGACCCGAAAATGACAAGCTTTATGTATCAAAGTCCCCTACCGTTTTATATTAAAGCACACCTTACCACTGCCGGACATATCATGGAACTGTGTATGCTCACTGATGCTCTTAGACGGGAGTTTGGTGACATGGATATACATCTTGAATGTCCTTATCTTCCTTATGCGCGGCAGGACCGTGTTTGCGCTCCGGGTGAATCCCTTTCTCTAAAAGTCTTCTGTGACATTCTAAACTCCCTCAATTTCAAGACCGTTACTGTAGCCGATGTACACAGCGATGTGGCCTTGGCTCTACTGGACCGTGTGACTAATGTCCCGGTCGAACGGCTTATCGGACGTACCATTCCAGAACTTTATACACAAGCGGTTAGGCCAATTGTAGTAGCACCGGATGCCGGATCGATTAAGAAGGTGCTAAAGGTTGCACAGAAGTATGATACAGAAATGGTTCGTGCTGACAAGATCAGGGATGTGAATACCGGGGCCATTACCGAGACCGTAGTCTACACCGAGAATAGCAATAGAGACTTTCTAGTTGTTGATGACATCTGCGATGGGGGTAAGACTTTCATTGAGTTGGCGAAAGTACTTAACGAAAAAACTACTGGTAAATTGTCCCTGTACGTTACACACGGAATTTTCTCAAAGGGATTAGAGCCGTTAGAGGAATGGTATGATAGTGTGCATTGCGCCTTTCCATTCCCCGGCATTCCACTTCGCAGCATCGGAGGATTAGGAGGAGTATGAACATTTTCCCACTTCATGCCACTGACTTTTACAAGACAGGGCACTACGCGCAGTATCCCGAGAATACGGAATTCGTCTACTCAAACTTCACTTGCCGGTCGGATAGGTATTTGACGAGGGCAGTTGTGAATTCTCTGGATCACAAAGTTGTGATGTTTGGTTTGCAGTATGTCATCAAGAGTCTGCTCATCGACATCTGGAATAAGAATTTCTTTAAGCGTCCCGAAGAGGAAGTCGTTGCACGTTACCAGCGGCGTATGGACTTGGCTCTTGGGGCAGAGGCCGTTGACACCGATCATATCCGCGAGTTGCACAAACTTGGATACCTGCCCATTCGCATCAAGGCAATCCCTGAAGGCTCTCGTGTTAACATTCGTGTACCGTTATTTACGATCACGAACACGGTATCTGGTTTCGGATGGCTTACCAATTATCTCGAAACATCTATCTCAGCCGAACTCTGGCAGATAGTTACGTCCGCAACCACGGCGTATGAATACCGCAAACTTTTTGACCACTATGCGGACATTACGGGCGGTGATAAGACATTCGTTCCGTGGCAAGGTCATGACTTCTCCGCACGTGGTATGGTTGGGCTTGAAGGCGGGGCCGCATCCGGGGCTGGTCATCTTATGAGTTTCACAGGCACCGATACAATACTAGCACTGGACTTCCTTGAACAGTACTATCTCGGAGAGGCAGACTTTCTTGGAGGAAGCGTTCCGGCTACTGAGCACTCAGTGATGTGCATGGGCGGTAGGGATGATGAGATTGGAACGTTCAAGCGGTTGATTACTGAAGTTTATCCCAAAGGAATTGTCAGCATCGTATCTGATACGTGGGACTTCTGGGATGTGATTAGGAAGTTCACGAGGGTGCTACGTAAGGAGATTTTGGCCCGTGATGGTAAGGTAGTCTTCCGTCCTGATTCTGGCGATCCTGTCAAGATCATCGTAGGTGACCCATTGGCACCACCGGACAGTCCGGCGTTTAGAGGGGCAGTAGAATGCCTTTGGGATGAATTTGGCGGAACGTTAACCAAGAGCGGCTACAAGCAATTGGACTCACACGTGGGCCTGATTTATGGGGATAGTATCTCGATTGAACGGGCAGAGGCCATTCTAGAAGGACTGAAAAAGAAAGGATTCGCTTCAACCAACATTGTGTTGGGTATCGGAAGCTACACATACCAGCACGTAACTCGTGACACCCTTGGGACCGCAATCAAGGCAACGTGGGGACAGGTTGCCGGGGAAGCACGCGATCTGTTCAAGCAGCCGAAGACAGATGACGGGATGAAGAACTCTGCTTGCGGTTTGCTGCGAGTTGAACGGGAACATGGGAACTATGTGCTGTATGACAAACAGACTCCCGAGCAAGAACAAAAAGGACGCTTGACAACTGTCTTCGAAGATGGTAGACTGGTCTTGAATCAATCCGTAGCAGAAATTCGGACACGACTTTTGGAAGGATAACGGCTCTGTAGCTCAACTGGATAGAGCACCGGCCTTCTAAGCCGGGGGTTGCAGGTTCGAGTCCTGCCGGGGCCACCACAAAACGAAAGGAATACAATGAGCGACACAGTCTTTTTTCAAAACAACGAGTACTTCATGGTGGGCAAAGACAATCCTGCCCGACGCCATGAAAAGCTACCAGTGGCGACCTATCTGTTGAAGTGTAACCCCATGCAGGGTTATTTCTTCGAAGTCACTGACAACTTCGAATTGCCAAAGAAGCTATACGGCGATTTGAAAAAGAAAGCAGTCAAGATTCTCAACACATTTGCTGCACGCCCTAGCACAACAGGTGTTCATCTAAGCGGTGAGAAGGGAAGCGGTAAGACACTGCTCACGAAGCTTATCAGCACCATTGGGCGTGAACGCGGACTGCCGACAGTGATTGTGAACTTCCCGGCAGGGGGTGATGACTTCAACATGTTCCTTCAATCCATTGATCAGCCTATTATTCTTCTGTTCGATGAATTCGAGAAGGTCTACGACGGGGACGGGCAGCAACAGTTATTGACGTTACTGGATGGCCTGTTCTCAACGAAGAAGTTGTTCCTGCTGACTTCGAATAATTACTCGAAGATCAATGACAACATGAAGAACCGTCCGGGTCGGATTTACTATCACTTGGAGTTTGATGGATTAGATCACGACTTCATTCAGGAGTACGGTGAGGACAATCTCAAGAACAAAGAGCATCTGTCCAATCTTGGTGTTCTTGCGGGATTCATCCAGCCGATGAACTTCGATATGCTTCAAGCTATTATCGAAGAGTGCAATCGGTACGGCGAGACGCCGATGGACACCTTGTCGATGCTCAATGTGAAAGCTCATGGTATGCTTGATACGTATCTGTACGAACTCAAAGTACCGGGCAAAGTTATTACACAAGATGAGGATGAAATCAGAGTAAACCCTTTGCGTGATATTAATATCGAGTACTACTACAAGTTAGTAGGAAAGGATAAGACCAAAAAGGACAGAGAAGCTTCACCCGATTACACTTCTGTAGACTTCAGTCCACGCGAACTAGTAACGATGGACGGGATTGCAGGAGTGTATGAATACAAGAAAAGTGACGGCACAGTACTCACACTCAGGCGTAAGCCCTACGAGGCAACTGGACTCGCGCAAGTTAAGCACTTACTGTAATCGTAAATTAGACACAAAAAAGAGGCCGGGTTTTAATCCGGCCTTTTCTTTGGGATTTACGTACTTGACTCCCGTTTCACTTCAAGCTCTTTGCATTCGGCAAAATGACGCGCCCACCGAAGAAACGAAGGAATCATAACCGACCTTCGGCTCCCCCGCTCAGTTTCGTACATCCCTTACGAACTGTCTTAGGCAAAGCGAATTGAGAGTGCATTCCATAACGGTGCCATTGTTCATAATGATTGGCACAGAACCCGCGTGCCCTGTGCCTGTTCTCACAATCTCGCAAAACACACTTACGCATTACAAGTCCCCCCGGCCTTGGTCCAATCACAAATATCCTGAGACTCTACAAAAATCTGTCCTTTGTGTTTCATAGCTGTAGCAAACGAAACCCGTGTCAATGGCTGACCAGACCGTGCTCCATCTGGGTAGCACGTAATTCCACGAAGGTTTGGTAAATACTTCATGAGCATGTTACCGAAGTCTTCTACCTTGTCTTCGTTGTTGGTTGCAGTTCCCCAAGCTGGTAGATTAATGGTCGATGAGATTCCGTGATCGACGTAACGTTGTAGCCATGCTTGAAAAACAATTCTTCGTTCGGGGTCAATGGAGTAGGCGTCTTCGATTGATTCAGGACTGATGCCAGTCTCTTCAACAAGTCGCTTTGCAATTGACTCAACAACGTACTGGTGTTCCCAAGTTCGTCCATTTAGATATCTACGTTTGAATGCGACACAGAAGACGGGTTCGCAACCCGTGGTAGTTTCTGCGGCAATTCCGATGGTCCCTGTAGGTGCTATGGCTCGTGTCTTGACACTCTTAGATAGGTTCCACTTGTCTTCCCATTGGTGGGCGATGCGGGTGCTTTGTTCATAAATCTCCATGTACTGCTTTAGGTCATCATCTGGACCGTATTGTTTACCGTGCTTGAGTAACCATTCGTGGATACCCATCAAACCTAATCCAAGGCGGCGATTCTCTTCTCGAACTGTGCGGACTTTGTTATAAGGGACATCTGAGTATTCAGTACCAGCGACCAAAAGTGCGGTACCAACTTCAACACAAATTCGCATATCTTCGTAGCTATTAATCCTAGCAAGATTAATGGATAAAAGATTGCATATATCAGAATCCGTATCACTAGTAACTTCAGTGCAAGCATTCCGTAATGTTTCACCCTCGTTTTCCTCTGTGTCTATACTGAAACCCGGCTCACCGGTCTTTAACATCTGCCTAACCGTTTGCCAGTAAACCCTGTGCGACCAATCGTGTTTCGGGTGGTGCGTATCATTATACGCTTTGAAGAATTCGCCGTCAAGTCTTACGGATACGTTCGTACCGTCCATTGGGGCCGGGAAGTTGAAGTCTTTGGCCTTGAGTGCTCGAACTTCAGGCGACCAGTTCTTGATCCCGATGAAGGTAAAGATGTCCGGGTGATCCCATCCCAGACCAGCCCAAATAGCCGATCTACGACTCCCACCCTGCATAATGAACCTTCCTGCTTCATTGACCATCTGCATTAGCGCTGTGGGGCCTGTTGCTTGGCCTCCAGTTCGCTTTATAAGCGCCCCGGCCTCGCGGACAGGTGAATACTCGATTCCGATGCCAGCACCGCTCATAAGGGCCATGGAAGCGTTTCTCATGATATCTGACCAGCCTTCCCTAGAATCTTCTGCCCTCATGAGTAGGCAGTTCTGAACCTGATGGTAATCTCGACCGGCTGCATACAGGTATCGTCCTCCGGGTATGATTTGACGAATAGCTATTCTATAGGTTAATTCGTCTATTAGTTCCTGTGATGCTGGAACACTTGCTAGTACGTTTTGTGCAACTCTCTTTGATATTTCTAACCACGATTGTCGATCTTGTTGTGTTGGAAACTGACTATATTTGTTATTGATAACCGTTGTTGCTAGTGATCCAAATTCTAATAGTTTGGGGTCGATTGCCCGATTCATCTTTCTCCGTATTGTTTACTGATATGCCTAGAGACAGGAAAAGCAGGGTAACCCGGAAGTGGATTACCCTGCTGTGGTGCTATGGCTGTATTGGCACCCTGTCAAGTTTACTGCTTCAAAAATAGTGCTACTTCGGCTGCACGTCTACGAACTAATCCGGGAATTACCTTACCCCCGGCTTCATTGTATAGCAGCATGTGTTGTGATGCTTCTGCGTAGTTCTGTGCGTTTAGTAACCGAAGAACTGACGAGTGCAGTAACGTATTCACGCCAAGATTGTAAGTCCAACTCACGAGGGCATCAAATTGATTCTGTGTAAGAGGAACTTTTACCAGCGCAGTAACGCCGTGAATTGCCCCGGCTGCATCCTGTCTAAACAATGCGTAGGCTTCATCTTTCGTAATGACCTTATCGGTCGGAAGGATACAACTCTTTCGAATCAAGTGCCCGATACCTACAGTTGCGAAACCTGCTACATCATTATAAGGCGCTAACGCACAACCTTCGAATGAAACGATTAGATCGATACCGTTATTACTTAGTTCCATGATACTCCTAAATTTGGCATACTCACGAGGATTCGAACCCCGACCGCAGCGTTTTGGAGACGCGCATCATAGCCGTTAGACCATGAGTATGTGGAGCACCGGGACGGACTTGAACCGCCAAATGACGCATTACAGGTGCGTTGCTGTGCCATTGAGCCACCGATGCTTAAAACGATTTTCCTTCTTTGTAGCGTTGCCGTCTATAGAATCATCCATTACCTTTATTTTTGCCCTTATAAAAGGGAATTATATACTTGACTTCCATCCACCGCTTTGCCTGGGCCTCCGCTTCCGGGCTCGGAAAGGAAATCAACAAGAGATTGTTCTGTTGCTCGATCATCGGGGTTCATCTCCGCGCCTCAGCTTGCCGCATCAGTGAATTTCTCAACGCGCGCTCCTGCAACCACGCACCTGCCTCCGCCAACTCTCGCATATCAACATCGGCCTTAGCCTTTCCATCTGGTGTCGCGAAGCAGTCATCGCACATTCCAGTCTTTGTGTAAGTCGTCATTCGCTCATCATAATTGTCCGTACAAATGACGCCCCCACACACCTCGCATTGCGGCTCATGCGCAATCACGTAACGATGACCTGAATCTGTCTTGCCCCAAAAAGTAAGCGATTCTCTAAATTCTAAATGCACATCTTCCTCCTAAATCCAATCCAGCCTGTTGACTTTTTTCTGCGCTTTCTCAAACTTGATCCGTCGCGCGATGCGGTCGTTGCCGGTCATCATCACGACGCCGCCAACCGTCACAGTTGGGTCCTTCAGCCACTCGGGCATTCGCCCGCGCTCGGATTGAAAGCCGGCAGTTTCGATTTCTCCTTGCCATAGGTAGATGGAGCGGAATAAGAGATTCGAACTCTTTCCTGTTGGGTGGAAGCCAAAGATGCTACCGTTAAACACCAATCCCGCTTTCTGACTCTTCTTAGGCGCTACAACTAACGCGCCGTTACAACCGGCTTGACCAAAACAATAGAACCCGCTCTTGCCGTCCTGCGCCCTACGTCCACAATTAGGACGCTGCGTGTATTTCATGTTCCTCCAATCTTGGCTCCCGCGTAGAGAATCGAACTCCAGCCTGTAGGGTCAAAGCCTACGGTCCTACCATTAAACGAAACGGGAACTATTCATCTAACAAGTCAACTGCTAACTTTGCCGCAATCGCTATACATGCATATATCCCGATGATAGCTAAAGTCACGGCACTCCTAAACTTTTGGTGGACCCGACAGGGCTTGAACCTGCGACCCGTTGCTTGCAAAGCAACCGCTCTCCCAACTGAGCTACAGGCCCACTTTTACAATGATACCCGAGATAAATCCCGAAACGTATCCAATACCAAACCATTTCAATTTGCTCTTATTATCGTTCGCCTTCAGAGCATTAATACTTGCTGTACAACTCTTATCCTGATCTGTCAATTGCAACTGCAATCCGGCAACAGTAAGCTTGCCACTATTGATTAGTGCGTTGGCATCATTTACGTCAGTCTGCAAACCAGCTTCCTCTGTTGTAACATCTTTTAGGTTCTGTGTCAAGACCGGTACCTGCTCAAGCTGTTCAACAGTCGCTATAGCTGCATCATTAGTTACTGCATATCCATTAGCTGCTGTTTCCACGCCCGTATTGTTTACCAAGCCCTGCCATCTTGTTGCCAACTGTGATGGAGGAAGTGCTGCATCCTTCTGCTGCTGTACAATGACCGTCTGATTCCGACTGGCTATAGCTGCTGTCAATGTTGCGTTCTGCTTTGTAGACGCAGCCAATGCAGTTTCGTAATCAGCTAATTGCGCCTTCGCTTGGGCCAACTCCGAGGCGACTTCGGCGGCTTGCGTACTTAATACGCTACTAGCTTGTTGCGACTTATGGCTCTCATAGCTAGATGCTAGTGAGAAACCTTTGTCAACAATGAAGTACGCGAGTAACAGGCTCATGAATATGATTACCAATCGCTCGTGTTTTTGTAACCAAGTAAGGCTACTTGCGCTTGCCGTTGAGGTTGTTGTCGCGCTGGATGCTTCCGACATCTTCCTTCTCCTTCTTTTCGGTCACTGGCGGAAACCATGAACGCCCGCCCCATGCTTCAAAAATCGACCATGCGTTGTTTTTATTGTCGTCTTCTGGTTTGCTCATGTTACCTCTTTTTCTTAGCTTTCTTAGGTAATTTCTTACCTTTACTTGCTGCATTCCATTCGTTTACATTAACACCTTTCTTCTCAAGTTTCTTCTTGTTAATGTTAAAGAACGCTGCTTGCGCTTTGCTCTTGTACGGCAATTTGTTCCTCCTTCGCCCGATCCGCTTCAATTTCTAGTTGAAGAATTGCAAGTGCTCTCCACACCATCTTTGCTGAGTGACGTTGCCCGTCTGTGTCGATGTTACCTGATTCCATCAAATGACGGAGTAGAGTATCTTCTTGGTCTGTTGACTTCTCCCGTGACCAATGCAAAGGTTCGCCGGGGTTATGCTGCTCATTTCCAGCCCATGATACTTTTGCAACTTCTGTTAAAGCGTCTGGGAAGTACTTCATCACACCTGAAAAAATCGGAATCTTTTTCCGTTCTTTCGGGTCCGTTGGTAGTTTTACTCCTGTGCCCATTATCCTTTCCTCTTAAAGATATCGTTGCGTGTAAATGTCTGTTCTCTGTTTTCCTGCTTGGCTTTGATAGGACCGCTCCACCAAATCCTAGTCCACCAGTTCATGTGGACAATTCGTACTTTGGTGATGTCTCGATAGAGAAGTCGGTATACTCCCGACGCCTCCTCGAAATAGTCACCGACTTCGTATTCACAAAATGGCAAGCTGTGGTTAATTTCCAACGGCCAAGCCTTAGCCATCAAGTCATGAATCAACATTAGTCAAGCTCCGTGTGAATGAATTCTGCGATGCGTCCCTGTTCGTTGTTCCAAACAATTGCCTCTGCTTGACGCAGGTTACCTACAAAGTGTTCCGCAGAATGCCATGCATCTGGTGGGCACAATGCTGCGAAGGTTCTCACGCGGACTCCAAACTTTTCATCAACTTTCAGACCGTGTGTGTGTCCGATGTGAATCTCACGGAATAACGTTTCTCCAAAGTCCTGTGAACGTTCTGTAGCCATCCACAATCCGTAGTCTGCCTTCTTACCTTTATCACCGTGGCAGAATCCTAGCAACACCTTACCCCATCTGTAAAACTTATGTGGACTAGGTGAATTGTCAATTTCTACGTCCACGTAATTATGGAAATAGCATTCCAATGAATCGCCAAGCGTGAATGTTGATTGCGTATCGTGGTTACCGGGAATAACTTTCACAACGACAGTATTACAATACATACGGCACTTTTCAATCGCTCTGCACAGCATTTCACGAACCGCTTTATAGGTCTTCTGATAGCGTGTGTCGCTGTTGACAAGAGTGCCCTTTGTCGTCTGACTGTTATAATCATCGGAATTCAAAAGGTCGTTTCCGACACCTAGCACAATTTCATCAAACAGATAACCAGATACCGTAGCACGCCCCAACAAATTTGCCAACGCCCTTTCATAGACTGCGATAGCGGTAGGAGTGTCGTAGTCCTGATGACCCGTCTCCTTACCCCAAGCAAACTTTCCGGCATGAAGGTCCGGGATAAGTAACTCTAGGCTATTCCCACTTCTCAAATACGACTTGCCTACAACGATGGGCCAGTGTGCTGATTCTTTCGCCAAGGTCTTCAAGTCTTCAATCTCTTGACGTGCATCCACGATTTCTTGCTTCTTGACAAGAGTAGCCTTGACCTGATATAGTGGTTTCGATAATGCTGTACGGTCAGTCTTTGGACCGGTCGTATAGCCCATTTCCCATTTGTTTACAATAAAGCGCTCGACTCTCCAAATAGACAAGTCAACTTCACAGTACTCAAGCAACTCTGGTAGGGTGTGAATAGTAGTTTTATCTAAGACGATTTCACCAGTCGTGTCAGTAAAGATATACTTTGCTGCCTCACTTGGTGCCGTCTGACCTACCGCTGCTTCCACAAAGTCCTTGAACGTTGGAAAGAACTTGCTCCACGTGCCTTCAGAGAAAGACCCTTGCTTTCTGTAGAAGTCTCTAGTGACTTTACTATATTGCCCAATAAGGGCTTTCATATCCGTAATCAACGCTTCTTTCGAAGGCGTATTGTTTACACTCGGATCACTCATTTACCTCCGGGTTGTTTCGACTTAATACCATTCTATCACGGTTTGGGTCTGTTGTCAAGCTATCCTTTCGATTTTCTTTTCACTTGTTTCTTGGCGCGTATCGGCACCGGTTGAAATTGGTTCTGTTGATTCTGCATCATAAGAAGTGTCGGAGCGTAAAATGTTCTAAAATCTTGTCTCTGTTCGGATAAAGCCGCTGTGATGGCCGTTGTCTGATCCTTAACATCATTACGTAATGCTGTAATGTGAGTATCCATGCTCTTTTTCAATTCAACTACGTTGTCATCAATACTGGTAAACTTGTTCTTGATCCACATAATCACTTTTATGACTCCTGCTGCGAAGCCGACCGCGCCGGTTACAGCACCTAGTATCTTTCCTGCAAGCATTAATGTAGCCCAACTAATAGGGTCCATAAATCTCCTTATCTGTAGAATCTAAAACTGTTCATGTCACCTATACAGGGGTGCTTTTCCTTTTCATCTAGAATATGTGTCTGAAACCATTCGCTAATTGGTGCAGCCGTGTCACAAAAATAGAGAGCGCCCTTTGAGTAACTACTTGAGCTATCAAAAACGCTCTCAACTTCGTGTAATAGTCTAATGAATTCTGGTCCCCAGATTTGTGGAACTTCGGTATCAGGTAACGGGTTAGCGGCAGTTTGTGGAAACTTGTTTATTACATCTGCAACATTTCCCCATCCAGCGCGTACACGGTTCATAATTGTGTCCATGATAATACAAGAGGCTAAATGCCCTCCATATTTCTTACCATGTGTCCAACCGAATGTTACGAGTTGCGCCTTTTGCCAGTCATCTTGCCTAAGTATATAGTTACCCTCCAGTTATACCGCGTTTTCGATCCCAAGCTGCTTGAATTCCTGCAATTCTTTTTGTCTTATTCTCAGGGGTTTCATTTATCATTGCT
>Ga0265338_10006363_pt1 | contig 15074 bp, 18 predicted proteins | sample 42126metaG_FD_193579 | JGI IMG/M metagenome (GOLD analysis project Ga0265338, IMG submission 193579) | Rhizosphere microbial communities from Carex aquatilis grown in University of Washington, Seatle, WA, United States - 4-21-26 metaG | ecosystem: Host-associated > Plants > Roots > Rhizosphere... | reverse complement strand
GGGCTGTGCAGCACTTTGACCGCGAGCCAGGCGAGGGCCACGATGACGATCAGAGGGAAGAATGCGCTGCGGAAGAAACGGTTCACTTCGGGTCACCTGAGGGTACCAGCGGCATGTCGGTGTAACGGAGCCGCCGGGGTGCGGGCTACGCGCTCTCGGGGACGAGCTCGTCGCTGAGAACCGCCACGTAGGGCAGATTCCGGTACCGCTCGCCGAAGTCGAGCCCATATCCGATCACGAAGCGGTTCGGGATCTCGAAGCCCGTGTAGCGCACGGGGACGTCGATCTCGCGCCGCGCCGGCTTCGTGAGCAACGCGCACACCTCGAGGGTTTCAGGCCCCCGCGCCTCGAGGTTCCGCATGAGATACGAGAGCGTCAGGCCGGAGTCGATGATGTCCTCGACGACGAGCACGTGGCGCCCCTCGATGTTGATGTCGAGGTCCTTGAGGATGCGCACGACGCCCGAGGAGTCGGTCGACGCGCCGTAGCTCGAGATCGCCATGAAGTCGATCTCGCACGGAACCGTCACGTGGCGCATTAGGTCGGCGAGGAAGAAGACGGCGCCCTTGAGGACTCCGACGAGGAGCAGGTCGCGGCCTTCGTAGTCGGCGGAGATCTGGACCCCGAGCTCGGCGATGCGCTTCTGGAGCGGCGCCTTCTCGATCAGGATCTCCCCGACCGCCTTCTCGAGCTCAGTCGCCGCGGACAGCGTGCACCTCCGGATGCTCGACGATGCCGGGCACCGCGACGACCTCGTCCCCGCGCACGACGAGCGGCCACGCCTCGCGCTCCGAGCGCGGCACCTTCGCGTCGACGAAGACGTCCTGAATCTTCCGGGTTCTACCCGCCAAACGGTCCCCTGGCCTCCACCCCCGCACTCTAAGTCCTGGCAGCTCGGAGCGGATCACCCACTCTCCCCAGCGCACCTCGCCGGCGATCTCGACCGGGCCGCGCTCGAGCCAGAGCCGTTCGTGCTCGCGCACCGCCTGGAGGCCGCCGCCGAGATCGACCCGCTTGGAGCCGACGGGCGAGGCGAGGAGCTCAGCAAGCGCGGGCGGCATCGTGTCGCGCGAGTCGAGCGCGCGGAGGAGGTTCTCGTCCGCCGCCGGGTGGAGCCCGCGCAGCAGCGGCAGGATCTCGTCGCGGATCAGGCCGCGCTTCGTGTCGCGGTTCGTCGAGTCGGTGCGGAATTCAAGACCGGTAGAGCGGCAGTAGTCCTCCGTCTCCGCGCGCCAGAGCGGCAGCAGCGGATGGACAACGCCGTCGTCGTTCCGCGGCTGGATCCCCGTGGGCGCGCCGCGCGAGACGAGGCGGTAGAGGATCGTCTCGACCTGATCCGAGGCGGTGTGGCCCGTCGAACGGAGCTTGTAACAGTCTGTTACTTGGTAGCGAAGGTCGCGGAGCGCGGCCTCCGCCAGCCCGCGCCCGTCGGCTTCGATGACCTCCGCGCCGAGCGTCTCGGCGCAGAAGCGGGCATCCTCTTCGGACTCGTCTCCGCGAAGCTTGTGGTTCACGTGGACCGCGGAGACCGCGTAGCCGAGCTCACGCAGCGCGAGCCAGAGGCAGCTCGAGTCGGCGCCGCCCGAGACGAGGCACGTCACCTCGCCGCCGGGCGCGATCAGGTCGTGCGCGCGGATGAAGCGTTCGACCCGTAGCAGCGGCTCGTCCATCAGAAGATCAACGAACGATAGGTCAGCGCGCGTGTCATCCCGATCGAGTCGTAGAGCCGTAGCGCCGGCGTGTTCTCGGGACGGACGAAGAGGCAGACGGACGGGACCTGCGCGAGAAGGAGCCGGCAGAGATCCGCGAGGGCGCGCCGTGCGTAGCCGCGCCCGCGCGCCTCGGGATCGACCCAGACCTGCTGCAGCTGAACCGCGCTTGGCGTCCACGCCGACGCCTCGGCCTTGAAGCGGATCACGCCGTCCTCGAGCCAGAGCCACGAGCGTCCCTCCTCGATCTGCTGCCGCGTACGCCAACGGAAGCCGTCGGGGTCGCGGCGCAGCGGGTCTATTCCGATCTCCTCGTGGTGCGCCGCCGCGCACGCTGGGACGAGGAGGTCGAGATCGCTCGCCCGCGCCGCGCGCAGGCCCGTCTCCCCCGGCGCTGGCGCCTCGCTCAGGACGTAGACGGGCTGGCCCGGACGATCGTCGCGCGGCTCCGGAAGCCGGGCACGGGCCGCGTCCCATAGCTCTCCGACCGCGCTCTCCTCGCCGATGAGCATCCGCGCGCCGCCGTGCGCGGCCGCCTCGGCGAACGCCGCGCACCCTCGGCCCGCGGGGACGATGTTCGCGCCGGCGAAGCAGAGCGCGCTGAGGCGACCATCGGGGTCCTCCACCGCGACGAAGCGGCCGAACCCGCGGCGCGCGACGTCTTCGAGAAAGACGCGCTCGACGGGATCCTCGGCGCAGAAGCGGAGAATCTGTTCGCGCGTCGGCGTGACGGTCGCGTTCATGGGTCGATCATCACACCGATAGAGTCGCCGCCATGCCAATCCATCTTCGTGCCGAGCCCGGCGACTACGCCGACGCCGTCCTACTTCCCGGCGACCCCCTCCGCGCCAAGTACATCGCGGACACGTACCTCAAGGACGTCAAGCAGGTGAACGGGGAACGCGGACTCCTCGGCTTCACCGGCACGTGGGAGGGAAAGCCCGTGTCCGTGCAGGGCACAGGCATGGGCTGCCCCGGCGCGACGATCGTGTTCGAGGAGCTCATCCAGCTCGGCTGCACGAAGCTCATGCGCGTCGGAACGTGCGGCGGACTGCAGCCGCACCACGCACTCGGCGATCTAATCGTGGCCCTCACGGCCGTCCCCGCCGACTCGACGGCGAGGCACCTCGTCGGCGACGAGCCGCACTGCCCGACCGCCGCGTGGCCGCTCGTCCACGGCGCCGTGCACGCGGCGAAGGAGCTCGGCCAGCCGATGCACGTCGGGTCGATCGTCTCGAGCGACGTCTTCTACAACCCCGACGGCGGGCAGTACCAGCGGTGGTCGAGCCGCGGCGTCCTCGCCGTCGAGATGGAGGCGGCTGCGCTCTTCACCGTCGCGGCGCTCGGCGGCATCGGGAAGGTGCCGGACATCCAGGCGGGCTGCCTCCTCACAGTCTCCGACATCGTCGTCGAGGGCGTTTTCACGCGGATCTCGGACGAGGAACTGCAGGCGGCCGTCGACCGGATGACCCGCGTCGCGCTCGCGACCGTCACGTCCGATTAGCTGGTGGTTCGGACGGCCGTGAACATCGGCGCCGAGCGGCTGCAAACCGGCGCGATGCTGCGTCCTCGGGTGCGCCCATAGCTCGCGCTATGAACGCACCCTGCGTCCTTGCCTCGCTTGGTTTTCGCTCGCTCGACATCCGATGACACGACCGTCCGAACCACCGCCGCTTTTCCTCGTCAACCCGGCGTCGGGGAACAGCGCGACCGGCAAGCGCTGGCCGGAACTGCGCCGTCGCGCCGCCGAGCTCGGCCTGACGGGCGACGAGGTGCTCTCCGAGTATCCCGGCCACCTCGCTGAGGCTGCGCGAGACGCCGGCGACCGGCTGCTCGTCGTCGTCGGCGGCGACGGGACCATGAACGAGGTCGTCAACGGCGCGGCGGCGACGAACGCCGAGATCGCCATCCTCCCGAACGGCACGGGCCAGGACTTCGGCCGCACGCACGCGATCCCGACCGGCTTCGACGACGCCGTGCGCGTCGCGCTCGACGGCGAGACGCGCGCGATCGACATCGGCCGCGTCGTACTGGGCGGCGAGACGCGTTACTTCGCGAACGTCGGCTCGGCGGGAATGAGCGGCTCGGTCGCGCGCCGTGCGAACTCGATGTCGAAGCGGCTCGGCGGGCGGGCGACGTTCTTCTACGCGCTGACGCGCGAGTTCCTCGCGTGGAAGAACACCGAGGTGACCGTTCGCCTCGAGGGCGGTGAGGAGAGGCGCGGCGCGATGCACGACGTGATCGTCGCGATCGGGCGCTGGCACGGCGGCGGGATGCACCTCGCGCCCGATGCGAGCCACGACGACGGCCTCTTCGACGTCGTCCTCATCGGCGACGTGAACAAGCTCGACTTCCTCACGACGGCGCCGCGGCTCTACACCGGGAAGTACCTGTCGCATCCCAAAGTCGACCACACCCGCAGCGCGACGGTGGAGATCGAGGCCGGTGAGCCCCTGCCGGTCGAGGTCGACGGCGAGCCGATCGGGACGACGCCTGCGCGGTTCGAAGTCGAACCCGCGGCACTCCGCATCCGTGTCCCGCGCTAGTAACAGACTGTTACTAGCGTTGTCAGGCGCTGCGTTCGCGGCGCTGGCGGGCTTGGTCGCGTCGGGTGCGCTGGACGGCTTCGACCAGTGGGCGTGCGACCACCTGATGCCGTTGGCGGGAGGGACACCGGGGCCGCCGAGCATCCTCGAGTCCCTCGTGCCACTGTTCCACGCGCTGTGGCACCCGGCCGGAGTCGCCGTGACCCAGATCGTCACGCTCCCCGGGCAGGTGCTGATCTCGTTCGCCCTCGTCGCCGCCGCAGCGTGGAAGTGCCGGGTGCCGGCCTGGATCGTCGCGTGGTTCGGCTCGACGGCCGTCGAGTTCGGCATCCGCCAGGTCCTGACGCGCCCGACGGCGCTCTACCGCGGCGGCGTCCACCTGACGGGGTTCGATTCGTCGTGGCCGAGTGGGCACGCGCTGCGGTGCGCACTCGTCGCGGCCGCGCTCGCTGCCGCGTGGCCGCGCGCGAGGGCAGCGCTCGCGGCGTGGCTCGCCGTTTCGGTCGTGCTTCTCGAGATCGCCGGCTTCCACACGCCGACCGACGTGGCCGGCGGGCTGCTCCTAGCTCTCTTTGCCTGGCGTGCTGCCGGTGCTCGTCCCGCTCGGGCTCTTCGCGAGGCGTGAGACCTTCTTCTCGAGCGTGGAGAGCCTGTGCTCGAGCTCCTCGTAGCCCTTCGTGCGGCGCTGTAGCTCGTCGACCTTGTCCGCGAGACCCTTGAGGGCGTGCAGCACCTTGTCGGCGCCCGGCGCCTCGGAGAGCTTCTGAATCGCCTCCTCGCTCAGATCGGCCAGACGGCCCAACAGATCCTGCTTGCGCTCTGCCATTGCTCCTCCTCCCAATGCTCTTCTGCCGGGCGTCGCCGGCTTGGCCGGCGACGCTTCCAGCAACGGATCACAGGACGATACCGCTCAGCGCGCTGAGAGTCTCCCCCGCGCCGCCGTCGATAACCACATCCGCGTATGCATCCCAGGGCGTAGGGCCGCGATTGACGATGGCGAGGGCGCCGCCCGCGGCGAGCGTCTCCTCGGGCAACCCCGCGACTGGATACACCTCGAGCGACGAGCCGACGACGAGGACGAGCCGCGCCTCCGCCGCAAGCTGCTGCGCCCGCTCGATGGCCGCCGCCGGGAGCATCTCGCCGAACATCACGACGCCGGGCTTGAGGATCTCGCCGCACTCCGGACAGGAAGGCAGCGGCAGCTGCGCGACCGCGTCGGCCATCGGCACGCGGGCGCCGCAATGGATGCACTCCGCCTCACGCAGCGAGCCGTGAACCTCGACGATCTCCTGCGAACCGGCCCGCGCGTGGAGCCCGTCGACGTTCTGCGTCACCACGGCGCGCACGCGACCGGCCTCCTCGAGCCGCGCGAGGGCGCGGTGCCCGGCGTTCGGCTCGGCGCTCGCGAGGACGTCGAGGCGTAGCGCATAGAACTCCCAGACGCGCGCCGGATCGCGGCGGAACGCGTCGATGTGCGCGACCTCGAAGGGGTCGTACTTCGCCCAGATCCCCTCCTCCGAGCGAAAGTCGGGGATTCCAGACTCGGTGGAGATCCCCGCTCCCGTCAGGACGACGCAGGGTTGCCGCTCCCGCAGCAACTCTCCGAGTCTCTCGACGCTCACTCGTCCAAGCTACGAGATCCCGACCGGCGGAAGCCCGCCGGGTAGGAAGCAGCGAGACCGCCTACGAGAGCGACCGCCAGACTGACCCCCGCCAGCCAGAGCACGTATCCGGCAATCGCGATGAGGGGGGCGTCCTCGGGCTGCGCCCAAGCAAAGGCGCTGAGCGCAACGCCGACACCCACGAGCGCGACCCACCGACCGCCTTTCCGCCAGCGAATGCGCAGTAGAACCGTCAGAACGAAAGGCGCAAGAAGCCACCCGAACATCGCTCGATGTATAGCATTTTTGCTATGCATGTCAAGCGGGATAGGCTCGCGCCGATGGACGGGTTCACCTTCTCGACGCCGGTGCGCGTGCGCTTCGCGGAGACGGACGCTCAGGGGATCGCGCACAACGCGCAGTTCCTCGTCTGGTTCGAGGTCGCGCGCGTCGAGTACCTGCGGAAGTTCGCCGGCGGATACCAGGCGCTGCGCGACCGCGGCATCGAGGCACTCGTCCTCGAGTCGTTCTGCCGCTACCGAACGTCGGCCGTGTTCGACGACGAGCTCGTCGTCCACTGCCGCTGCGTCGGGCTGCGCGGCGCTCGCTTCCGCTACGAGTACGCGATCACGCGCGGAGAGGAGCTCGTCGCCGAAGGCCACACTGAGCACGCGTGCGTCGACGCGGCGACGATGCGGCCGACGCGCGTTCCCGCCTGGCTCGCCGATGCGATCAGCAAGGCTGAGGCGGAGGCCAGTCCGCCGAGCTGACCACGCCCGGGAGCGCCTTCTCGAACAGCCCGGAGAGCTCGCGCAACTCCTGTTCGGACAGCCGGCCGAGATAGAGCTCGCGGACCGTTGCGTGGTGAACCTTCTGGGCGCGCCGCAGGGCTGCAAGCCCCACGTCGGTCAGCACCGCGAGCGACGCCCTGGCGTCACTGGCGTCCGGCTCGCGTCGCACGAGCCCTCGCCGCTCGAGACGCATCACCGCCCGAGTGATCCCGCTCGGAGTGAGCAGGCGACGCTCGGCGAGCGCGCTCATCCGCAGGCGCCCATTCGGCTGGCCGACGAGCGTGATGAGCACGCCGTAGTCGTCCAGGGACATCTCGCCGGCGTCGCCCAGCCTGCGGTCGATCTCCCGCATCACGGTCTCACGCATGCGGATCAACCCACGCCATGCGTCGAACTCGGCGTCGGTGAAGGGATCGGGCTCTGGACGTTTTGTTGACTCGCTCAAGTATCCGCGCTAGATTACTTGCGCCGATCAACTATATCCCGGAGGTGACGAAATGCCGACAGCGCTGCGCCCCAAGTTCCTCACTCCCCACGACGGCCTCCGCCTGCAGTCCGGCCCCGGCCGCGATCTCGTGTTCAAGGTCACCGGCGAGGACACGGCCGGCGCGTTCGACTACTTCGTCGTCGAGGTCGCACCGCACGGCGGCCCACCGCTGCACGTCCACCACACGCAGGAGGAGACGATCCACGTCCTCTCCGGGCGCTTCAAGGTTCGGGTCGGCGACGAAGAGGCCGTGCTCGAGAAGGGCGGCTTCGCGTTCATGCCGTCCGGCCTGCCGCACGCGTTCCTCAACCTCACGGACGAGGACGCGGAGATCGTGATCGTCTACACGCCCGGCGGCGGGCACAAGTTCTACGAGGAACTCGGGCCGCTCACGCGGAACGGCACGCCGGACCGCGCCGAGGTCGCCGCGTGCTTCGAGCGCCACGACATGACGCTGCTCGGCCCGCCGCTGTCCGCCGACTAGCCCTTCGGCATGAAGATCTCGCGCGCGATCACGAGGCGCTGGATCTGGGACGTGCCCTCGTAGATCTGGAACAGCTTCGCGTCGCGCATGAGCTTCTCGACCGGGTACTCCTTCATGTATCCGTAGCCGCCGAAGACCTGGACGGCGTCTGTCGTGACCTTCATCGCCGTGTCCGCGGCGAACCGCTTCGCGAAGGAGGAGTAGAGGGTCGCCTTCCGGCCGTAGCCCTGGTCGAGCATCCACGCCGCCTGCCAGCAGAGGAGCCGCGACGCCTCGATCTCGGTCGCCATGTCGGCGATCATGAAGTTGACGCCCTGGTGCATCGCGATCGGCATGTCGAACGTGACGCGCTCCTTCGCGTACGCGACCGCGTGCTCGTACGCCGCCTGCGCGACGCCGACTGCGCCGATCGCGGTGCCGGGCCGCGTCGCATCGAGGGTCGCCATCGCGATCTTGAAGCCGTCGCCCTCCGCGCCGATCCGGTTCTCGGCAGGCACACGGACGTCCTGGAGCGCGAACGCGGACGTGTCCGTCGCGCGCTGCCCCATCTTGTCGAGGTGGCTCTCGAGGGTCACGCCCGGCGCGTCCATCGGGACGACGAAGCACGACATCTCCTTCTTGTCCGTCTTCGCGAAGATCGTCGCCCACGCCGCGTAACCCGCGTTCGTGATGAACGTCTTCGAGCCGTTGATGACGTACTCGTCGCCCTCGCGGACGGCCGTCGTCTTGAGCGACGCGACGTCGGAGCCGGCGCCTGGCTCCGAGAGCCCGAACGAGGCGAGGATCGGCTCCTCGATGAGCGGCGTCAGCCACTTGCGCTTCTGCTCGTCCGAGCCGAAGCCGATGACCGGGCCGGCGCCGAGGCCGTTCGCGGTGATCGACGTGCCTATGCCGGAGCAGCCCCAGTAGAGCTCCTCGCCGACGAGCATCCCGTCAAATGCGGGAAGCCCCGGGCCGCCGAACTCCTCGGGGACGTGGAGGTTCATCAGGCCGACCTCGTGCGCCTTCTCGATGATCTCGGCGGGATGGCGCATCGCCACGTCGCACTCGGCCTCGTGCGGCCGGATCTCCTTCTCGGCGAACTCGCGCGCAAGCGCCCGCAGCTCCTTCTGCTCGTCAGTGAGGGCGAAGGAGACACCCGTAGCCGTGCGTTCGTCGATGGCGGCCATCGAACCTCCACAAAGTCTTGATTGAACGGTCAGTCAACGATACCTCGCACGACCGGAAAACGCATGAAACCGTACGATGGAGCGATGGCCACGACTTCTCGCGCGACCGCGATCGACCCGCTCGACTTCATCGGGATCGACGCCCTCCTCTCCGACGAGGAGCGCGCGATTCGCGACACCGTCCGGCAGTTCGTCGCGGAGAAGGTCAAGCCGTACGTCGGCGAGTGGTTCGAGAAGGGCGAGATCCCGCTCGACCTCATCCCCGAGCTCGCGCAGCTCGGCCTCTTCGGGATGCACCTCGAGGATTACGGCCTTCCGGGCGCCAGCTCGGTCATGTACGGCCTCGTCTGCCAGGAGCTCGAGGCGGGCGACGCCGGCATCCGCAGCCTCGTCTCGGTCCAGGGCTCGCTCTCGATGTTCGCGATCTGGAAGTGGGGCTCGGAGGAGCAGAAGCAGCGCTGGCTCCCGGCGATGCACGCCGGCGAGAAGATCGGCTGCTTCGGGCTGACCGAGCCGGACGCCGGCTCCGACCCCGGCGCGATGCGGACGATGGCGAAGCGCGACGGCTCCGACTGGATCCTCAACGGCGCGAAGATGTGGATCACGAACGGCTCGATCGCCGACGTCGCGGTCGTCTGGGCGCGCACGGAGGACGGCGCGATCAACGGCTTCCTCGTCGAGAAGGACATGCCCGGCTTCGAGGCGCCGCTCATGCACCACAAGCTCTCGCTGCGCGCGTCGGTCACGTCCGAGCTCGTCCTCAAGGACGTGCGTGTGCCCGAGGAGAGCCGCTTCCCCGAGATCAATTCGCTGCGCGGCCCGCTCTCGTGTCTCAACGAGGCACGCTTCGGGATCGTGTTCGGCGTCGTGGGCTCGGCGCGCACGTGCCTCGAGACGGCACTCGACTACGCGAAGGAGCGGATCGTCTTCGGCAAGCCGATCGCCGGCTACCAGCTCACGCAACAGAAGCTCGCGGAGATGGCGCTCGAGGTGAACCGCGCCGGACTGCTCGCGCTCCATCTCGGCCGGATGAAGGACGAGGGGACGCTTCGCCCCGAGCACGTCTCGCTCGGGAAGATGGGCAACGTCCGCGGCGCGCTCGAGGTGGCCCGCACGGCGCGCTCGATCCTCGGCGGCAACGGAATCACGCTCGAGTATCCGGTCATCCGCCACATGAACAACCTCGAGACCGTCCTCACGTACGAGGGCACGCACGAGGTGCACACGCTCTCGGTCGGCAAGGCGCTGACCGGCGAGAACGCGTTCCGCTGAGTCCTCGCTCTCGCACGCGTCAGTCCCGAAGACGCCCGCGACGACGGCCGATGATCGCAGCGTCAGGACGGCGCCAGATCCCGAAGCTCACCTCGACCCCGTCGGCGTGAGGGCGGGTGCCCGGCCGGTAGACCGCGTCGATCGACCGGCGGACGAGCTCGGCAAGCGAGAGACCGGTCCGCGCCGACTCTCCGACGAGATATGCGTGCTGCCGATCCGTCAGCGTGATTTGGGTGCGTCTGCTCATGGCGAGGTAGGTGGATGTAGGCGGTGATGTAGGTGTACACCTGCGCACTTCGCCGGTGGGTGACATATGCGCGACAACTACCTCGCGGCTTTGTGATCAGCCAAGGCCCGGCCCCGACGGTGGCGGGAGCGGGCTTTGCGGGAGACCTTCGCGCGGTTCGCCTTCGTTGTACGCCGACGGTGCAACGTCGTTCGGGCCGTCGGGATAGAAGACGCTCGCGAGGCGCTGAATGTGAAGCCGCCCCGGGCCGAGCTCGTACTGGCCGCCGCCGTACGTGCGGATCCCCCGCTCCTCCGCCGCCTCGATCGTCGCGAAGAGCTCGCGCACCGTCCCGAACCGCGACGGCTTGATGTTGAGCCACTGCGGCGCGACCGCGAGACCATTCAGATCGGCGAGCGAGTGGACGGGAGCGTCGAAGCTGAGCCTGTCCTCGGCGCCGGCGAGCGCCTCGAGACAGCCGTCCTCCAGCCACGCGTCCTCGATCACGACGTCGGGCAGCTCCTCCGCAACCGCGCGGTAGAGCTCGTGGTCGGGAGCGAGGTCGACGCTCGTGCCCCGGTAGTACGCCTTCAGGTCGACGACGCGCACGCGATCGAGCGCGCGGAGGCGCCTCAGGAGATCGCGATCCCAGTCCCTCGCGGCGTCGAGCTTGAACTCGAGGTCCGGCGCGACGGCGAGCCAGCGCTCGGGATCGGCGCGGGTGGAGACGACGAAGCGGACGGGACGTTCCGGGCGTCCGAGCGCGTCGCCGAGTCCCAGCCCGTTCTGGCGCAGCGCGAGGTCGAACGCGGCGCTCTCGAAGGCCCACCGGCGGAAGCCCTCGGCCAGCTCCTCGAAGCGGTCGAGGAAGAGCGAGAAGTCCGCGAACGTCCACGTCCCGGCGAGCATGAGCTCGGATGGGACGCTGTCGTGCGACTCGGCTTCGTACGTGACGTCCTCCCCCACGCCCGCGACCCCGTCGCCGTCGATCGCGACGACGGTCGTGACTCGCGTCCAGCCGGACGGCGTCGCCGACTCGCGGCGCTCGAGCGTGTAGCCGTCTACGCGGAGCTCGAGCCCCGCTAGCGAATCCCAGAACGACATACTTTGCAGGATATGAGGGGGAGCATATGAGGCGCACGCTCTTCGTGACTCTCGTGGCCGCGTTCGCGCTCGCCACGCCCGCGGCCGCCGGACTGCCACGGGCCGGGCTCCTCGTCCCGGGACGCTCGCTCGGTGGCATTCGCCTCGGGGAGTCGGCGCGCGCCGTCCGAGCGGCGCTCGGCCACTGGTACGGCGTGTGCAACGACTGCGCGCGTCCGACGTGGTACTTCACGTACAAGCGGCTCGACGCGCATGGCCTCGCGGTCGAATTCGAGCAACGGCGCGTCGTCGCGGTCTACACGCTCTGGAAGCCCCGCGGCTGGCACGCGACGAACGGCCTGCGCCTCGGCGCGACGCCGCTCGCGGTGCACCGGCGCGCCGGGCGGCTCCGGACGATCGCGTGCGACGGCTACGACGCGCTCGTCGCCGACCGCCCCAGCTCGCGCACCGCGTACTTCCTCTTCGACGGCTCGCTGTGGGGATTCGGGCTGTTCCTTCCCAACTGGAGTCCGTGTCGATGATCGAGCTCGCGGACGTCGAGGCTGCCGCGGAACGGCTCGCCGGCGTGGCGCATCGCACGCCGGTCGTCACGTCGCGCACGCTCGACGAACGCGTCGGCGCGCGCGTGCACGTCAAGGCGGAGTGCTTCCAGCGCGGCGGCGCGTTCAAGTTCCGCGGCGCGTACAACAAGATCTCCTCGCTCGGTGCGGCAGCGCTGTCGCGCGGCGTCGTGGCGTACTCCTCCGGCAACCACGCGCAGGCCGTCGCGCTCGCGGCGAAGCTGCTCGGGTCGCACGCGACGATCGTCATGCCCGAGGACGCGCCCGCCGCGAAGCTCGACGCGACGCGCGGCTACGGCGCGGAGATCGTCACGTACGACCGCTGGAACGAGAGCCGCGAGGAGATCGGCGCCGCCCTCGCCGCCGAGCGCGGGCTCGAGCTCGTGCCCCCGTACGACGACCCGCTCATCATGGCCGGCCAGGGGACGGCGGCGCTCGAGCTCCTCGCAGACGTCCCCGACCTCGATCTCCTCCTCGTCCCGGTCAGCGGCGGTGGCCTGATCGCCGGCTGCTCGACCGTCGTGAAGGCGCTGCGCCCGGACTGCCGCGTCGTCGGCGTCGAGCCGGCGACGGGAGACGACACGCGCCGGTCGCTCGCCGCCGGCGAGCGCATCAGGATCGAGGTGCCGCGCACGATCGCCGACGGCCTGCAGGCACCGGAGCCCGGCGCGCTGACGTTCGAGGTGAACTCGAGCCGTGTGGACGAGATCGTGACCGTGACCGACGACGAGATCGTCGCGGCGATGGTCTTCCTCTACGAGCGCCTCAAGCTCGTCTCCGAGCCGAGCGGAGCCGTCGGCGTCGCGGCGCTCCTCTCCGGGAAGCTCGACGCCGGCGATCGCACCGTCGGCGTGATCCTCTCCGGCGGGAACGTCGGCGCGAGGCGCTTTGCCGAGCTAGTTAGAACCTCTAACTGAATGATCACGGGCAGATGGGGCGTGCTGGGTGCGTGCGATGCAAGGACGCAGGGAGTCTCGATAGCAGAGCTATTGGGGCGACCGAGGACGCAGCAGCGCGCGTGCACAGCGCGTTCCATCGGCCCGTGCTCATTCTGTTAGAGGTTCTTAGCCTGTAGCCCGCGGAGGTTGATCTCGAAGAACGTCTTCTCCGCCGCGGCGACGTCGTCCTCGCCTGCGGGAAGGCGGTCGAGCACCCAGCCGGTGAGCAGCTCGTCGATGCCGCCATAGACGATCGTCGCCGCGACGCGCGGCTCGATGTCCTGCCGGAACTCACCGCGCTCGATCCCGCGGGCGACGACGCGCTCGATGAGGTCGATCGGCTGCGCGAGCTCGCCGATCCGCGCCGCGAGCTCCGGGCTGCGGCCGAACTCCTGGATGACGACGCGGACGACGTCGGGCAGGTGCAGCCACGTGCGGAGGATGATCGCCGAGACGTGGCGGAGCTGGTCGACGGCCGGCTCGTCCGTCTCCTCGACGCTCCCGATCCGCTCGAGGAGGACGCTCCAGTTCTCGTGGAAGACGGCCTGGAGCACGGCGTCCTTCGACTCGAAGTAGTGGTACAGGAGACCGTGCGCGACGCCGGCTTCCTCCGCGATGTCGCCGACCCGGCTCGCGTGGAAGCCCTTGCGCGCGAACACGCGAACGGCTGCGTCCAGAATCTGGCGCCGCCTGTCCTCGGAGGCTGACCGTTCGCTCAAGCGCAAGAGGATACGCTGACCCAGATGAAGCGGGTTCTCCTGCTCTTCGTCACGCTCGTCGCCCTCGGCGTCGTCGGCCCGGCCGGCGCCTCGAGCTCGCAGGCGCGAGTTCTCGCGATCACATTCGGACCGGATCTCGAGATCAACCCGGTCACGCAGGGTTACCTCACGAGCCAGCTCTCGCACGCCTCGAGCGCCGGCTACGACGCCGCCGTCATCGTCCTCGACACGCCCGGTGGGCTTTCGACGTCGATGAAGACGATCTTCGAGGCGGAGCTCGCGTCGAAGGTGCCGGTGATCGTGTACGTCTCGCCCGAAGGTGCGCGCGCGGCGTCGGCGGGAGTCTGGGTCTCGGAGGCGGCCGACGTCCTCGCGATGTCCCCGACCTCGAACATCGGATCGTCGACGCCGATCGACTCGACCGAGCAGAACCTCCCCTCCGACCTGCGCAGGAAGGTGATCAACGACTCCGTCGCCTCACTCACGGCGCTCGCGCAGACCCACCACCGCAACACGACCTGGCCAGGGAAAGCGGTCCGCGTCGCCTCCAACCTCACCGCACAGCAGGCGCTGAAGATGCATGTCATCGACTTCATCTCGCCGTCGCTCCCCGCGCTCCTCAAAACGCTCGACGGCTACAAGACGAAGGACGCGCAACGCCCGTTCACGCTCCACCTCGCAGGCGCGCAGATCGACTACGTCAGCCCCGGCTTCCTGACGCGCTTCTTCAACACGCTCCTCGACCCGAACCTCATCAGCCTCCTGTTCCTGCTCGGCCTGATCGGCATCGGCTTCGAGATCTTCCACCCCGGCGTCATCCTGCCCGGCGTGGTCGGCGCGATCAGCATGATCGCCGCCTTCTGGGGCTTCTCGATCCTCACCCCGAGCTGGGGCGGGATCGCGCTCATCGTGCTCGGGATAGCGCTCTTCCTCATCGATCTGCACGCGCCGACACACGGGGTGCTCACCGTTGGCGGAGTGATATCGCTTGGCTTCGGCCTCGGCCTGCTCTTCCAGAACGAACCCGCCGGATACCACGTCAACACGTGGCTCATCGTCGGGATAGGCAGCGCCCTCGGCCTGTTCTGGGCGTTCGCGCTGAGCAAGGGGATGGCGGCCAGACGCCTGCCGGTGAAGACCGGCGTGCAAGGGATGATCGGGAAGACGGCCGAAGTACGTGGGCCGGCGCTCGTCTTCGTCGACGGCGCTCTCTGGAACGCGAAGGCGGCCGACGACTCGCCGCTCGTGCCCGGCGAGCACGTGCAAGTGGCCGCCGTGAACGGCCTGGTCCTCACGGTGACCAAGTAGGGGTAGGGTAGGAACGTGTTCGGTTTCGTCCGAGTCCTGCGCGAGTACGAGCGGGCAGTCATGTTCCGGTTCGGACGGCTGCTCGACCCGCCGCGAGGCCCGGGTCTCGTCTGGAAGATTCCGATCGTCGACTCGCTCGTCAAGATCGACCTGCGGACGG
>Ga0265338_10006362_pt1 | contig 15079 bp, 14 predicted proteins | sample 42126metaG_FD_193579 | JGI IMG/M metagenome (GOLD analysis project Ga0265338, IMG submission 193579) | Rhizosphere microbial communities from Carex aquatilis grown in University of Washington, Seatle, WA, United States - 4-21-26 metaG | ecosystem: Host-associated > Plants > Roots > Rhizosphere... | reverse complement strand
GCAGATACGAGTACGAGTCGGACAGATTCGCCGTCCAGGGGGTCGGTTCCGCGGCAGGCATGAAGTCAGCCCTTCTGCGGCTGAGCAAGGACAATCTTTCCAATCTCGCTCCTCATCCCCTGTACAGTTTCTTCCATTATTCGCATCCGACCCTCTCGGAGCGCCTGGCCGCGCTGGACCGGTTCGAGAAAGCGCTCGCGTGAAAGCCGAAGAGAATGTGCTCTGGAATCTCGATGACCTTGTCTCCCCACCGGTCCCCGCGGCGGTAGACGCGGCCCTGACAGCGGCTGACCAGAGGATGGACCTGCTCTCTACAAAGTTCAGGGGACGGATTGCGGGTTGTGGCGCCTCGCAGATGGTCGAGCTCCTCCAGGAGTACGAGGCAATCATCGACGTGTCCGGAAAAGTGGAGAGCTTCGCCTCCCTTTCCTGGACCGCGCAGACCGACGATCCCGCCCGGGGCGCGCTTCTGCAGAAGGTACGGGAGCGCCGCTCACGGCTGACCCAGAAGGCAGTCTTCCTGGAGATCGAATGGGCCAACGCCCCCGATGAGGATGCACGGAAGCTCATCGACGATCCGCTGCTCTCCCGGTGGCGCCACTGGCTGATCATTTCCCGGCTGTACAAGCCTCACCTCCTGTCGGAGCCGGAAGAGAAAATCCTCGCGGAGAAGTCGGTGAACGGCGCGCAGGCATGGACGCGCTATTTCGACGAGACCCTTGCCTCCACGCTCTTCGAGTGGGAGGGGGGGACCGCCCCTGCTGAGGTGATCCTCCGGCAGCTGTACGCGCCGGACCGCGAGGTACGGCGGAGCGCCGCGGCGTCCCTTACTCGCGGGCTGCGCGGCGTGCAGCGCACGACGACGTATGTTTTCAACACCCTCCTTGCTGAGAAATCGTCCGAAGACAGGCTCCGCGGATACCCCACGTGGATTTCATCGCGCAACATGGAGAACCAGGTCGACGACGCAACCGTGGACGCCCTGGTGGCCGCGGTGAGTTCGCGGTATGACATTGTCGCACGCTACTATCGTCTGAAAAGGCGGCTCGCCGGCCTGGACGAGCTCTTCGACTACGACCGCTATGCCCCGCTTGCGGCGGCGGACAGGCGCTTCACGTGGAGCGAGGCGCGGGAGACGGTCCTTTCCGCCTACGCCCGCTTCCATCCCCGCATGGCGGAGATCGCCTCCCTGTTTTTCGAAAAAGGCTGGATCGATGCCGCTGTCCGCCCCGGCAAGCGGGGGGGAGCCTTCAGCAGCTCGACGGTCCCTTCCGTGCATCCGTACATCATGATGAACTTCCAGGGCACATCGCAGGACGTCATGACCCTTGCCCATGAGCTGGGCCACGGCGTGCACCAGTTCCTGGCCCGGGACCGGGGAGTGCTGATGCAGAACACGCCGCTCACGACGGCAGAGACCGCGTCCGTGTTCGGTGAGACACTGGTATTCCAGGAGCTCGTCTCACGTGAGAAGGACTCCCGCATCGTCCTTTCCATGATTGTGCGCGAGATAGAATCCTCTTTCGCGACCGTGTTCCGCCAGGTGGCGATGAACAGGTTCGAAAACGACGTCCATGCCGCGCGCCGCGCGGAGGGTGAGCTCACCACGGAACGTATCTCCGGGCTGTGGCTGGAGACCCAGCGGGCGATGTTCGGCGGCAGCGTCACGCTCACGGAGGACTACGGCCTCTGGTGGAGCTATGTCACGCATTTCATCCATGTACCGGGGTACGTGTACGCATACGCGTTCGGAGACCTCCTGGTGCGCGCGCTGTACAGCCGGTATCTCGTGGAGGGAGAGGATTTCCCCGAAAAGTATCTTCATATGCTCAGCGCCGGCGGCTCCGACTGGCCGGTTGCCATAGTGAAGCCCCTCGGCGTGGATCTGGCCGACCCCGGCTTCTGGGCCCAGGGGCTCGGCCTGCTGGAGAAAATGGTCGGCCAGGCAGAGGAGCTTGCGGGGGGGTCGGGGACGTGAGCGCGGTTTTCTTCGCGCCATCTTGATTTTCGCCGAAAAACAGGTAGGATAGAGGGAGAGGGTGCCGATCAGGGCAGGAGCATCTTTCGAGAGATCAAGGGATAAAAGGAGCAGCATATGGCAAGAAACTTCCTGGTGTTCATCTTCGGGCTTTTTCTCCTTCTTGTATTCAGCTTTTTGTTCTGCTACGTGGCCATCTACAACGAGAATCTTCCGGCGGCCATCTTCGCCCTCGTCGGCTTCGTCACGTCGCTCCTCATCGCGATCATCATCGGCCTTGCCAGTCGCGATGAAGGCGGCGTTCTGTATATCTGGTTCTTCGCAATCGCGGGAGTCACCGCAATCATCCTGGTGTGGTTCCTGTCGCGCGGCGGGGTTTCGCTCAAAATCTGGTAAAGCGGGCGCTGAAAAGAGCACTGCAAACCCTGGCCGTCGGCCAGGGTTTTTTTATGACCGGGGGGGCCGGCCGAGTGTGTGTACGAGGGCTACTCCCCCCATCGCCAGGACTCCGCCGACAATGTCGATCAGCGTGGGAGCCTCGCCCAGCCAGACCCATCCAACGAGGAATGCAACCACCGGCACAGCGAACAGGAGGCTGGAAGCCCGCGACGCGGGAAGCCGGGAAAGGACGACAGCCCAGGTGGCATAGGCGAGGGCGGCCGGTCCTGCTCCGAGGTACACCACGGCCAGGGTGTCGGGAAGCGGAGCGGCGCGCACCTGGCCGATGAGCCCCGGGGAGAACGGGAGCAGCATGAAGGTGCCTGCCCATATCGCCCAGGTCGTGATTTCGACGGGGCGATAGCGCGTCAGCATGCTTTTCTGAATGATGTTGTACGCACTGGCGGACAGGGAGGCAAGAAGAATCAGACCGGCGCCCCAGTTCAACCCGAACCCGGAGCCTTTTCCGAGGCCTATGACCAGGACACCGGCAAAGCTGACCCCGATCCCTGCCCATCCCCACGGTCTGAGGCGTTCGCCGAGGAAGATGATTGCGGCCAGCGCGGTCCAGATCGGGAGAGTCTGGATGAGCACCGCGGCGGGTCCTGACGGAATCTTCAGCTCCCCGATGTTCAGCGCGATGTTGTAGAACGCAAAACCCAGCAGGCCCAGGAGAAGGATCAGCGGAATATCCCTGAGGGCGGGCAGCCTCATACGCGTGACGGCCGCGAATACGGCGAGCACGGCGGAAGCAGAAAGGAACCGCAGCAGTGCGAGCTGCGCCGGGGCGTATGAGTGAAGACCCGCCCGAATGCCGGCAAAGGCCGAGCCCCAGAAGAGTACGGTAATAAGTGCCGCGCTTGCGACCGGCAGGGTACGAGGGGCTGCAGGCTTCATGGGATTTCCTGCCGCATTGTACACGGTGCGCCGGGCGCGTCAACCGTAGGCAGGGATGGCGAGGTCGGCGTCTGCCAGGGACGGCGTTCCCGCCGAACGCGTACTCGCGTATGGCCGAAAGGCCGACCGTAGGCCTGCCGCGCCAATTGACGCGCCAGCGCGCCCTGATTTTCGGGGAGCTCAGCGACACCATTGCGACTTTCGGGAATTGAGAAGGCCTGCTTCTCAATTCCGCGTTTTCGACAATGTCACGTGCAGGCCGCCGGAAAATCGTGAGCGTCTGCTCGGCACGCCGCTCATACGAGGTCGGCAAACAGGGCGTCGGCGGCACGGCAGACGTCAGCCGGCGCCATGATGACCTGCAGGCCGCGGGCGCCCGCATTGACATAGATTTCATCGAACGTCGCGGCAATTTCATCTATCCACGTGGGGTATTTCTTCTTCATGCCTATCGGGGAGCAGCCTCCGCGCACATATCCGGTCAGAGGCGTCAGGTCCTTCAAGTTGACAAGCTCAACCTTCCGGGAGCCAGTGGCCTTCGCGGCCTTTTTCAGATCCAGGGCCGCCGTGCCGGGGATACAGAATACATGAACGGCCTGTGACTCGTCATGCGCCACGAGGGTTTTGAACACGATGTCCGGGCTGACACCGAGCTCGCGTGCGACGCCCGGCGCGTCAATGTGCTCATCACCCACGGGGTAGGCGGCAGTGTGATAGCGGATTCCCATGGAGTCCAGAATGCGGAGGACATTGGTCTTCTGCATGAAACCCTCCTGACTCTCTCCCTCCCTTTGGAGTATCCTCCTTTCATGGACAGGTCAATCGATCGCGACAAGCTCTGCTTCTGCTGCGGGGCCGACAACAAGCGGGGACTGCATCTTGCCATCATGTATCCGGAAAAGGGAGCAGCAGAGACGAGCCTCGACGTGCCGGAGTGGTTCTCCGGGTGGAAGCAGATGACGCACGGGGGGCTCATTGCGACCCTGCTGGATGAAATCATGGCCCATGCCTGCGTCGGCGTATCGCAGAAGGCGGTAACCGCAGAAATTACTGTCCGTTTCCAGAAGGCAGTGGAAACCGGGTCGCACATCAGGGCCGTGGGAAAGGTCGAGGAAGCCAGAGGCAGGATCCTCATCACCCGCGGCTGGATCTACGACGCGGAAGGCACCGTGGCAGCAGAGGCCACGGCACGTTTCATTGCGACAAGCCGTATTTCGCAATCTTCTGAGCCAGCGTCTTCCTCGTAACGCAGAGCTCGCGCGCCGTCCTGGACTTGTTCCCGTCATTGCGGGCGAGGCTCTCCGTGATCATGCGCCTCTCGAACTCCTCGATTACCATGTCCAACCCCTCCTTCAAAGGAGTACCGGCGGCTGCTGCGGGCACGGCGCTTTTCAGCGGTGCCCCCGGGCGGGCGGGGGACAGGAAGCTTTTCTCCCCCAGGAGCACAATCTGGTTCACCGTGTTCTCCAGCTCGCGGACGTTTCCGGGCCAGTCCCAAGCCTGCATTGCCGCAAGGGTCCCGGGGCTGAGCGGCGCAGGGTCCCGCGTGTACCGCTTGCCGTACTTGGCAAGAAAATGATCGACGAGCAGGGGAATGTCCCCGCGGCGCTCCCGCAGCGGGGTCAGGCGCAGGGACACCACGTTGATGCGGTAGAAGAGGTCCTCGCGGAATCTCCCCTCCCGGATCAGCGCCCCAAGGTCCTTGTTCGTCGCGGTGATCACGCGGACGTCCACGCTGATGCGCTTGACGCCTCCCAGCCTCTCGAAGCTGGCCTCCTCGATCACGCGCAGCAGCTTTGCCTGGGTCTCCAGTGACATGTCCCCGATCTCGTCCAGGAAGAGCGTGCCCCCGTCCGCCAGCTCGAACTTTCCCCTCCTGCGCTCGACCGCACCGGTGAAAGCGCCCCGCTCGTGACCGAACAGCTCGGAGAGCAGGAGGCTCTCGCTCAGCGCCGCGCAGTTGATGGAAATGAACTCGCCGCTCCTCCGTGTTCCGGTGAAATGAATGTAGCGGGCCAGCACCTCTTTGCCCGTCCCGCTCTCCCCCGTGATCAGCACGGTCACCGGCGTATTCTTCACCAGATCCGCAGTGCCGATGAGGGCGCGGACCGCGGGATCATTCGTCACGAACTGGTGCGGGGGATAGCGCCGGGTGAGCTCGTCCCGCAGGAAACGGTTCTCCGTGGCCAGCGTGCGCAGGGCAAGGCACCTCTTCACCGCGTCCAGAAGCTTTGCGTTGTCGATGGGCTTGAGGAAGTAGTCCGCCGCGCCGCCCTTCATCGAAGTGACCGCAGTATCGATGCTGCCGAAGCCGGTGATGACGATCACGACGACGTCGGGCTCCAGGCGCTTGAGCTCCCGCAGGAGGTCGATGCCGGTCTTGCCGTCGCGGAGGCGGATGTCCACGACTGCCGCATCCACGGGGTACTGTGCCGCCGCCGCCACCGCTGTCTCGAAATCAGCCACGCTGTGCACGGTGAACCCTTCCCGGCGGAACAGGTTTTCCAGGCCGTGCCGGATGCCCTCTTCATCGTCAACGATGAGGATTGACATATTAGGGTGTTTCATTTACGCTATTCCGTGTGGTGTATATTTATTGTCGAGTAAGTACGTTAGGACAAAAAGATAACTACTCTTTTGAGAACCAATCAAAAGACGGTATAGCATACGCTCGATCCCTCCATCAAAAGTACCGAGTATATAAAGACATCGAATCCGGGTCGAATGCCTCCCGTGTCGGTTGGAAAAAGCTCAAGGTAGATATAGAGACGGCTAGTCCTGATGACATAGTATGGTACGGCAGTCAATCCAGAATCACAAGAGATAGTGAGGAATGGGCCGCATTTAGGAAGTTATGTCAACGTAAGCAAATTCAGGTTTTCGAAAAAAGACGAAACAGCTTAAACAACTTCTCCGACAAGGGACAGCGTATGATATCAACCATTCAAGCTATGGTTGATGAAGAGGAACGGATCGAGACTCTTACACGGACTTATGAGGGAAGAGTGGCGTCATGGAACAAAGGAGGCAGAAAGCACAATAAAGTCTATGGATACTCTTGCAATACTTTTGACCTCACAACAGGGAAGAGAATTTGGACGACAGTTCCCGAAGAAGCTAGGTGCATACAAAGAGTGTATGAACTATTCCTTTCGAAGAAATACTCAATGAATGCCCTGATACGCCAAATCAACTCTGAGGGATTCCGTACTCGCAACGGATCTTTTTGGTCATTAAACATTCGCAGATTATTGAAGAAGTCAATATATGCCGGGCTTACGTGGGACGTAAATCATGAACTTATGGAATCAACAGTTTATCAACCTATCATAAACGTAGAAATGTGGAGAGAGGCATCCAATCTCCTCAAAGATAAGCAGACGGATTTTGTTAGGGGTCGGCATCCTTTCCACTTGGGAGCTGGAATCCTACGTTGCCCTAAATGCGACCTACCATGGACAAAGCGCAATCTACATGGCACACCTTTTTACAAACATAGGCTTGAATCCTCCTGCCACGGACCGGATATCCAAAAGGTTATGCTCTACAATGTTGTAAACGTCATCATTGGAGAAGCTTATACAGCCGCTCTGCTACTCTATTCGGAGCAAGCCTACAACAAATTCAAGACTGAATTTGAGGACGAACATAAACATGTTGATGATGATATTGAGAGATTCAATAAGCTCATTTCCAAAAAAAGAACTGAAATATCCAACTTTGGCAAAGCGATAGCGAGCGGAGAGGCTATAGCGTATTCAGCGAAACAGATAGCCATTCTGGAAAGACAGATTGATACGCTAGAGAAAGATCTACAGGCCAAGAAACAGGCTTTGTCATTCAAAGAACAACGATTAGAAGATATGGTAGCGGACTATTCCTTAAAAAACCTTATCAAGTATTTCGATGATAGCACTACCGATACTGAAAGACGTATCATGGTCAAGAAAGTGATTACGAAAGCACTAACCTACAAAAATAGAATTGAAGTGATCTATCATGACGGACATACCCGTGTTTTCGAATATAAAGCGTACAAGTCCACATATCTCAAGACTGGAAAGCTCGTACCAGCGTTCGTTGAATATATTAAATCCTCCAATCTTGAGAATTTGCCGCCAGAACAAGCTTTAGAAGATTGGAGGGAAGCCATTTATGTCGCCGATTTAGTAGATAAAAATGCTGACTCCTTCTAAGGCGTTGCATTCCTTCTTTAGCAAGTCTCCCATTCTCATTTGTTTGACCTTTAGCATTCATCAACAGGAGGAACCAGTGGCAAAACATGAAAGATTGTATTCCGTAACAGAAGCGGCCTACGCTACACGGCTTGCTATCAATAGCTTCCGCACAAAGGTAAGCAAGTTAGGAATCAAGGGAACCAAGAAAGGCGTGAAGGTCTTTTACACCAAAGCGCAGTTGCAAGACATCTTCGATAACAAACCAAGTAAGGCCGTCAAGGCTTTGCCAGCGAAGAGGGCAAAGGCGAAAAAGTCTACCGAGCGACGAATTTAGAGAAAGGCAAGAGACAAAAGGTAAAAGAGGCTGATTCCATGGTACAGTGATAGGTCGCGGTCAAAGAACGGGATTTTGACTTGCAACTCTTATCTCAGCAACTTGTCAACAGCTATTCCAGCCTTGACCTCAGGGTTCTTGAACTGCTCTGTTTTCGTCCTGGCAGCGATGCATCAATGGAAAGAGATCGGCATGGGCTGATCAAGATAGATGGTAAAGGTATAGCTGTAGTTTTCGTAACTGCCGTTTGTTGTTACGGCAACAATAGTGTGCTGGCCCATAAGGACGCTATTACTGATGGTGGTGCCCACAGGAATAACAGGGGTAATCGGAAGGGGGTTTCCGTCCACGGAGATAGCTGCCGGAACAATAGAGTTATTTATGAATGTCAGAGTCGGCGTCGTTGAAACGGTCCATGTATAGTCCTTCTGGATGTCAACACTCCGAGAAATCGAAAGCCCCTTGTCCACCTCGTTCGGAGCGGTGTCGTTTGTGCTAGCGACCAAGGAATGTGGCCCAAATGGGATATTGTTGATCGATACTTCATTACTCGGCGCAAAAGGAGGAATAGTAGTCTCGTAGGAGCCATCGATGCTGATGCTGATATAGTCATAGTTCGAAGAGTTGTTGATGACGGTGATTGTTGCGGATGTTGGTGACCCGGATTGATTTTGGCAGCTCAGAAGGACAACTGCAATGCCAATAAGGAAAAGAAGCTTCTTCATCATAGCAACCTCCGGGGTTAATTACTTTTTTGAAGCTTTTAAACAAGACAGGAATACGCCAGGTCAGCCATCTTCTTTATTCGTCTGGAATAGTATCTCACTCAGTTTATCACTTCAAGGAAACAAGTCAAGCGATTTTCCTCCCTCAGGACCAGCAGAAAAACTTACGTTCGCTTGTCTCCCTGCCAATATCGTCGCACACCCTGACAGACTCCAAAACACAGCAAGAACCATTAGAACCGATACGATCTGGAATTTTTCATAGCACCCCCTTCTTGTATTTGTGACTTTCAACCGTTTACTCTATTTGAGAGAAGGCGATTTGTCAATTTTTTTTGATTCAGTCGTTAGGCCGTGGAAATGACAAGATGCTTCGATTGTCTGCCGCTATTTCAACAAGCCCGGATTCTTCATGTATTCAACCAGCACCATTCTGATCCCTGTCCCCGTTGGAATCCTGCGCTCAACTCCCACTTGGAGTTCTTCCTATCCTCCCTTTTGCTTCCTTCCAAAGCTTCACTATTTCTTCAACAGTAGTGACGAAGCGTCGTTCGTGCCTACTGTCAGACAAGAGTGAAACAAGATTCGCTACAACTTTTTCAAGGTCGGGGTCTTTGGAAAAGTCTTCAATCGTGAAATAGCGAAGCCAGTCCTTCACGCCATCAATGGCGATAGCGGCATTTGCATAGTCTTTTCCTGCCAACAAGTGACCTACTGACCGGGCATAGTCAATAGCCGACTCACCAAACTTTCGTTGAGATTGTGCGATTTGTGCTTGCAACATATGCAAAGCTCCAAACACCCCCTCTGAAGATTCATCAAGTCTCTCCGTCTCCGCTTTGATCTTTTCCTCAATCTGTTTTTTCAGTCTTTCTGTAGTATCAATAAATGATTGCTTTATCTCTGCTATCTGCTTTTTTGCCTCTTCCTCTAACACCATTCTTTCCTTGCGGAAAGCTCTATTCTGCATCCACGCAACAAACAGAGGGACGACAACTGCTCCCACCCCGATCAGGATTCCGACCACAGTGACGAGTCGGCTCCATGCCGAGTCGTAGAATCCATTTACCGCTTGGAGTATTTGGAGTGTATCACTCATTTTTCTCTCCATTCATGAGACAATCTTATCATAGGAACGATGAATGGGTTATGTGACTATATCCCAACTCTCTGGTATGGAAGATGCAATGCCTTCGCCGCTTTCCTCTTCGCTTCATCACCCCTTCTGTCGTAACGTTGGGTCGTGGAGACGCTCGAATGCCCTGCCATAGCCGCTACGGTTGAGATGTCTACCCCGTTGTCGAGCATATCACTGACGAAGCTTCTGCGCATGTCGTGTGGACTCAAGGTCTTTACTCCTGCAAGCATTGCACACCGTTTGATCCGAGCGTACACAGCCTGATCGGTGATGTCATAGTTGTTCCGGAATGACATATTGTAACGGAACTGAGTTGGCTCCCTATTCTGCGGATTTGATTTGAGTCAATAGTCTCTCAATAATGTTATTGACGATTTGCGATTGAAGGATATTGGCCAACACCGCCTTGTATGCGGCTTCGTCATTCGCTCTTGCTTGTGGAGACTCGAAGGCTTTTGACTGGACAAAGACAGGATACAGTCCTACGGTATGTGAAATCATAAGTATTTCTATTCTGTATCCTGCCAGAGCTGGAGCAGTAATGCCAAGGGTAGCGTTTACCTTTCCGACCACGTCACCTTGTACCTGAACGCTTCCCTCCAATAGCCTATTAGTGGCCACCGACAGTAACTCGGCTTGCTCTTTTAGGATCGACACCGGTGTTTGAATCTTGCGACCTTCTGGTATAGCTCCCCACAAACTGTCACCTGGCATTCTATTCGCCCTCCTTTAAATCGATTTTAACAACAATAGGCAAATGATCAGAAAACCTTTTCTTATTTGGTGTGCCTGAGGCATTCAGTAGGTTCTCTGTATCAATTTGACTGATAATTCTTGTGCCACCTCTATCGTAGTAAGCAATCATGTCTGGTCGGATTAGCACTTGATCAAAGAGATTCCATTGAAATACGTTTGGTGTTGACTTCCTATAGAAGTATGTCCCACACGGTTTGTTGTCATCCCCAAGAAAATTCCACATCGGATTGTAAAAAAAATCCCTAAAATGCCCCCTGACCGTTCTTCCCGCCGTTGTCGCAATGTCACTAGACATGGTAGCATGAAATGTCTCAGAACTTATCATGCCTACTTCAAAAGGATTCATATTAAAGTCTCCTATAACTATGCTCCTTTTGTGGCCTTGCTCAGACTCAATCCTAGCGATATTTCTAATGATTTCGTTAACTAGGAGAGCTTGCTCAGTTTCACTCAGGTACATTTTGGACCCCAAATGGACAGCGACTAGGAGGAACTGAATGCCAATCGGAGGCCTAACATTTCGAATTGTTACGCCATTCGAATCATATACGGACAACACTGCTTTTTGCGGATATCTTGAAAGTATGATTGTCTCGGTGATTGGAGAAATGTGTAGTCCATATTTCCATTTTGAGGAACTATTCAAAGCGATGAGCAGAGCGCTCGCACTCATATTCACTTCCGAAAGGACAAGCAAGTCTATGTCAAACTCTTTTGCGGCCTTTGAAATTTGGCTAGAAAGGTCTTTCTGGTTCGTATTCCAATATAGTAATCTCAACGCCTTTACAACCCCATTAGAGAATGGTGGATGGCCCATGGCGGTGACCCGGTCCAAATGTGCCTACTGTTAGATAGGTATTCTCAACGCCTTAGCCGCCTTTTTCTTCGATTCCTCTCCCCTTCTATCATATCTTGCAGTTGTCTGCACATTCGCATGACCCGCTAGCGCTGATACGGTCGTAAGGTCAATCCCTAAATCAAGCATATTGCTCACAAACGTTCGTCGCAAGTCATGAGGAGTTACATTATCCACTCCCGCTTCCTTCGCCCTTTTCTTCAAGACCCCGTAAATGGCCTGATCCGTCATTCCCTGCCCTTGAGTCAGGGTCCCACCTTTTCGACCAGCATAGAATAATGGACCTACTTCTGCCCCACGTATAGAGAGGTATGTCTTGACAGCATCCCTGCCACCATTATTCAGATAGACCAATCGTTCTTTGTTCCCCTTTCCAATCAAACGGATTGAAATGTAATCTTCTTCCTCCTTCAACTGCTCAATATCAAGAGAAGCAACCTCCGCTCTACGGAGTCCTGCCGCATAGCTCAGAGCTAGGATTGCAAGGTCCCTTATTCCTGCCGGACTTTTGTCTTGAGAGGTTGTTGAAAACAGTGCAAATATCTCTCCCTCAGATAGCTGTCTCCCCGCAGGTAGCCGACTTCCTTTCATGAGCCGAACATCATGCACCCTTGCGTAATCCTCTGCGCTTATGAGTTCCAGCCTCCACGCCGCTTTCATTGTCCCCCGAATTGCCGCCAAACCCTTGTTGACAGTTGCAGGAGCCAGAGTTTCGCTCAGCTTGGTCGCCACGGCCTGAACATGCTCGTAGTGGAGTTTGTGCCACGGCAAGGTTCGAAGATTGAACCCGAATAGCTTGGCAATCGCCTCAAGTGAACTTGCCATGGATCGTCTGCCCTTCGGTTGAAGGCTGGACAAGTAGACCAAGGCCGGGTTCCGTCTTTCGGGAAGGGCCGGAGCAGTCAGACTTAAGGGTATCAGGTCGTTCACTCGCTTTGCCTCCTTACCTGTTTAGAATTATACTTCTCATAAGCTATTTTGTCAATATTTTGGGCACTTTTTGGATATCTTCCCTGACTCAGCCTATGCCAAAATGGCCACTGTTTTAATGCTGGTGGGGTCCAGATAGAGCCAGACTGCCAACCATGCCCACAGAAGACCCCTTCTTATTTCCGGAAAATCGTCGGTGACCTTATTCGGTGGACCACCGCTCATATCATCTGCCGGGTCGGGATAGCTGGCAGGACCCACTCCAAAGAGGTATTCTATGAAATCTCAAAGCAAAGTGGTCGTGAAAGGAAGTTGAATGCCCACCAACGGCTTCTCCGACAAAGCCAGCTTCATCTGGTCAGTTGCCGACCTCCTGCGTGGTCCTTACCGTCCGAATCAATACAAAGATGTGATGCTCCCCCTCACCGTTCTTCGGAGACTTGATTGCGTCCTTGAACCGACCAAGCAGAAGGTTCTTTCCGAGTATCAGGTTTGGAAGGACAAAGGGAAAGGCATACTTGAAGCGAAGCTGACGAAGATCACCGGCTTTCCGTTCTACAACACAAGCAAGTTCACATTTGAGAAGCTGAAAGGCGAACCAGCAAACATAGCATCGAATCTTGTGAACTTTATGAAGGGTTTTTCTGATAAGGCACGGAGCATTATTGATTCTTTCGCTTTTGAAGAACATATAGGAAAGCTGGACAAGGCAGATCGTCTCTTTCTCGTAGTAAGTAAGTTTGCCGAAATAGACCTTCATCCTGATACCGTTCCGAATATTCAAATGGGCTACATCTTTGAAGAACTTATCCGGAAGTTCAGCGAAGCATCAAATGAAGAAGCAGGAGATCACTTTACTCCAAGGGAAGTCATCCGCTTGATGGTGGATTTACTTTTCACTCCTGACAAGGATGTTCTCACAAAGAAGGGCATCGTAAAAACGATGTGCGATCCTGCTGCCGGGACAGGTGGGATGCTTTCTGTCTCCGAAGAGTATCTTCGTGAACTCAATCCCGATGCACAACTTGAAGTATTCGGGCAGGATTACAATCCGCAATCATATGCTATCTGCGGATCAGACATGCTGATAAAGGGTCAAGAGATTGAACACATCGTATTTGGAGATTCTTTTACCGCCGATGGATTCAAAGGGATGACCTTTCATTATCTACTTTCAAACCCACCTTTTGGGGTGGAGTGGAAACCCGAGCAAAAGTTCATTGAGAAAGAAGCAGAAGAGCAGGGATTCGGTGGACGGTTTGGAGCAGGGCTTCCCCGCATAAACGATGGCTCGTTTCTTTTTCTTCAGCACATGATTTCAAAAATGAAGAAGCCGAAGGACGGAGGAACCCGACTTGCAATAGTCTTCAACGGCTCTCCGCTATTCACAGGAGGGGCAGGATCAGGAGAAAGCGAAATCAGAAAATGGATTATTGAGAATGATTGGCTCGATGCCATCATCGCTCTTCCTGATCAGCTTTTTTACAACACCGGTATCAGCACTTATCTTTGGGTCGTCTCCAATAGAAAAGAAGAGAAGCGCAAAGGGAAGGTTCAGCTTATTGATGCAACCTCATTCTTCAGCAAGATGAGAAAGAGCCTTGGTAACAAGCGCAACGAAATCACCGACCAGCACAAGATAGAGATCGTTCAACTCTACGGTGCCTTTAGGCAGGGAAAAAACGTAAAGATTTTCAAGAACCAAGAGTTCGGCTACAACCGGATCACCGTTGAACGACCGCTGAAGCTCAACTTCTGCGTAAACGATAAAAGACTCGCAAGACTGAAAGAGACAAGTCAGTTCCAATCTTTGGCTGAAAGCAAGAAAAGGAAGAATGCGGCAACAATCTCAAAGGAAGAACAGGAAGGACTCAAGCTCCAAGAGAAAATACTTATGGCTCTCAATGCAATGGCAAATGGTCAGGTGATCAAGAATCAGAAGACCTTCGAGAAGAAACTGGACAATGCACTCGCTGACTATTCTCTTGATTTGAAGACCCCATTGCATAAAGCAATCCTTGATTCCCTTTCAGAAAGAGACGAATCGGCGGAGACTGTATTGGATTTCAAAGGAAATCCCCTCCCCGATACTGAACTACGAGACAACGAGAATGTCCCTCTTGGAGAGAAGATAAATGAATACGTGAAGCGAGAAGTTTTGCCCTACGTGCCTGATGCTTGGGTAGATGAAGAAAAAACGAAGGTTGGATATGAGATCAGCCTCAATCGCTACTTTTATGTCTATCAGCCCCCAAGACCTGTGGAGGAGGTTGAGAAGGACTTGGAAAACATCGAAACTGAAATAGCGCAACTACTAAAAGTCAGCAAGAAATGAATCTCGTAAAAAGTGTGGAGACATCGCTCACAAACGTTCACCCGTCATCTGGAGAGTCCATGTATGAATGGATCGGGAGCTTTCCAAGAGAATGGGCTGTCAGAAAACTGAAATACTTGTTGAAAGCACCACTGAAATATGGAGCAAATGAGGTAGCTGAATACGACGACCCTAACATGCCAAGATATATTAGGATCACAGATTTCAATGACTATGGCGAGTTGCGAGGGGAGACTTTCAAGTCTCTTCCTGTTGAGATTGCTCAAGACTATCTCCTTGAAGATGGGGATGTGCTATTCGCACGGAGCGGCGCGACTGTTGGAAAGACCTTTCAGTTCAAACGCTATAAGGGAACTGCCTGTTTCGCTGGGTATCTAATACGAGCGTCTGTCAATGAGTCGCTCATGCTTTCCGATTTTCTATATTTTTTTACGAAATCCCATCTGTATGAGAACTGGAAGAATAGCATTTTCATTCAAGCTACCATTCAAAATATAGGTGCTGAAAAGTATTC
>Ga0265338_10006360_pt1 | contig 15081 bp, 21 predicted proteins | sample 42126metaG_FD_193579 | JGI IMG/M metagenome (GOLD analysis project Ga0265338, IMG submission 193579) | Rhizosphere microbial communities from Carex aquatilis grown in University of Washington, Seatle, WA, United States - 4-21-26 metaG | ecosystem: Host-associated > Plants > Roots > Rhizosphere... | reverse complement strand
GGGGCCGCAGGCGGCCTCGGTCTCGGCGACCAGATCGCGCACCGTCCGGATCGCCGGCTCGTACTCCCTGGGCGTGGGTTTCCTGAGCCGCGACAGGATCTTGCCCGCTTCATCGAGGGCCGCCGCCTCGATCTTGGTGCCGCCGAAATCCACGCCGATCCGGATCATGCCCGAAGATCAGCCAACCAGGGGTGCGACGCAACGGCAGGGCCCCTGCGGCTAACGGCGATTTAAGGATATTGGTGTGAGTTGCAGTCAAACACGCAGGCGCGGGCGAACCGTCCGTCGAAACTGCGGTCGCACTTCGCGGGTTGATGATGGCGAAACGGGTCCTGATCGTCGAGGACAACGAGCTGAACATGAAGCTTTTTCATGATCTGCTCGACGCCCAGGGCTATGAGACCTTGCAGACCCGCGAGGGGCTCCAGGCCCTCGCCTTGGCGAGACAGCACAAGCCGGACCTGATCTTGATGGACATCCAGCTGCCGGAGATCTCGGGACTGGAAGTCACCAAGTGGCTCAAGGAGGACGACGAACTCGCCCACATCCCGGTGATCGCGGTGACCGCCTTCGCCATGAAGGGCGATGAAGAGCGTATCCGGGAAGGCGGCTGCGAGGCCTATATCTCCAAACCGATTTCCGTGTCGCACTTCCTGGATACCGTGCGACGATTCCTGGGGTGATTCTTCTTGTCCGCGCGCATCCTGGTCATTGACGACATCGACGCGAACGTCAGGCTGCTCGAGGCGAAGCTGACGGCGGATTACTATGAGGTGCTGACGGCCACCGACGGGGTCACCGGCCTCGCCATCGCCGCCGCCGAACAGCCCGACATCATCCTGCTGGACGTGATGATGCCCGGCATGGACGGTTTCCAGGTCTGCCGGCGCCTGAAGGAAGATCCCGTCACCCGCCATATCCCGGTGGTGCTGGTCACCGCCCTCGACGGCCGTTCCGACCGTATCGCCGGCCTGGACGCCGGGGCCGACGAGTTCCTGACCAAGCCCATCGAAGACATCATGCTGTTCGCCCGGGTGCGCAGCCTGACGCGCCTGAAGGTGGTGCTGGACGAGCTGCGCGAGCGCGAGCAGTCCGGCCGCCGCGTCGGGGTGATCGGCGGCGTCGCGGCCCGCATGGCCGGCGCCGGCGGGCGGGTGCTGATCGTCGACGACAACGAGCGTCAGGCCCAGCGCCTGGCCAGCGAGCTGGCGGTGGAGCACCGCCCGGTGATCGAGAGCGATCTGGACAAGGCCCACCTCACGGCCAGGGGCCCGGTGGACCTGGTGATCCTGAACACCACGTCCCGCACCTTTGATGGCCTGAGGTTCGCCGCCCAGGTCCGCTCGCACGAGGGCACGCGCAACCTGCCGATCCTGGCGCTGATCGATCCCGACGACAAGAGCCGGGCGATCAAGGCGCTGGACATCGGGGTCAACGACGTCCTGGCCCGGCCGATCGATCCCGAGGAGCTGGCCGCCCGGGTCCGCACCCAGATCAAGCGCAAGCGCTACACCGACCTCCTGCGCTCCAACCTCGACCAGAGCCTGGAGGCGGCGGTCACCGATCCGCTCACGGGGCTGCACAACCGCCGCTACATGACCAGCCAGCTCGACGCCCTGGTGGCCCGGGCGGTGCGCGACGGCCGGCCGGTCTCGGCGCTGCTGCTGGACATCGACCACTTCAAGAAGATCAACGACAGCTTCGGCCACGACGCGGGCGATGAGGTGCTGCGCGAGTTCGCCGTGCGCCTGGCCTCCAACGTGCGCGCCGTGGACCTGCCCTGCCGCTTCGGCGGGGAGGAGTTCGTGGTGGTGATGCCCGAGACCGCCCTGGAAGACGCCGAGCGGATCGCCGAGCGCATCCGGCTGCACGTCTCCGGCGCCCCCTTCCGGGTGTCCGGCGGCAAGGAGGTGCTGAGCGTCACCATCTCCATCGGGGTGGCGGCCACCTACGGGACCGCCGACACGCCCGATCACCTGCTGAAGCGCGCCGACGAAGCGCTCTACGAAGCCAAGGCCTCAGGCCGCAACCGCGTCATCGCCCACGCGGCCTAAGGCGCGTTGCTGAAGGTGGGAATTCCGTGAGGTCGCCGCTCCGGGAGCCCGGCGTCCCGGCCGAAGCCAGGACGCCAGAGCCCGATCAGGTCGCCCCAGCGCTGCGCGCCGCCAGCATCGCCAGCGGACCCTGCACGGTCGGCAGGGGCGCGCGCTCGAGTTCGCGCACCATCTCCAGCACCGGCACGACCATGCCGCCGCGGGTGGGGTGGCGCACGCCGCGCACGGGCCTGAAGCCCACGGCCTCATAGAAGCCGACGCCGCTCAACGCCGCCGTGACGCGGGCCCGATCGTGGCCCCCGGCCCGCATCCGCTGGAACGCGCGCTGCACCAGGCCCCGGGCGATGCCCCGCCGCGAGAAACCGGGGTCCACGTAGAGCCCCTGGATCTCGTCGCCCAGCACGTCGCTGAAGCCCACGATGGCGCCATGCATCTCGGCCGCCTCGATCATCGAGCCGCACTGCAGCGATCGGCCGTGATAGTCGGCGTTCATCCCGTCGGCCCAGCTGCGCACCATCGCCGGGGAATAGGCGCGCACGGCGCCCAGCAGAATGGCCCGGCGGTGCAGCCGGAGGATGGCCGCGCCGTCGGCGGCCGTGATCGAGCGGTAGTTGGGATGGGCCTGCATGTTCGCCCCCAGCGGAGGATGGCGCGCGCCCTGAATCAAAACGCCCGGCCGAGGCCGGGCGCACGGTAGCCTCAGACGGTATGCCGCCTACTTGATCTTGCCCTCGCGGAACTCGACGTGCTTGCGGACCACGGGGTCGTACTTCTTCATCACGAGCTTGTCGGTCTTGGTGCGAGCGTTCTTCTTGGTCACGTAGAAGAAGCCGGTGTCCGCCGAGGAGTTGAGGCGGATCTTGATCGATGCTGGCTTGGCCATGTGGCGGGCTCTCGAAGAACGCGGGAAATTCGGAGGCGCGGACCATACTCATGGAAGGCGCGAAGTCAATGCGAAGCCCGCCCTGGTGGTGACCCAGCCGTTCCGGGGCCTCTTGACTCCGTTCGATGATTCGCGAACTATCAAACCATGAGCACGGTATTCAAGGCCCTCGCCGACCCGACGCGACGAGCCATCCTGCAGATGTTGAAGGCCGGGCCGATGGGCGCCGGTGAGATCGCGGACCGGTTCCCCATCTCCAAGTCCACGCTCTCGGCCCACTTCGCCGTGCTGCGCGAAGCGGGGCTCGTCGGCTCCGAGAAGAACGGCAAGAACATCACCTACTGGCTCAACGCCACGGTGCTGGAAGAGGCGCTGCTCGCCTTCGCCAGCGCGCTCGACCTCAACATGGCGCCCCGCAGCGCACCGGCGCCGACGCCCAAGCCGTCTGCAAGGACAAGCTGATGACCGACACGACCTCTGCCGACCTGGCCCGATTCTACCGACGCTACGACCTCAAGCAGCGGCTGCTGTTCGCCGCGGCCCTCTCCGCCAGCCTGGTGCTGTCCGCCATCAACGTCATGCACGGCCCGCTCATGCCCGAGGGGAGCGGCGCGGTCGCCGCCATCCGCTGGTTCCCGATCGTGTTCTTCCCGCTCTTCATCGCCGCGTGGTGGGGGGCGCAGGAGTTCATCATGCGCTGGCGCGACCGGCGCCCCGCGATGAGCGCGGATGACGCGCCGAACGGTCTGCGCATAGCCAATGCGGGGTTCCTGTTCAGCGTCACCTGGACGGCGGTCATGCTCGGCAGCCAGGCGATCGCGACCCTCGCGTCCTTTGGATATGCCGTCGCGGACTGGATCCCGCGCGTGACCATCGCCGCATTCGGCGTCGCGCTGATCTGCCTCGGCAACGTCTGGCCCAGGATGCCCCTGCGTCGCGTCCCCGGGCGGAAGACGGCGAAAGCGATGAAGATCAACCGCGCCTGGGGCTGGTTGATGGTGCTGATGGGCGTGGGGCTGGTCCTGCAGGGGCTGGGCCTGCCGCTGCTCGTTCCTCTTGCGCGAGCCGTCGGCGGCCGCGGCTGACGCCCGGAAGGCCGGCTGGACAGGAGAAGCTGATGACCGACACGACCTTGACCGACATGGCCCCGTTCTTCGACCGCTACGATCACAGGCAGCGGCTGGTCTTCGTCGCGGCGCTGTCCGCCAGCCTGGTGCTGGCCGCCGTCATCGCCACGCATGGCGTGCTCACCGGCGCGGTCGGCCCGAGACCCGTTGCCGCCGTGTGGGGGTTGGGGGTCCTGTTCCCTCCGCTCTTCGTCGTCGCCTGGTGGAGCGTCGCCGAGCACATGGCGCGCTCGCGCCGCAGATCCTCCCAGCCGGACGGCCGCCATCCGGCGAGCGCGGACGACGCCCGCAACGGCATGCGCATCGCCAACGCAGGGTTCGTCTTCAACGTCGTGGTGACGGCGACCGTCATCGGCACCCAGGCGATCATGGCGCTGCTCGCGTTTGGATACCCGACCGGCGATGTTGTCCCGCGCGCGACCACCGTGGCGGTGGGCGTCGTGACGATCTATCTCGGCAATCTCTGGCCCAGGATGCCGACCGCCCGCGGCGCCGACCGACAGTCGGCGAATGGGATGAAGGCCAACCGCGCCGGCGGCTGGCTGATGGTGGTCTTCGGCCTGCTGGCTGTCCTCGTGGGGCTGTTCATGCCCTTCCTCCATTCATACGCGCCGGCCCTCCATGCGCATGGCTGACGCTTGGTCGCCGGTTCAGCCGCGCCCAGGGGTCCAGGCCGGGCTCGTCTTGCGACGCAACCCCAACAGGCTTCGGAGGCATCTGGTGGCCCGGCTGGGGGCGGCTTAGGATCACCGGCGGTTGGGGGAAGCTGCGCGATGTCCGAAGACTTGCAGGTCCTGGCGCCCAAGGGGCGGCTGGATTCCGACACGAGCCCGGAACTGGCGCGCCAGGCGCAGGAGCTGATCGGCCGCGGCGGCCGGCGGCTGCTGCTGGACCTCAAGGACCTCTATTACATCTCCAGCGCCGGCCTCAGGGCCGTGCTGGCGGCGGCGCGCGACATGACCGCCGCCGGCGGCCGGCTGGCCATCTCCTCGCCCAATGACGAGGTCACCGAGGTGTTCGACATCTCCGGCTTCGTCAGCGTGGTGGATCTGCACCGCTCGTCCGAGAGCGCCGCGGCCCGGCTGCTGGAAGAGTGATGCCCATCGCTGCGACGGCGAAGGCGATGCGGCGCCGGGTCGGGATGGTGGCCCTGGGACTGGCCGCGGCCCTGGCCACGGGCGCGGCGGCGCCGACAGGTCTGGAGGATCCCGAAGCCACGGTCGTGCCGGAGCTGGTGGTGCGGGCGGTGGTCCCGGGGCCGGCCTGGTGGACGGTGCAGACGGGCGCTTCGACGGTCTACATCCTGGGCCTGCCCGATCAGCCGCTTCCCAAGGGCCTTGCCTGGGACCAGGGCGCGCTCCAGCGTCGGCTCCAGGGCGCCGCGTCGCTGATCGTCCCGGACGTGGGCACGGCCGGGCTCGGCGACATTCCGGCGCTGCTGCGGATGCGCTCGCGGCTGAAGAGCAAGACACCGATGGAGGCGGGCCTGCCGGAGGGATTGAGGAGCCGCTTCGAGGCCGCCCGCCTGCGCCTGGGCAAGCCGGCCTCTCGCTATGGCGGCTGGAATGCGATCCTGGCCGGCCAGATCCTGGTCGGCGATTTCTATGACTCCGCCGGGGCCACGGACAAGGCGCTGCTCGGGGCCGTCCGTCGCCAGGCGAGCCGCGCCCACGTTCCCGTCCGCCCGGCCGCGAGCTTCCGGGTGGTGGGCCTGCTGGATCCGGCCATCCGCAACCTGACCCCCCAGATCAGCCAGGCCTGCCTGGGGCAGGCGCTGGACGAGGTCGACGCCGGCGCCCCGGCGCTGGACGGTGCGGCCGCGGCCTGGGCCAGGGGCGATGTGCCCGCCGTGCTCGCCCGCCCGCGCGGCTTCGCCAGCTGCCTGCTGGAGATCCAGGGCGGCGCGAGCTTCTGGCGCCAGACCATGGCCGACGAATCCGATGCGGTGGCGGCGGCGCTGGCCAAGCCCGGCCATGCGGTGGCGGCGTTCCCGATCCGCTCCATCGTGGCGGAGGGCGGGATCCTCAGCCGGCTGAAGGCGCGGGGCTTCGAGGTCACCGGCGGGAGGCCGTCGTGAATCCAGGAACCGTGCTTCGCGCCGCGTGCGCCTGCCGCCAGGTGATCCTGGAGGCGCGGGGCGCGCCGATCGTCACCGCCATCTGCCACTGCGACGACTGCCAGGCGGCCGGCCGCCAGATCGAGGCCCTGCCGGGCGCGGCGCCGGTGCTGGATGATCATGCCGGAACGCCGATCGTGATGTTCCGCAAGGACCGCGTCGCCTGCGTGCAGGGCCAGGACCGGCTCGTGGCGCACAAGCTGACGCCCGGCTCGGCCACCAGTCGCTACCTCGCCTCGTGCTGCAACTCGGCCATGTACCTCGGCTTCGACGACGCCAAGCATTGGGTCGACGTGTTCCGGGACCGGATCGAGGGGAATCCGCCGCGGGTCCAGGCCAGGGTCTGCACCCGGTTCCTGCCCGAAGGCGTCGAAGCGCCCGGCGATGTCCCGGCCTATCGGAGCTTTCCCCCGGGCGTGATCCCGCGGCTCCTGGGCGCGCGGATCGCCATGATGTTCGGCCGCTGATCCCGGAAAACCTGCTCTGTTGCGAGTCCGCTTGGCCCGGCGCGGCTTTCCCGCCTAGTCTGCGCCATTCCGCATAGACGGGAGGGGAGGGCCACGAATGGCTGGGACGCCGTATCCCAAGCTGCAGATGCATCGCTTCGCCTATACGAAGCTGACGCCCGAGCAGATCCAGGCGAAGCTGACCCCCGCCGCGATCCGGGGGCCGTCCTGCGCCTCGCCGATGTCGGACGTCTTCGCCAACAAGTCGCTGAAGATCGTCACCGACAAGGGGCCGGTGCTGAATTACCGGTTCAAGGGGCCGAACAGGCTCACCCTGAGCGAAGGCGACGCCAAGCCGGTGGACGCCGGCTACGGCGCCCTGACCCAGGACAAGATCGCCTTCTTCGCCCACCTGATCCCCGGGACCCAGCGCGGCTATGCCGTGGTGATCGACCAGGCGACCCAGCTGGCCACCGTCTTCGAGCTCTGGTTCTCGGGCTACCAGGACAACCGCGAGGTCCAGCGCGAGATCTACCAGGGCTATGTCGAGCAGGCCGGATCGCCCCCCGACAAGCGGCACGTGACCACCAACCGGATGGAGGGCCACGCCTATCACTGGACCCAGGACAACGGCGCCGAGACGCTCGAGTTCTTCCCCTCGGCGGCCTATTCCCATTTCGTGGAGCTCAGCCGGCTGGGCGGCGAGCTCGGCTATTGCGCGCCGTCCGACTACATCAAGCTGGACGACGACTTCTATCTCTACGCCCGGGTCGAGTGCGAGTTCTCCGGGACCCTGACCCTCTATGCCATCGACCTGAACCGGCTGCAGCAGATGGGCCTCAGGCTCGGCTTCGACGCCAGGGACCAGCTCGAATACTATGTCTTCCGCGGCGACGCCGAATGGCTGGGCCAGATCGCCCAGTTCGAGAAGTTCGGCGACATCGCCGGCAATGTCGTGCCGCCGCCCAAGGACGCCAAGAAGGGCGAGCGGCGGGTCTACCGGCCCTTGCTGACCATGCCCAAGATGACCCGGGACGAGGTCAATGCCGCGGTCGCCAAGAAGACCACCGTCTTCCCGCCGCCGGGCGCGGGCCCGCAGATGGCCGGCAACAGCCTGCCGTCCACCGGCTATCTGGCCGGCAAGAGCCTGGCCCTGCGCTACGACGATGGCCTCGTCATGGAGTACCGCTTCGACGGGCCCGAGGACCTGCAGTGGCGCAGGGACGGCGGCGACTGGATCAAGGCCCGCTACAAGGCCTGGGAGCCGGCGCCGGGGGTGATCAACTTCGGCCACCTGCTGGAAGGCGCCCCCGACCATGACGGCCACATGATCGTGGCCGACTTCGACCGGGCCCTGTTCACCTGCTTCAACGGCCACCTGAACACGCCCTTCTTCGCCAACGAGGCGGGGGTGAAGGTGCGCTTCGGGGTGGTGGAGATGGAGGGCCTGACGCCGCCGGAATACGACCGGCACGGCTTCACCGACGAGCTGCTCGGGCGGGCCCTGACCTGGAACTACGCGCCCGGCCTGACCTCGATGCACCTCTATTCGACGCCGCATTCGATGAGCTGGATCATCTTCACTGAAGCCGGCGCCGGCGGGCTCGAGTGGAGCGGTCCGGCGGCCTATGTGAAGATCCGCGACGGCCTCTACTACATGTACTGGCTGGAGGAGGCCTGCAACGGCACCCTCGGCACCATCGTGATCAATCTCCGGACCCTGCACGATTCCGGCATCGGCTATCACTGCGGGGCCGAGGGCCTGAGCATGAGCGCGGTGGGCGCCCACATGCGCCACGCCGGCCGGTTCGACATCCTCAAGTTCCACCAGCCCAAGACGGAAGGGACCCAGGCATGAGCGCCCCAGCCACCTCCTCGCGCCGGTCGTTCCTGAAGGGCGGCGCCATCGCCGCCGCGCCCCTGGCCGTGGCCCTGCCGGCCGCCGCCCTGGCCACGGCAGACCACAAGGCCCGCGCCCGGCAGTTGCAGGACCGCGCCGAGATCGCCGCCCTGCACCAGGCCTGGCTGCGCAAGCTGGCCGCCGGCGCCGACGCCTCGGCCCTGTTCGCCGACGCCAAGGCCTCGCAGCTCGGCCCCACGGTCCATGGGGTGGCGGCCGACCACTCGGGGGAGGCGGACCGGATCGACGTCGCCGCCGACGGCCTGAGCGCCCTCGGCCGCTTCGCCGTGACGGTCGACCTGCACACCGAGCTGCCCAGAACCAGCACCCTCGCCCAGATGGCGCATCTGCAGGGCGGCGGGGTGGTGCGCCACGCCGAAGCGCGGACGCTTGAGGCCCGCTACGTCAAGCAGGCCGGCGCCTGGGCCATCGCGAAGCTGGCGCTGGCGGAGGCCTAGGCGCGCCGCCTGGGCCCTTCGCCGCGATGAGGATTCCGCCTCGCCCCGCGTGGGAGCGAGGTCCGAAGGCCCTGCGCGACCGTGCCGGGCCAGGCGCTCGCGGTCGTCACTCCGAAGAAGACCCGGCCCATCTTTCAGATCCCGGCGAGGATCTGGCGACAGCAGTTCACCTATTCTGATAAGATTGATGGCGGACGATAGCGGCGTCGTCCAATCGATCCTAAGGAACCGCCAGTGCGCCCAGACGCTGTAGGGGGTTAGTTGGACTGAAATGATGAACGCCAAAGAGTGTAATCAGCGGGCGACCGACTGTGCGGAGAACGCGGCGGCGGCTACGGAGGAGTCCGTTTCGTCGGAATTCCTGAAGATGGCGGCGCAGTGGCGGGCCATGGCTATCAGGCAGATATTCATTGGATATTTGCCTGACACGGCTGTGGGGCAGACCCGTGAAGATATCCGGACCTTGCCCACTAGGTGAAATCGACATCTGCTCGGTGATTTGGCGCCAACCTTGACAGCTTATGTGTTACTGTAGCCGGCAACCTCGCCTGACCTGATCCGGCTCGGCGCGACTGCATAGATTTTTCCCTTCCGCAGGCTTTCGATTTGCGAGCCTCGGTGGGATCTGGACCCCGACATGGAAGACGACCAACCCGTAGCTTCGGCTGTCGCCAACAGCCTGGCGCTAGCCCTCGTCGCATCTTCCGAAGCGCCGATCCTGCTGCTTGACGGCGACCTCATGGTCATCGCCGCGAGCGCCTCCTTTTCCCGCAGTTTCCAGATCGACCCGTCGTCGGCGCCCGGGCGCTCCATGTTCGCCCTGGGCGATGGGGAGTGGGACGTGCCCCAGCTGCGCTCGCTGCTTCGCGCGACCCTCTCGGGAGCCGCCAAGGTCGACGCCTATGAAATGGACCTCACCCGCCCGGGCCGCGGCCAGCGGCGTCTGGTGATCACGGCGCATCGCCTCGACTACGCCGATACGGCCAACGTCCGGCTGATGCTCTCGGTGTCCGACGTCACCGACGCCCGGCTGGCCGTGCGGCTCAAGGACGATCTGCTGCGCGAGAAGGCGATCCTCTACCAGGAGCTCCAGCACCGCGTGGCCAACAGCCTGCAGATCATCGCCAGCGTGCTGATGCAGAGCGCCCGCACGGTGCCGTCGCCGGAGATCAAGGGCTATCTGTTCGACGCCCACAACCGGGTGATGTCCGTCGCCGCCCTCCAGCGGCAGCTGGCCGCCACCCAGGTCACGGAGGTGGAGCTTCGGAGCTACTTCACCGAGCTGTGCGAGAGCATCGGCGCCTCCATGATCCACGATCACCAGAAACTGACGCTGACGGTCGAGGCCGATCGAGGGACCGCCACGGCCGACGTCTCCGTCAGCCTGGGCCTGATCGTCACGGAACTGGTGATCAACGCCCTGAAGCACGCCTTCCCTGACGAGCGCGCCGGCGCCATCGTCGTCGGCTACAGGTCCGACGACGCCGACTGGAGCCTTTCGGTCAGCGACAACGGGGTGGGAATGCCCAAGCGGATCGCCCCGACCAAGGGGGGCCTGGGCACCAGCATCGTCCAGGCGCTGGCCAGGCAGCTGGAAGCGACGGTCACCGTCTCGGCGGGCAGTCCCGGAACCATCATCTCGGTCAGCCATCGGTCCGGCGACGCCCTGGTCCAGGCTGGCTGACGAAGGCCCCGGTCCCGAGCCGGACTGGCCGGTGGTAAGATTTCCCGCGCCGCCTCGACTACCCTGGCAAGGATGCGGGGGCTGGCGTTGGCGTCTCGGAACGAGCAGGACAGGCGGTATCTGGAGGCGGCGGCCGAGTTCGGGCCGGCCCTGGACCGTCTGGCGCGCGGCTACGAGGCCGATCCTGACCTGCGCCGCGACCTCCGGCAGGACATCCACACCGCGCTCTGGAAGAGCCTGGGCCGGTTCGACGGACGCTGCTCCTTGCGCACCTGGGTCTATCGGGTGGCCCACAATACCGGCGCCTCGCATGTCCTGAAGCAGAAGGCCCGGGGGCCGCTGGCGGGGATCGAGGAGCTCGAGCGGACGGCCGACGGCGATGATCCGGAGCGCAACGTCTCCGACAGTCAGGCGATGCAGCGGCTGACCCGGCTGATCCAGGGATTGAAGCCGCCCGACCGGCAGGTGCTGCTGCTCTACCTCGAAGATCTCGACGCCGCCGCCATCGGCGACATCACAGGCCTCTCGGCCGGGGCCATCGCCTTGAAGATCCACCGCGCCAAGGCCGTTCTGGCCCGCAGATTCCAACAGGGGGAAGGACGATGACCGGTCTGTCCGATCCAGATCCGAAGGCCCTTTGGCAGTCCCAGGGGACGGAGACCGATCCCATGACCCTGGGACAGATCCACGCCCTGGTCGGCAGATACGATCGCAAGACCCGCAAGGCCGTGATGGTGATCCCGGTGGCGATCGCCGTCAGCTCGGTCCTGTGCGGCGTGCTCTGGATGCAATCGCGCGAGGCCGACGTGCGCATCGCCCTGGCGCTCGTCTTCGTCGGAACGGTCGTCACCTACCTGATGGCCATGAGGCTCGCGTTTCCCCAGCGGGATCCGGCGGAGTCGGCCGCGGCCTTCCTGAAGCGGCGGCTGCAGGCCCAGCTTCGCAAGGCGCGAGGCGGCTGGCTGATGCTCCTGGCGCCCATGGCCCCGGGCCTTGTCGCCTGCTTCGTGGTGGTGTTCCGGCGCAGCCACGAGGTGGCCTGGGCCCCGCTGCCCCTTCTGGCCGTGCTCGCCCCGGGGCTTCTCTTCGTCAGTCTGCGGACGCGCGCCCAAGGACGCAGGATCAAGGCGGACCTGGACGAACTCGACCGGCTGACGCGGGGCTGATCCGGCTCCGGGACCGTTCAGCCGACGAACGCGCGCTCCAGCACATAGTCGCCGGGGTGGGCGTTGGAGCCTTCCTTCAGGCCGTGCGACTCCAGGATGGCGGCCGTGTCCTTGATCATCTCCATGCTGCCGCACAGCATGATCCGGTCGTGCTCGGGATCGAACTTCTCGTCCTCTATGCCCAGGTCGCGGAACAGGTCGCCCGAGTTGATCCGCTGGGTGATCCGGCCCTGGCGTTCGAACGGCTCGCGGGTCACGGTCGGGTAGTAGACCAGCTTCTCCTTGGCGTCGTCGCCGACCAGCAGATGGTCGTGGATGTCCTGGCTGTAGAGCTGCCGGTGGGCCAGCTCGGCCACCTCGCGGACCGTGTGGGTGACGATGACCTGCTCGAAGCCGTAGGCGTCGGGGTCGCGGGCGATCGACAGGAAGGGCGCCAGGCCCGTGCCCGTGGAGATCAGGAACAGCCGCTTGCCCGGCTTCAGGGCGTCCATCACCAGGGTGCCCGTGGGCTTCTTGCCGAGCAGCACCTTGTCGCCCGGCTGGATGTGCTGGAGCCGCGAGGTCAGGGGGCCGTCCGGCACCTTGATCGACAGGAACTCCAGCTCCTCGTCGTAGTGCGGGCTGGCGATGGAATAGGCGCGCAGCAGCGGCTTGCCGTCCACCGGCAGGCCGATCATCACGAACTCGCCCGAGCGGAAACGGAAGCTCGAGGGGCGGGTCACCGCGAAGCTGAACAGGCGGTCGGTCCAATGCTTCACCCACAGCACCGTCTCCTCGTGGAGATTGGCGGCCCAGGCGGGCGGGGTGGAAACGGGATCGACCAAGGCGGCGTCACTCACGGATCAGATCACTCCTTGCGGCCCGGTGAGCGGTTTCCGGAGGGCGGACGAGGGCCCTCGGGAGGCGCAACGGGACAGGGGACGGGCCGGCCGAACGCCCTTCGGCGGCCCTTTTTCTGGAGGCGTCTCTATGCCGAAGGCCGCCGCGATGCACAAGACGGCGCTGCGGCGCAGCACGCCGAATTTTCCTGCAAGCCCTAGGAGTTTCCGTGAAAGCGCTGTGGGCGCTGAAGAAACGGGCGGCCGCCATGGCCTGGTTGGCGTGGGCGCGGCATGGCCTGGCGTTCGGCCGTGGGCGCGCCGCCGAGGCTTGCGCTAGGCTGTGGGGATGAGCCGCGACCTGGACCCCAGCTTCCGCGCCTTCCTGGCCATCGACGAGCGGCCGACCGGCGCCCTGGCGCTGGCCTTGCGCGAGATCGTGCTGGAGGTCGTTCCCGAGGCGGTCGAGCAGCTGTTCAGAAACCACCCGCACGCCCTGTGGTACGGCGCCGGCCCCAGGATGCCGGACATGGCGCTCTACGTCGCCATGGCGTCCCGGCACGTGAACCTGGGGTTCTGCCGTGGGGCGGCGATGGCCGATCCGGACGGAGTGCTGGAGGGCTCGGGCAGGTCGATGCGGCACGTCAAGATCCGCTCCCTCGCCGACCTCGATCGGCCCTTCCTGCGGCGCTACATCCGCGCCGCCTTCGAGCGCGCATGACCCCGGACCCGGCCGTCGCGATCCTCAGGGCCAAGCCGAAGGACCTGCCGGAGATCGCCCGCCTGATGCGGCTGTGGTCGACCATCGCCTGGGATTTCATGGTGGCGCACACCCCCGACGAGGACCTCGGGTTCATCCAGGGCCGCGCGGAGGCCGGGGTGATCTGGGTGGCGTGGGAGGCCGATCGGATCGCGGGCTTCTGCACCGTCCGGCGGGGCTGGATCGATGTCTTCCACGTGGCTCCCGACCGCCATGGCCAGGGCATCGGCCGCGCCCTGATCGCGCGGGCGCTCAAAGGGCGCCTGGGCGTGAGGCTGTGGACCTTCCAGCGCAACGCCCGCGCCCGGCGCTTCTATGCCCTGCAAGGCTTTCGCGAGCTGCGCGTCACGGACGGCAGGGACAATGAGGAGCGCGAGCCCGACGTCCTGCTGGAATGGCGGAGGGCCAAGAGCGCGTTCCGAAAAGTGGGAACCGGTTTTCGGGACAAAACGCGCGTGAACAAAAAGATCTAGAGCGGGCGATCTGATTCCGTCAGATCGCAACCCGCTCTAGCCGCCGAACAGGGGCAGGCCCTCGGGCTTCAGGGCGCCCTCGATCTCCAGGATGCGCAGCTTGGTCCGGGTTCCGCCGGGCGCCGAGAAACCACCCAGCTTGCCGTTGGAGCCGACCACCCGGTGGCAGGGCACCACGATGGGCCAGGGGTTCTTGCCCATGGCCTGGCCGACGGCCTGGGCCCCACCGGGCTCGCCCAGGCGCAGGGCGAGCTCGCCATAGCTGATGGTCTGGCCGGGCGGCGCCGCGCGCAGCACGCCGTAGAGTCGCCGCTCGAAGTCGCCGACGCGGTCCCAGTCCAGCGCGATGGGCGAGAGATCGGCCGAGCCGCTGGTGAGCAGTTCGAGGATTCGGTCCCTCGCGTCCGCCACCTCGGGCGGGGGATCGGCGCCGACGGCCTCGGGATAGCGGCGCAGCAGCCGCGCGCGGGTGGCCTCGGCGGTGGTCTCGGGCAGGCTGACGCCGATCAGGCCGCGCTCGCCCCAGGCCAGTCCGCAGGGGCCGATGGGGGTGTCGAAGACCAGGATTCCGGATGCATCCATGGTCGCCATACTATCACCGACGCGCCCCGGGGTCGTTCCGAAGCTTGCGGTCGGGCGGCCGGAGCGGGTTGCGATCTTTGTATTCACGCGCGTTTTGTCCGAAAGCCGGCTCCCGCCTTTCGCAACGGCTCTAGAAGGGCGGCAGCTGGCCCGCGCTCGACGGCGGCGGCGGCGAGGGGGGCTTGTCCAGCAGCGAACTCAATTGCCGGTCCAGGCTGTCGGGCTGGGCGCCCGTGGGGGTGGGCGGCGCCGGCTGGGGTTCGGTGGAGACCGGAATGGCCTGGGGCAGGGGCTGCGTCGGCGCGAGCGCCGGCGGTCCGGCCGGGATCGGGGCCGCACCGGCCTTGGGCAGGGCCTCGACCATGAAGGCGCGCCAGAGCCGCGCGGGCGGTCCCCCGCCGCCCAGGCCCGCCACCGGCTGGGCGTCGTCGCGGCCCATCCACACGCAGGCCTGGAAGCCGCCGGTGAAGCCGCAGAACCAGCCGTCCTTGTCGTCGGTGGTGGTGCCGGTCTTGCCGGCGATGTCCCAGCCCCGTATCTGGGCGTGGGTCCCGGTGCCATGGGCGACCACCTCGCGCAGCATCTGGTCCATTTCGCCGAGCTGCGGATTGCCG
>Ga0265338_10006359_pt1 | contig 15082 bp, 7 predicted proteins | sample 42126metaG_FD_193579 | JGI IMG/M metagenome (GOLD analysis project Ga0265338, IMG submission 193579) | Rhizosphere microbial communities from Carex aquatilis grown in University of Washington, Seatle, WA, United States - 4-21-26 metaG | ecosystem: Host-associated > Plants > Roots > Rhizosphere >... | reverse complement strand
TTCTCCGCCACCAAGCGCAAAGCGCGCGGCTACCGCACCACCAAAAATCTTCTCACCATGCTCTATTTCGTGGCCGGCAAGCTGCAAGTCCCATGCTACTGATTCCACTGAAAACGTCGAAGAAGCATAGTTCATGTTGGTCGAGTAAGATGAAGTGGAGTACCCCGGTGTTCCGTAAAATGTGAGCGAATATCCCGTGACCCGGATGCCATCCGTGGCGAGGGCGTTTGGCTTTGGATAAGGCAAAAGGGTCGTGCCGTTGCCAAAGCACCACAAGGACGGTGTGCCGCCTGGAACTGGGCCATAGGGGACTGAACCGAACCAGTCGATTGGTCCGAACTGCGGCCCGATGCAAGGATCGTACCATATCTTGGGCTGCGTTCCGTAAAAAATGAGCTGATTGGCCAGGGCGGCATCGATGTCCCAAGCCCACGACCCATTGCTTCCATCGGGCAGCAAGTCCTTATTCTCTCCGGCATACATGGTGAGCGCGATCAACTGTTGGCGTTCATTGTTCTTGTCCTGAACGAGAAGGGCTTCTCGCTTGGCGCGGGCTAACCCGGGCAGCAGGAGAGCGGCGAGGATTGCAATGATGGCGATCACCACTAGTAACTCGATCAACGTAAACGCTTGACGGGCGTCTGGGTGGCCGTTCTTCATGGCAGTGCCGCAGGGATTCATTTTTTTCATGATCATCAGCGGGCGCCAAGTCACAGGTCGACTATCGACCGCTGTCGGTTCACAATTGGGCTTCGTAATGGAACTTTGCCAGAGGCCGGCACACCCGACTATATGACGTGTGTCATATTTTTAGCAAAGCCGCGGGCGAGGTGGTTGAAGCATGCGTCTGATCGCCCCGAATTGCGTTGAATCGAACGATGGCGAGTATGCCTGCTATATGACAAATGTCATATAGCCCCAGACGCTGCCTGCGGGCACGCTGGCTGCGATTATGCACTTGTGAATCCGATCGCATGGAACGCCCTTCGACGTGCCGCGACGGTATTTGGCCGATCCAGCTTCACTCGCTGACAACAGCGGGTTAACATCTCTTACTCGACAATTCGAGCGAATAGTCCTATTCCAATCATGCTTAGAGAGCATTTGATAAAGGCTGCTATCATCTTGGCCGCATTCGCGCCTACCGTCAGCGCTTGTGCCGAGGGCGCGCGGAATCCGATCATATATGCCGATGTTCCGGATATGGCTATGATTCGCGTTGGCGACACTTACTATATGAGCAGCACCACGATGCACCTCAGCCCAGGGGTTCCGATTATGAAGTCCCAGGACCTTGTCAACTGGCGTATTGTGAGGTATGCCTACGACACCTTGGAGGACAGTGACGCCCTTGAACTCGCTGACGGAAAGAATGCTTATGGCCGGGGTTCCTGGGCCAGCAGCTTGCGCTACCATGATGGCGCGTTTTACGTCTCGACCTTCTCCGCCACGACCGGCAAGACGCACATTTATGCAACGAAAGACATTGAGAACGGGCCCTTGAAGGCAACGTCCTTCCGTCCGGCGTTGCACGATCACTCCTTGTTTTTTGACGACGACGGGCGCGTTTACATGGTGAACGGCGCCGGCGACATCCGTTTGACCGAGCTTAACGCGGACCTGACGGGAATCAAACCGGGCGACTTGAACCGGATCATCGTCACAAACGCGAGCGCCGTGGCGGGACCTGAGATCGGCCTCAATGCGGAAGGCTCGCAAATGAGCAAGATCGACGGCAAGTATTATCTGTTTAACATCACTTGGCCAAGAGGCGGCATGCGCACCGTAATTGTCCACCGTGCGGACAAAATCACCGGTCCGTACGAGGGACGTGTGGCTTTGCAGGACAAGGGCGTGGCGCAGGGCGGTCTCATTGATACGCCGCAAGGCAACTGGTTCGCCTACCTTTTTCAGGATCACGGCGCGGTAGGCCGCATTCCCTATCTTGTCCCGGTAAAGTGGGAAGATGGTTGGCCGGTGTTGGGGTTGGATGGAAAGGCGCCGGATGACTTGGATCTCCCGGCGAGTAAAGGCGTCATACCCGGCATTGTGGCTTCCGATGAGTTTGACCGCCGTCCGGGCGAGCCCCCGCTTCCGTTGGTGTGGCAATGGAACCACAATCCTGACAACAAGCTTTGGTCGTTCACAATGCGCCCGGGATTTCTGCGTCTAACGACCGGCAGGGTTGACGCCGATTTCCTTTCCGCGAGGAACACGCTCACGCAGCGCACCTTTGGTCCCGAATGCTCGGGCACGACCACTATTGACGTTTCCAATATCAAGGACGGCGACCTCGCAGGGTTGGCCCTGTTGCAGAAGAAGTACGGCCTGGTTGGAGTCAAGGCGGACAACGGGACCAACTTCATAGTGATGATAAGCGCCGAATCCGACGCTCCCGTCGAGTTGCAGAGTGTGCCGCTCGATCAAAAAACTGTTTTTTTGCGGGCCGAATGCGACTTCAAGAATCGCGCGGACAAAGCGCGATTCCTCTACAGCCTGGACGGCGAGTCGTGGACTCCCATTGGCGCGCAACTGAAGATGGCCTACACGCTTCCTCACTTCATGGGCTACCGTTTTGGTTTGTTCACCTTCGCGACAAAAACTGCTGGCGGCTTTGTGGATTTCGATTTCTTTCATGTCACCAACCAGATCATGGCGGCGAAGTCATGAAGCAATATCTCGCGCGGAGCGGCGGTCCCGCGGGCCGAAGCGGCAGCGCGATGATTGTGCCTTGGTATCCCGGCGGAGCTCCATGCTTCAAGTCAAGTGGCCGACCCGGCTCAATGGGCCCGGCCATTCACATGAGCGTTGCCTCCGTTTTTTTGGGGGACTAGAGTGATGCCTATAACTGATTTCCGAGATTTCTGGATAACACGTTTGGCCATCATTCCAAGGTCGCCCGTAATGCTCCGAACGACCCCAGTCTTTACCGCAATGGATCCAAGGCTCCGGGTCTTGGCGTGGTGCCTCGCGGTTTTGGTTATTGCTCCCGAGCTTATGGGGCAAACAGCCTGGATGTCAGGCCAGGCCTCCACGTCCGCGCTGTCGATTACCAATGTCCATCAATTATCCAGCTTGCTGGACGCCTCGTCGCGAGTCATTGCGGATCTTCGCCTGGATGTCCTTGTTTGTTCCGCAAGCAGGCCCGAGATCGGCGTGGTTGCGGTGATGGACAGCACAGGAAGCGAAGTTTTGGAACTGGGACCGCGCGGCTCTCCGATCGCGGCTGGTGACGTGGTCCGGATCGAAGGCGGTCGCTGCCTATGCCGACGGCGAGAAATGGGAGTGGAAATCAGCCGGGCGCCAGACCTCGACAATGACGGCTCGCACGGGCTCCGAACTGCCTCTGTAGAGGTGAATCTCACTGCGGGGCTCCACAATCTTCGACTGGATTATTTCAATCTCTTCGGGTTGGGCGCCTTGGAACTGGCATGCCGGTTGCCTGACGGCTCCGAGCAGCTTGCAGATCGATTTCTAGTGAGGCCTGGCGAGGGCGCTCCAGTGCAATCCAACCTAGTTGCCGGATTGAATGTGGATTATTACGAAGGCGGCTGGTTAAGTGTTCCTGATTTTGCGCTGTTAGAACCATCAAGGAGGGGAACAGTCACGAACATTAGCATGGCCTTGGAGCCGCCGAGAGAACTACTCGGGACTCGTTTCAGAGGGTCTTTCCTCGCTCCGCAGAGCGGGAAATACGTCTTTAACATGGAATCGGACGACGGCAGTCTGCTTTTCCTGGACGAGTCCTCAGTTTCGATGTCCACGATCCGCCATCAAGATGTTCCCCCGGCGGCGGTCACGTCGTTGCACGCACCCATGGCCGACGCTACAGGGCCTCAGTGGACGACGGTCGAAGGCCGCGTGGTCTTCGCTTCCAAACAGGGACGAGGATTGCGACTCGAACTTCGGTCGCCTCCGGATTCGCTTTGGATAGCGGTGGCCGACGGCCAGGGATTGGATCCCGTACGCATTCTTAATTCGCGCATTCGCGTTACCGGAGTGGGTCGGGCGCTGATCGCTGCGAACCGCGAAAAGGTGTTGGGTCAACTTTCGACCGCGGCGGCCGGAGACGTGACCATCCTGGAAAAGTCCGGGGGCGGCGCGCCCGTGGGCTCGACTCCGACGCTCGTCGCCGTTGGACAGATTCAAGGCCTGTCCAAGGACGAAGCCAGCCGTGGCATGCCGGTCAGAATCCACGGTGTTGTAACATGCTTGGGGCCTCCGATGTACCAGTTCATGTGCGTGCAGGATGAAACTCGCGGTGTTTTCGTCCGGATGTCCACAACCACTGAGTCAGCCGTCGGCATCGGTCAATTCTGCGATTTGCTGGGTCACACCGCGCCGGGTGACTTCGCTCCAATTGTCGTCGCCGACAGCATCACTGTGTTGGGCAAGGGACAAATGCCCTCGCCAGCCCGCCCCACTTGGAGGGAACTGATCAACGGCAGCATGGATGTCCAATGGGTCGAACTGCAAGGCTTGGTGACGGCGGTTGAGAGCAACAAGCTGGCTCTTCTTGTCCCGGAGGGCGAGTTGCATATTGAGGCTGAGAATTATACCGAGTCCCAGTTGAAACGCCTCGATCAAACGGTTATCCGGGTTCGTGGCGTCCTCTTTGCGGTGTGGAACAACAACCGCGCCGTTAAGGTTGGCAGTCTGCTGATGCGCAACGCAATCATAGATGTCGACGCGCAAGCGCCGCGCGATCCGTTCGACGTTGCTCTGAAGAGTTGGAGCGAACTTTATCAGTTCGACTCCCGCGCGACACCCTTCCAGCGAGTGAAGGTTCGTGGAACCGTGATTTACTCCGAGGCAAAGCAGGTTTTTGTCACGGATCAGTCGCGTGGAATGCGCGTTTCACTGGTTGAATCGACGAAAGAATCTTTTGGCGACGAGGTTGAAATCGTTGGTTATCCGGATATCGCCGGTCCCGCGCCTCTCTTGCGGCAGGCTATCCTCCGCAAGACCGGAAAGAGAACAGATCCAACCTTCCTCAACTTGGACGGCGGGGAGGCGGCGCCGGAAAATGTGGATTCGACGCTGGTGCGGATTTCAGCGACGCTGATGGGGGTCCACTCAGAACAGGATTCGCTCGTTCTTGAAATGAACGCGCAAGGGAATCTTTTTCTAGCTCGCATGCCGGACACAAAAGACGCTGTTTCTCTGCGAGTGGGGAGCCAGTTGATGCTGACGGGGGTTTATGTTGGCAAAGCGACGGCTTGGTCAGAACGCAACAAACTGAGCGGATTCGAGTTGCTTTTAAGTGCGCCCTCGCAATTAACGGTGCTCTCGCGCCCCTCATGGTGGACGCCCCAGCATTTGCTCGTCATGGTGGGACTTCTTCTGGCAGTTCTTGCGCTCGCAGCGGCTTGGATTTCGCAGTTGAGACGGTTGGTGGAGCGCCGCACACAACAACTCCACCAGGAAACCCGCGAACGCGAATCCGCGGAACGAGAGAGGGCCGTGGAAAGCGAGCGCTCGCGGATCGCTCGCGATCTGCACGACGACCTCGGTTCGAGTCTCACGGAAATTGGCGCGCTGGCCAGCAACGGACAACGCGTGGGCACGCTGGATGCGTTGGAAACCTCCGTGCGCGCCATTGCCACAAAGGCGCGAGGCCTGGTGACCGCCCTGGATATCATTGTGTGGGCGGTAGACCCCGAACAGAACACTCTTGAGTCCGTGGCAGATTATTTGAGCGACTTTGCCAGCGACTATTTATCTCATTCCGGAATCGTGTGCAGATTCGATATTCCCGTCGCCCTGCCGCCGATCGCGTTAGAGGGCCGCTTTCGACATGATTTGCTCTTGGCTGTCAAAGAGACATTGAACAATATCGTGCGCCATGCCCATGCGACCGAGGTGGAGTTTCGAATCGCGTGCAATGACGATCAACTTCAAATAATGATATCGGACAACGGCGTGGGATTCAGCGCAAATGCAAAACACGGAGGCAGCGGTTTGAGGAACCTCCCGCTCCGATTGACCAAAATGGGCGGGCGATACGGCGTTAAGTCGTCAGCCGGAAACGGGACGTCCGTCAGCATCGAATTGTCGCTTGCGCCCTTGTCGAGGGCAATGCCCGCCGGCGGCCAGTCCTGATATGACGTTTAGTATATACGAATTAAGGAGAAAACCTCGTAGACTGCTCCCAATCGAGTTTATCATGGAGGCAACTGAACCGTAAAATGCCTGCTCAAAGTTCCAATGATGATGGCGGAACAACGAAGGTGGCTATCGTTGAAGACAGCCCGACGTTGCGGCATTACCTTTCGGAATTGATTGCCAATACGCCGGGCCACCGGTGCGTCTGCGCCTGTGCGTCCGCCGAGGAAGCGCTGGAGAAGATTCCCGCTCAACGGCCCAATGTCGTGCTGATGGATATCCACTTGCCAGGGGTATCAGGCATTGCCTGCACGGCCCGCCTCCGGGAGATGATGCCGAAGATCCAGGTAATCATGCTGACGGTATACAAGGACATCCAAATGATCTTCCAGGCCCTCAAGGCCGGAGCTTGCGGATACGTGCTTAAGCGCGCCGACGAAAAGGAAATCCTGGAAGCGATTGCCGAGGTTCGCGCCGGAGGGGCGCCCATGACGAGCCAGGTCGCCCGAATGGTTGTCCGGTCATTCCTGGAAGATCCACCGGACCGGTCGGGGACCGAGCAGATTTCCCCCCGCGAAATGGAAATCCTGGCTCTGGTTGCGCGAGGGCGGTCCAACAAGGAAATCGCGAGTCAATTACAAATAAGCTCCGGGACCGTGCGCATCCACCTCTCGCACATCTACGAGAAGCTGCACGTTCGCTGCCGGACCGAAGCGGCAGCGAAGTACTTGTCCACGCAACCCCCAAGTCGGCGCGAGGCAGCCCCTGCAGCCGCTTGAATGGCGGCTCGGATGATCCGTGTTCCGCAACTCCCGCCATCTGCCAAATGTCATATTGGGAGTCTCGCATCTTATCCTGTAGCGTGGCGCCTTGATCATGCGCGAAAACTCAGACCAGCGCCGTCAATACGCAACGTCTGGAATAATCTCCGCCAGTCGTTCTGGGGTTTGCGACATCGCCTGTGCTGCATTCAAGAATGAAACCCGCCCCTGGTCCTATGATTGACATCAAACAACTGGAAGTCTGGCTCGTTACTGGCAGTCAGCATCTCTATGGCTCGGAAGCGTTGCTGAAAGTTTTCGCCAACGCGCGCATAGTCGCCGCCGCGTTGGACGCAAGCAGCTCGATCCCCGTTAAGGTCGTCGTGAAACCCCTTGTCACAACCGCCGCAGAGGCGACAGCGGTTTGCCGCGAGGCGAATGCGCATCCGAACTGCATCGGCTTAATAACCTGGTGCCATACGTTTTCTCCCTCCAAAATGTGGATCAACGGGCTCAAGTCGTTGCGCCGTCCATTGCTGCACCTGCACACGCAGTACAATCGCGACCTGCCATGGTCGACGATTGATATGGATTTTATGAATCTCAATCAAGCCGCTCACGGCGATCGCGAGCATGGTTTCATTATGAGTCGCATGCGACTGAACCGGAAGGTCGTCGTGGGCCATTGGTCGGAAGCGGGCGTGCAGGAGCGCATCGGCGCCTGGGTCCGCGCCGCCGCCGCCTGGCATGATTGGCAGGGCGCGCGCTTCTGTCGTTTTGGTGACAACATGCGCGAGGTGGCGGTCACCGAAGGCGATAAAGTGGAGGCGCAAATCCAGTTTGGCTACTCCGTGAATGGTTACGGCGTCGGCGAATTGGTCAAACGCGTCAACGCCGCGAGCGACGCAGAAATCGAGGCGCTAATCACGGAATATGACGCGCGCTACAGGGTCGCGCCCAAACTGCGCAAGACCGGCTTCATGCGGCAAGCGCTGCGCGAGGCGGCGCGAATTGAGGCCGGCCTGAGGGCATTTTTGACAGAAACCAACGCCAAAGGATTCACCGACACGTTCGAGGATTTGCACGGCCTGGCGCAATTGCCCGGCCTTCCTGCGCAGCGGCTCATGGCCGAAGGATACGGCTTTGGCGCCGAAGGCGATTGGAAGGCCGCCGCGCTGGTGCGCGCGATGAAAGTCATGTCGACCGGCCTCAAAGGCGGAACGTCATTCATGGAAGACTACACCTATCACTTGCATCCCTCGGGCGCAAAGGTCCTCGGCGCGCACATGCTGGAAATCTGCCCCAGCATCGCCCAAGGCAAACCTTCGCTGGAAATTCATCCGCTGGGAATCGGCGGCAAAGCCGATCCCGTGCGCCTTGTATTTGACACTCCGCCCGGCCCTGGCCTAAACGCTTCGATGATCGACCTGGGCTCGCGTTTTCGGCTCCTGGTCAACGAGGTCGATACCGTCGCCCCGGACCGTCCGCTCGCCAAGTTGCCCGTGGCGCGCGCGGTGTGGAAATGCCGTCCTGACTTTGCCACTGCGGCCACCGCCTGGATCTATGCCGGCGGAGCCCATCACACCGGATTCAGCCAGGCTGTTACCACCGAAATGCTGGAGGACTTTGCGGAAATCGCGGGGATCGAGTTTCTCCTAATCAACGGCGAATCGACGATTCGCAAACTCAAGCAGGAATTACGCAACAACGAAGCGTATTTCAACCTGCGCCAGCTCGCCTAAACAGCTATGACACCTATCAAACTCCGCCTCACTTACGTCGGCGTCCTTTTCGGCGCCATCCTGCTGACCGGCTGCGCGAACCGCACGGCCGGCCGCGGGTCTGTCACGTCGGCCCTCTTCGGCACGATGCCCGATGGTCGCCCAGTCACGATCTACACGCTAAGAAACGCCAGAGGCGCCGAGGCGCGGATCATGGACTACGGCGGCATCGTAGTTTCGCTCAAAGTTCCGGACCGCAACGGCGCCTTCGGCGATGTTGTTCTCGGATACGAGGATCTCGCCGGTTATCTCAAGAGCACGCCGTATTTCGGCGCGTTGATCGGTCGCTATGGCAATCGCATCGCCAAGGGCAAGTTCACTCTCGGTGGGGCCGAATATACCCTGGCCATCAACAACGATCCCAACAGCCTGCACGGCGGCAAAGTGGGCTTCGACAAAGTCCTCTGGCAAAGCTCGGCCGAGGAAACCGCCGGCGGTCCCGCGCTTCGTCTCACGTATCACAGCAAAGACGGCGAGGAAGGTTATCCGGGCAATTTGAACGTCACCGCCGTTTACACGCTCACCGCCGACAACGCACTTCGCGTTGAATTCACCGCCGTCACGGACAAGGACACCGTCGTTAACTTGACCCATCATTCCTATTTCAACCTCCGCGGCAGCGGCACGATCCTTGATCACATTGTGCAGATCAACGCCGACAAGTTCACGCCCGTGAATAGCACGCTCATCCCAACTGGCGAACTTCGCCCGGTCGACGGCACGCCCTTTGATTTCCGCACTCCCACCGCCATCGGCGCCCGCATCGGGCAGGACGACGAGCAGTTGAAGTTCGGCAAAGGCTACGATCACAATTGGGTCATCAACAACCCCGGCTCCTTGCGCCTCATGGCCCGCGTCACCGAACCCACCACCGGCCGAGTCATGGAAGTCCTCTCCACCGAACCCGGCCTGCAATTCTACAGCGGCAATTTTCTGGACGGCACAATCACCGGCAAAGGCGGCTGGGTCTACCAATTCCGCGACGCCATCGTCATGGAGCCGCAGCATTTCCCCGATTCACCCAACCAGCCCAACTTCCCCTCGACTGTCCTCAAACCCGGCGACACCTACCGCAACACCATCATTTACCGCTTCAGCGTTCAATGATCTTCTAGTCAAATACGCGCCACAAATCATGCATTCCACTCTAACAACTCCCGACTGGCTGGCTATCGCCGCGTACTTTTGCGTCCTGCTTGGCGTCGCCTGGTGGGTGATCAAACGCGCCAAGGATAACGCCACGGATTACTTCCTCGCCGGGCGCAACCTCGGTTGGTGGGTCATTGGCGCTTCCATCTTCGCCTCCAACATCGGGTCCGAGCACATCGTCGGCCTGGCCGGCTCCGGCGCCACCAACGGCGTGGCCCTGGCGCACTACGAATTGCACGCCTGGTGTCTCCTCGTTTTGGCCTGGGTGTTTGTTCCCTTCTACGCCCGGTCCCTCGTCTTCACGATGCCGGAGTTTCTCGAACGCCGCTTTTCCGCCCCTTCGCGCTACGTCCTGTCCGTTGTTTCCCTTCTCACCTTCATCGTCACCAAAATCGCGGTTGGCATTTTTGCCGGCGGCGTCGTCTTTGGCACGCTCCTGCCCGACATGAACATCACCATCGGCGGCCAGCTCATTGACAGCTTTTGGATCGGCTCCGTCCTCGTCATTGTCCTGACCGGCCTTTACACGATGCTCGGCGGCATGCGCGCTGTCGCCTATAACGACGCCGTGCAAGTCGTCGTTTTGATCGGCGGCTCGGCATTGTTGACGTTTTACGGACTGGACAAGCTGGGCGGCTGGCACGAGCTCAGGCGCCTCTGCGGCTCGGACATGTTCAATCTCTGGAAGCCGCTGATCCCGGAGGGCGTCGCCTCAAGCTGGTCGCCCGTGCTCGTCAAGAACGCCGCCGGCGAAATCACCAAGGAAGCCTGGTATTTCAACGGCAATTTTCCATGGCTCGGCATGGCGATTTGCGCCCCCGTCATCGGCCTCTGGTACTGGTGCACCGATCAATACATCGTCCAGCGAGCCCTTGGCGCCCCCAACCAGCAAGTCGCCCGCCTCGGCAGCATCTTCGCCGCGTTCCTGAAGTTGTTTCCCGTTTACCTTTTCATTATTCCAGGGCTGATTTGCTTCGCGCTTGCCAAGAGCGGCAAGGTCCCGGGTCTGGCCGCCGTTTATGATCCGGCGACCGGTCACGCCACCGCCGCCGCCGCCCAAGGCGCCTTTCCCCTGATGGTTTCTCAATTGTTGCCTGCGGGATTGCGCGGCATCGTCGTTGCGGGACTGCTCTCCGCGCTCATGGGCTCGCTCGCCGGCGTCTTTAACGCCTGCTCCACCCTTTTCACGGTGGACATTTACTCCAAGCTCCGTCCCGCCGCTTCCCAGCACGAACTCGTGCGCATGGGGCGCCTGGCGACCGCGACGATGGTGATTATCGCCATGCTCTGGATTCCCGTCGTCAAGGGATCCACCAGCCTCTACGGCTATTTGCAGTCCATTCAAGGCTATCTGGCCCCGCCCGTCTTCGTGGTCTTCTTCTTTGGCGTCTTCTGGAAACGTCTTAACGCCGCCGGCTGCCTCTGGGCCATGATCGTCGGTTTCGTCGTCGGCATCTTCCGCATGCTCGTGGACACCCCCGTCACTCTTGGCCGAATCCCCGGTTACTCGGAAGGCTCTTTCCTGTGGATCATCAACAACATCAATTTCCAATACTTCAGCATCCTCATCACCCTCATCTCCGCCATTGTCATGGTCGTCGTCAGCCTGGCCACCGCCGCGCCCGACGACGCGAAGATCAAGAACCTAACCTTCGCCACCACCACGGCCGAAAGTCATGCCGACACCCGCGCCAGTTGGGGCGCGCTCGAAGTCGCCGCCTCCGGCTTCGTCCTCATCTGCATTATTGGCGCGTATTTGTACTTCACAGGATAGATGCAAAAGCAGAGACTCGTTTGAACCGCTTATGCTCAATCCAATAAAATACTCAAATAAAGCGCTCATGAAAAAAGCAGCCCTGATTCTTTTCTCTGGTCTAATTGCACTTCTGACATTCGCCGCCTACGCAGCCGACATTTCCGGCCAATGGCGCGCGGAATTCGACACCCAAATCGGAACGCAAAAGTACATTTTCACCTTTAGGCCTGACGGTGATAAGCTGGCGGGCACAGCCGCCGCCGAGGTCAACGGGCAAAAACGCGAAACAGACCTCAAAGAAGGCAAAATAAGCGGCGACTCTGTGAGCTTTGTCGAAATGCTGACCTTCCAAGGAAACGAAGTGCGCATCCAATACAGAGGAATAGTCGGAACAAATGAGATCGCGTTTACCCGCGAAGTGGGCGACTTCGCAAAGGAAGACTTCAAAGCAACACCCGTGCAGAGTGCGGTCACAAATGCCGTTAAGCCCGACGCGTCTCAGGCCGGGCTCCCCTCGGAACCGAGAGCCGCATTCCGGCGGCCTATCGTGCTCGGCCCGGATGACAAGCCGGCTGTCCCGGAGCCGCCGGCGGGATTCGACGCAAAACGCGATGACATTCCGCACGGCAAGCTGGAAATGATTGAATATGACTCCAAGACCGTCGGCAACAAGCGGAAGGCGCTCGTTTATACGCCGCCAGGCTACTCGTCTGCGGAAAAGTACCCAGCGCTCTACTTGCTCCATGGGATCGGCGGCGACGAAGAGGAATGGCATCGCGGCGCCAATCCCGAAGTCATTCTGGACAATCTCATTGCCGATAAGAAGGCGGTTTCAATGATCGTGGTAATGCCCAATGGCCGCGCCCAGCCAAACGACCGCGCGGAGGGAAATGTGTTCGCGACCGCGCCGGCCTTCCAAAAATTCGAACAGGACCTGCTGCAAGACTTAATCCCCTCCATTGAATCGAAATACTCCGTCGATACAAACCGGGAAAGCCGTGCGCTGGCGGGTCTTTCCATGGGCGGCGGGCAATCCCTAAACTTCGGACTCGCGCATCTCGACACCTTTGCCTGGATTGGTGGATTCTCCTCGGCTCCCAACACGAAGCCGCCCGAACAGTTAGTGCCCGATCCGGACAAGGCAATTTCGATGCTCAAACTGCTCTGGATCTCTTGTGGCGACAAAGACGGCCTGATCAACTTCAGCCAGCGAACCCACGCCTATCTCAAGGAAAAAAACGTCCCACATATCTGGCAGGTGGATTCAGGCATGCACGAATTTTCGGTCTGGAAAAAAGATCTGTATCAGTTCGCCCAGCGAATTTTCCGGTGAGTTCTTGTCGCGCGTCGCATCGGACCGCAGCCTGTGTCGGTTGAAGCAACGAAGCAACTGCCCAAGCGTGGATCGTCGTCGTCCACAAAACCGGTTGAGCGCCGGGCCACGACGTGGGTAACGGCAGCCGTCACGCGGTGAGCAGCCTTCCAATCGCCGACCGACATTCGATCCAGAGCCGCGGCCGCTTCATAGCCAGCCCGCTCGCAATCGATTGAAATGCTGGCCCCGCCGCACCCCTGCCCGAGGCCAGCGTCTTCCAAACCGGTCACTTCCAGGAGAAGGACCGCGGCCCTTGACGGCGGGAATAGCCGACCATGCCTCGCAGAAACGCACTTTCGGAGGCACGCGCGCCTTCAATCATCAATATGACTCTCGGTTCGGTGCGCACGCTGAAGGCTCCTTTGCCAGTCAGCGACTGACCGGCAGTTCGTAGATGCTGACGCTAAAGCGCGGCAACGCCAGTGAATCCGGGATCGAATCAACCGAAGTATTGCTGACGCTGGGCTTTTGACCGTTGCTTTCTGCGGACGCAAGCCGCCACAAATTGCCTTTGCCGGACAGAGTCGCCCCTTCAAACTTGAGTCTCAGGGTCTGATCGACATCGGTAGGATTGAGGACGGCGACCGTGAGGGCGTGACGATCACTTGTCCACGCACCGACAACATCGAGCGGAAACGTGTCGCTGCCTGCATTGACCATGGGTTGTTCGCCGCCGGGCGGGTCAGTTGGTTTCGGTTGCGGCGAGTTGCCGGAAACTTCAACTGGCACAGTCCCGAAATGATCGCGATAAATTTTGAAAACGAGGCCGTTGGCATTCAACGACACATTCGTTCCGTCTCGCGCCAGGAGCGACGTGGCAAAAGTATAAGCCGCCATCTGGACGATATCGCTGTGCCTGAACATCTCATGGAACGCCCAAGCGTATGCAGGGTAAGTCGGATAATGCCCATTGCCAGCGTAGGCCCATTCGTCAATGTTCAGAGGCTTGGGATGGGACGCCAGTTGTGGGAACAACTTTTCGTATTCCTTGTATTCCTCATACTTGATGCGGACGTGGTTGGCCGGGCGGCGCATCCAATCGGTGATGGGTTCATTGGTGTCATTGGGAACCTGACGGCTTTCAGCCAGGCTGAAATGAGTGCCGCCGTAGTTGTAATAATGCTCGCTCATGAGGTCGAAGTAGTTGAAGCAGTTGGAGAACAGCATGCCACTCCAATCCCCGGTCGACAGATACGGCGGAACGAGATTCGTGCCCAGGTTCAACGACTCTTTGGAGCCGGTCATGGTGTCCGGCATGGCTCCGCAGGCAATCAGTTTGATTGTCGGGTCCACTTTCCGCATCGCCTTTGCAAACTCGTTTTGTTTGAAAGCAAACTGATTGGGCTTCATCGCGCCATATTGATAACTGATTCCCCACATCTCGTTGCCAAGACCCCAAAATGTGACGTGATAGGGGTCAGAATGGCCGTTGGCAGCGCGCTGTTTGCCCATTGGCGTGGTGACGTCGCCATTCATATACTCGACATATTGGGCGGCGGACCATGCGTCGCCGGTGCCCGCATTGACGGTGATGTAAGCTTCGACTTCGAGGAGCCTGCACATCGTCATGAATTCATCGGCGCCGATATCGTTGGGTTGAAGAGCGCGCCAAACAGGGTCGTAAACCGGCGGACGTTTATCCGGGTCGCCAATAGCGTTGCGCCACTCGTGGGCGGATACGAAATTGCCGCCTGGAAACCGATAGACACCAGAGCGCAAGCTCTTGAGCGCGGTTATCGCCTCCGGGCGGAAGCCCTGGTCGTTATCGGCGGGCATGAGAGAAACCGCGCCGACATGGAACGAGCCGGCGCCGACGCCGACAATTTCAAATTGGGCCGCGCCGGATTTTTCGGCCGTGAATGAGGCGGTATATTTCTTGTATTCCAAACTCAAATCACCCAGCGGAATCGTCTGCCGGAAGGCATTCGAATTGGCGCCCCAGACAATATTGATGGAAGCCTTCGCTGTCGCCTCGCCAGCCAGTCGGATGCGCAAATCATAGGTCTTGCCTTCAACGAAGTTAACCCCTGTTTGTCGTATCCCGCGAAGTTCGTCGCCGGCCAGTTTGATGAACGGGGTGTGATCGCCAACGAACGGATCATTGGTGTCCATGACGACCGAGTCCACCGGACCGATCGGATTCCACCGGCCCTGA
>Ga0265338_10006358_pt1 | contig 15083 bp, 4 predicted proteins | sample 42126metaG_FD_193579 | JGI IMG/M metagenome (GOLD analysis project Ga0265338, IMG submission 193579) | Rhizosphere microbial communities from Carex aquatilis grown in University of Washington, Seatle, WA, United States - 4-21-26 metaG | ecosystem: Host-associated > Plants > Roots > Rhizosphere >... | reverse complement strand
CCACGGACAGCGTCGGCGGAGCCACGGGCACGAACATGGGGACCGCCACCGTGAGCGGCGGCGCACTCGTGCTGGATGGGACCGCGGGGACCTTCATGGAACTGCCGCATTTTTTAATCCACAATTTCAATTATACGGCCGTGACGTTCGAGTTTTGGGCCACCTACAACACCAGCGGCAACAACGACCGGATATTTGATTTCGGCAACACCAATTTCGTGAATGCCACCGTCCTGCCGCCCGAGAATTATGTGTTCTTTTCACCGCATTCCGGGGCGAACCATGTGCTGGGATTTGCGCCCACCACGCAGGAATCCCAGGTTCTGGCCACTGCCCCCGGCAACCTGGACGGACAAACCGCCATGTATGTCGCCTGCGTGATTGATCCGCCGAACAACGTCATGAGCATTTATACCAACGGCGTTTTGGAAACTAACGCCACCCTGTCAACCTCGCTGGACAGTGTGATCGACGAAAAGTGCTGGATTGGCCGCTCGCTCTTCACGGCCGATGCCTACTTCAACGGCAGCATCGACGAGTTGCGCATGTACAGCGGCGCATTGGCTCCCGGCAGCGTTCTGCAGAGTTTTTCCCAGGGCCCCAATGTTCCCTTGAACGCCGGACCGGTGGCCATCCTCATCCAGCCAACCAATACCACGGCGGCGGTTGGTTTCCCGGTGTCCCTTTCCTCGGTGATCATCGGCCGGCAACCGATCGTCTACCAATGGTATGAAAATGGCGGCGCCATTTCCGGCGCCACCAACGCCATTTATACCTTTACCCCGATCCTCAGCCAAAGCGGCCATACGTTCCAGATTCTGGCCACCAATACCATCACCGGCACCAATTACAGTGTCGCCTCCAGCGTCGTGACGTTGACGGTTCGCGTGCCGCTCAACCTCGCCTGGGCCGGCACCGGAGGGAACTGGGACGTCACCAGCCCGAATTGGACGTCCAACGCCAATGTTTCCCAGACGGCCTACACCGAGGCGGACAACGCAACCTTTGACAACCTGGGCGCGGCTCAACCGACGGTCAATTTAACCCAGGTGCTTCATCCTTCATCGGTGACCGTATCCGGCACCACGTCGTACACTCTCAACGGCGTTGGTTCGATCGCCGGTTTCGCCTCGTTGACCAAAAATGGCGCCGGTACGCTCGTCATTGACACCACGAATAATTACACCGGCTCCACCACCGTCAGCGGCGGCACGCTCCAGATAGGCGACGGCACCTTTACGGGCAAAATCGGCAGCGGGCCGGTGACCAATAACGCCGTCATCGTGGTCAGCCCCGGAACGTCGGGCAGCGTCGTCATGACCAATGCCATCACCGGCAGCGGCAGTCTGACGCTCAATGGCACCGGCAGCGGCAGTCTGGCCCTTTCCGGCAGTAACAGTTATGCCGGCAACACCACCGTTTCGGCGGGCAGCCTCCATCCCCGCAATCCATCAGCTCTGGGCGCCGGCAGCACGTTGGTGAGCGCCAGTAGCGCGCAATTATACGTGGACGCCAACGTGGATCTGAATCCCCAGCCGTTGACGCTCAATGGTTCAGGGATTACCGGTGACGGCGCCTTGCGCAAAGGCGGCGGCGGCGTCACCAGCCTGGGTGGAACCATCGCGCTGGGTTCGGACACCGCCATCGATGTGGATGGCGGAGCGACCTTGAACCTTACCAACGCAGCCGGAATCAACGGCGCCGGCGCCAATGCCAATCTCACCCTGGCAGGAAGCGGCGCCGGAAATGTCACCGGCCCGGTTTCACTCGGCACCGGCGGCATAATCGTCAACGGCGGCACCTGGACACTGAACAATTTGATCAACAATTATGGCGGTAAAACCGTCATCAATGGCGGCACCTTGCTGGTTGGCGCAGCGGCGGGGCTCGGCCCGGTCCCGGGAGGTCTCACGCCGGATCAGATCACCCTGGGCAACGGCACCACCACCGGCACATTGGGCGCGTTTGCCAGCTTCGCCCTCGAAGATGGCAATCGAGGCATTACTATCAATACCGCCGGCGCGTTTAATGTCGCCACCAACGCCACGCTGACCATTTCCAATGCCATTGTCGGTTCCGGCACGATAACCAAGAGCGGCAATGGCACTCTGGTGCTCAAAGGGGACAACTCGGCCTTTTTCGGCCAGTTGAACATCGACACGGCCTCGGCCGGCAATCCGGGCGTCAACGATGGCGTCACCCGCATTGCCTCCTCCACCGCGCTGGGCGGAATCAGTGTCATTGCCGTGCGCAATAACAATGCCGGTTTTTCAACCCTGCAATTGGATGGATCAACCAGCGCCCTGACCGTCACTACGGACACCATCCTTTGGACCGGGCGAAACAATAATGTCCCGGCATTTGAAAATCTGGCCGGCAACAACATCTTCTCCCCGAACACCATCACCTGGCAGGCCAACGGTGGCATTTACCCGATTCAAAGTGACTCCGGCACGTTGACCATAGCCCATCCCATTCCGGATACGGCCCCGGCGGGTAACCGCAGCCTGTTGTTCTCCGGCAGCGGCAATATTTTGATGTCGGCAGCGGTCCAGGACGGCGGTTGCACGAACTCGATCATCAAAACGGGCAGCGGCATCGTGACGCTCGCCGTTGTCAACAGCAACAGCGGCACCAACTATGTCAACGGCGGCACTTTGCTGGTTGATGGAACCCTCGGCCCCGGCACCGTGACCGTGGCGGGCGGCCAGCTGGGCGGCATCGGCACGATCAGTGGCGCGGTCACCATCCAGCCGGGAGGCTCCTTGTCGCCCGGCGATCTGGCGGTCGGCACGCTGACCGTCAACAACGATGTGACGATTGCCGGCAATGTCACCATTGCGGTCAACAAATCACTCTCGCCGGCCAACACCAACAGCCTGACTGCCGTGAGCGGTGTGTTGACCAATGCCGGCACCGGCGCGGTCATCGTGACCAACCTGGGTCCGGCCCTGGCCGTGGGCAACACCTTCCAGCTGTTCAATCAACCGGTGCTCAACGGTGGCGCGCTCGCCGTCATCGGCGGGGGCGTGACCTGGAATAATAATCTGGCCGCGAACGGAACCATTTCCGTTGCCACCACCACCCTCCCGCATCCGATCATCAAGACGGTCTCGTTGACCGGGACGAACCTGGTTCTCAGCGGCACCAACGGGTACGTGAACGGCGGGTTTTACGTTCTGTCGGCCACCAACCTGACCCTGTCGCGGGCCGGCTGGACCCGCGTGTCGACAAACATCTTTGACGCCAGCGGCAATTTTAACGTCACCAATGCCGTTGTGCCCGGCGCACCGCGAAGTTTCTTTACCATCCAACTGCAGTAATCAATAAAGCATGTCATCGTTGAAGTTTTACATTGGTTGCCAGAACCGGACACCGGGCGGTGGGGGTGCCGCCCGGTGTCGCCATCACCGCGGGGCTTTCACCCTCATTGAACTGCTGGTGGTCATTGCCATCATCGCCATCCTGGCTTCCTTGTTGTTGCCGTCGCTAAGCGCCGCCAAGGAAAAAGGCAAACGCGCGTTGTGCACTGGCAACCTGAAGCAGATCGGGGTCGCCTGCTCCATGTATGCGAATGATAACAGCGACATATTTCCCCGGGCCGCCTATGACTCCGGGTGGACGCAACAAAATCCCATCAAGTTGGATGACACCTTGCTGGCGGAAGCGACCGAACTGGGATTCACCACCGGCAATGCCAATGTTCAAGGAGGCGACAATATGTCTCCCTCCGTCTGGACCTGCCCCAATCGGCCGACGCTTCCCGCCAATGGCGGCGCGGCCTGGGCTTTGGGTTACGCCTTTTTCGGCGGGGTTACCAACTGGTACGTCGGCACCACCCCCATCTCCAAGAAATCTGCGAGCCCCGTGAAGGCCACGACCTCCCGGCCAAGCTGGATGCTGGCGGCGGACCTGGTGGTTAAACTGGGCAACGTGTGGGGTGATGACATCGCTTTTGCCGCCCCCACGAACGGCTGGCACAATTTGCCGGCGCATAAGCGGGCCGGCAGCGTGATGCCCGCCGGCGGCAATGAGGTTTTTGTGGATACCTCGGTCCAGTGGATCCAATCCGGCAAGATGGTCAATCTTTACAGCTACGTTGCCGGCGGGCGCTATTTTTACTTCTACCAGGAGGAATTGGGCGCCGCGGCGGCCATCATCAATCCGACCATGATGGGGCCGCAATAACTGCCGCACCGGCAAAATTGCTCCGCCGTCAAAAACCCCACGTTGTTGTGAAACGCAAATCACCCACGCCGGTAAAAATGCATCGGTCCGGCTTCATACAAATTTCTCACGCCATTCGCATCCGGGTGTTCCTGGTTTTGCCGGCGCTGGTCGCGGTCCATACGGCCCTGGCCGGCGGCGCCCTCCAACCCTACACCCCGGATACCAACACGCTGCATCTCTGGCATCTGGATGAATCCGCCGCCCCGGCGGTGGACTCCGTGCCCGGCGGCACGAACCTGACGGCCCTGGCCGGCGGCGCGACGCTGGGCAACCCCTCCTTCCCCGGTTTTGGCTCGGCATTGAGCACGCGTGATGGCGGCCAGAGCGGGACCGCCGCCGCCAGCAAGGACGCCGCGCTCTCGTCGCTGCCGCTGGTCAATGGCACCGGCGATAACGTTTCCCTCTCCCTGGCCAACGCCACCAACGGCGCCTTCACTTTTGAAGCCATCGTGCGGATTGATTTTAATCCAGCGCTCAACCTGGGCGCCGCCGGCAACGGCCGGAACACCGGCATGCAAATCATCAGCGGCGAAGGCGACACCGACCCGGAACGCGTGTTTCAATTCCGGCTCGACCCGGTCGGCTTTGGCAGCGGCGACAGCACCGTGCCGCGCCTTGAATTCATCAACCTCCATCAAAACGCCGGCATCCAGAGCGTCATCGTGCCCATCCCCACCAACGGTCCGGACGCCATCGCCTCGAACCAGTGGTATCATGTGGCGGTGGCGTACAACGGCAATGAGGCCACCCTCGATAACATCAAATTCTATTGGACGCTCCTGAACACGAACCGTTCCAGCGCCGATCTCATCGGCAAGGATGTCCTGTTCTACGATCTGGCGGCGGGTGCGGGCTGCGATTTCGTCATCGGCAACGAAGGCCGGGCCACCGGCGGCTCCTCGGACAATTTTGTCGGCTTGATCGACGAGGTGCGCATCAGCAGCACAGCCCGGGGACCGTTGGATTTTTATTTCACCAACGATTCCGACGGCGACGGCCTGCCCGATGACTGGGAGATCACCTGGTTCACCAACCTCACCGCTTACACCGGAACCGACGACCCCGACGGCGACGGGTTCTCGAACCTGGAGGAATTCGAGGGCGGCTCCAACCCGATGCTGGCTGCGTCCACTCCCTATGACACCGACGCGGACGGCCTGCTGGATTTCTGGGAGGATTATTATTTCGGCACACTCGCGTATGGCGCGGCGGATGATCCCGACGGCGACGGCTTCACCAATCTCGCGGAATACGAGGCCGGCACAAATCCGACCAACGCAGCATCGACCCCCGCCGACACGGACGCCGACGGCCTGCCGGACGCGTGGGAGATGTTGTATTTCGGCACGCTCAGCTATGGCCCGACCGATGATCCCGATGCCGACGGCTTCACGAACCTGCAGGAATATCAGGCCGGCACAAATCCCGCCATCGCGAACTCTCCACTGCCGGCTCCGGCACTGCCGGCCACCACGTTCATCCCCATTGACAACGGCAACACCAACACGAGCGAGTTTGGTTACGCCGGTTCTTCCGCGATCAACGCCGTGGCCTTCATCCGGTCCGGGTTGATGACCGTGGGGAATCAGCAGTTCATGACCTGGTATTACCGCAATGCCACAAATGCGAGCGATACGAACAATAACCGGATCGCTGTTGCCCGGCGCAATCTGGACACGAACCGGTGGGAAATCTTTCACGTGCCTTACACCGCCAATGACATTACGGATGGGCACGACGTGATCAGCTCAGGAATCGACGGCGACGGTTACCTGCACATCTCCTGGGGCATGCATGGCAATTCCTTCCTCTATGCCCGGTCCACGACGCCGGTGACCGGCAGCCAGCCCATCGCTTTCGGCGCGCCCACCACGATGACCGGCGGCGAGAATAATGTCACCTACCCGCAGTTTCTCACCCTGCCCAACGGCGACCTGCTTTTCATCTTCCGCGAAGGCTCGTCCGGCGCCGGGGATACGTTCATCAACCGTTACGACCACACGACCCAGGCCTGGACGAACCAGCAATACAACGCCGGGCAACAACCGTTCGTCAAAGGCACCTGGCCGACCAGCTACAACTGTTACCCGAATATGCCGTGCCTGGATGCCGCGGGTAATTTATTCTTCATCTGGGTCTGGCGCGCCACCCCCGCCTATGAATCCAACCATGATTTCAGCTATGCCCGGTCCACCAACGGCGGGCTGACCTGGTTGCGTTCTGACGGGACACCTTATGCGCTCCCCATTTCCGCCAACGGGGAAAATGGCGACACCAACACCACGGCGGAACGCGTGCTGACCATTCCCCAAAATTCCAGCCTGATCAACCAGGCGGGCATGTGCCTGGATACCAACGGCCAGCCGGTGGTCGCCACCTGGTGGGCCCCGGGCACACCCACAAATAATTTTCGCCGCCAATATATGGTCCTCTTCCGCTCCACAAATGGCTGGGCGGTCCGCCAGGTCTCCAATCGGACCAACGACCCGCCCGGCACCATGTTTCTCGATGGCAATGTCCGCGATCTCGGCCGCCCGGTGGTCGTCACCGACAAGCAAGACCGCATCATCGTGCTTTACCGTGATAATCAGGGCTTCAACGGGCTGACCGTTGTCAGTTCATTGCCCCGGGCGGTTGACCCCGACCGGTTGCTGTGGACGAGCTTCGATCTTACCGCCACCAACCTGGGCAATTACGAGCCGGTGATTGATCTGGCGCGCTGGCAGCGGGACAACGTGATGGACATTCTTTATCAACCCAGCAGCGGCCTCGGCTACATACCGCCCGCCAATAACGCTTCACCCATCGGCGTGCTGGAGTGGAATGCCGCCGCCTGGTTTGCCCACCAGCCCGCAGTGCAACTGGCGGTCGTCAATTCCGGGCAGGACGCCGCCGTTTCCTTCCCCTCGCAAACCGGCTGGGGCTACCGGCTCTGGGCCAGCTCGAATCTCCTCGCGAACTGGCAGTCCGCCGGCACCATCGTCGGCACCGTCACCGGCAATGGTTCGCCGCTGCAGATCGTTCACACCAACGGCGCGGTCGGCCCGCAACGCTACTGGCGGCTGGAAATCAAGGAAGGAGGATTTTGACGTGATTCACTCCCGGGCAGTTCTTGGTGGGCGAAGATTGATTTTGACGGCGCTCATCGTGGCTCCGCTGATGGCGGCGGGGCAGACCTTGAGCATCACCAACGGCATCCACACTTACAGCTCCCTCGCCAACACCACGGTCGACCTGACCAATCGTTCGGAGTTGCACATTACCGGCACCAACAGCCCGATTCCCGGTTGCGTCATTAATCTGAACTCGTCCGATGCCTGGTTTTTCCTGGACAGCATCCCGCCCGCCAGTGTCGTTTCCAGCTATCTCGGACAGATCACGGTGAATGGCGCGGCGGCGGTGGTGAACAGCAATGTGCGCGTGGTCGAATATGCCATGGGAACGGTGGTGATCCCGCAATCACCCGCTTTTCTGCCCTTGCAGGTTTTTTCCGGAAGCCAGTTCACCGGCGCTTCCATGCAACTGGGTCTCTACACCTATTACAACAGCGGCAATCTGGGCGTGATGAATAACGCCATCACCTCCTTCAAGCTGAAACGCGGTTACATGGCCACTTTCGCGCAACAGGCGGATGGCAGCGGCATCAGCCGGGTGTATGTCGCCCAGGACGGCGACCTCGAGGTGGGAGCGCTGCCCGGCAGCCTGAACGACGCGACGGGATTTATCCGGGTTTTCCCCTGGCGCTGGACGGGCAAGAAGGGCTGGTCGGGCGCAGTCCAACCGCTGGTCAATCCACTCTGGAGTTATGACTGGGACAATTCCACGACCTCGACGCGGAATACGGAGTACGTCCCCATGCGGCACGACGCGAATTGGAACGCGTATGCCAACATCAACAACAAGCAGGATTCCACCCATGCGCTCGGTTTCAACGAACCGGATTCGGCCTCCCAGGCCAATATGACCGTGGACCAGGCGATTGCCGCCTGGCCGAACCTGATGGCCTCGGGCCTGCGCCTGGGTTCGCCGGCGCCCACCGACGGCGGGCAGGCCTGGCTGTACAGTTTCATCGACAAGGCGGACGCTTTGAATTACCGCGTGGATTATGTGGCGTTTCATTTTTACCGGTGCGGCTATACGGCCACCCAGTTGCACGACCTGCTCTGGGGCATTCACGTCCGGACTCATCGCCCGGTGTGGGTGACGGAATTCAACAACGGCGCCAACTGGACCACCTGTGCCGTGCCGACCCTGGACCAAAATGCCCAGGTTATCGGTGATTTCATCAACATGATGGACCAGGCGCCGTTCGTGGAACGCTACGCGATTTATAACTGGGTCGGGGACACCCGGGCCATGGTGGACGCCAGCAATGCGTTGACTCCGGCGGGCGTGGTTTATCTCAATGAAGTCTCCCCCAATGCTTACCTGCAAGAGTTCCCAGCCGGCGTCGGCACCGAGGCGAACTACCTCTTTGACGGTGATGGGCGGGACCGCACCGGCGGCGGCAACGACGCCCTGCTGGGCGGAGCGCCGGCCTTCACCACCGGCCCGTCCGGCCAGGCCATTCAACTGGACGGCGTTCACGATTTCATCCAGGTGCCCGCCAACGTGGGCGACAGCTCCAATTTCACCTTCGCCGCCTGGGTCAACTGGACCGGCGGAGCAAACTGGCAGCGCATCTTCGACTTTGGAGCTGATACCGGCCAATACCTGTTCCTGACCCCCAGTTCCGGCGCCAACACGCTGCGCTTTGCCATCACCACCGGCGGCGGCGCCACCGAACAACACCTGGAAAGCAGCCCGCTGACTCCCGGCGTATGGACACATGTGGCCGTCACGATCAACGGCACCACCGGCAAACTGTTCGTCAACGGCGCCCCCGTTGCCACCAACAACAGCCTGACGGTCAACCCGGTCGCGGTAATGACCAAATACAATTATCTCGGCAAGAGCCAGTTTCCCGCTGACCCGCTCTTTGCCGGCCAGTTGGATGGCGTCTTTATCGCGGGGTATGCCCTGACGGATGCCCAGGTGGCGGCCCTGCCAGGCACTCTGCCACCGCAGTTTGCCAGCGACCCCATCCTGAAAACGAATGCCTACTGGAATCAACCCTACAGCGGCTCGATCACCGGCGACGCGAGCGATCCCGCCAGCAGCACCCTCGCTTTCAGCAAGCTGGATGGCCCGGCATGGTTGGTCGTGGCCGCTGACGGCAGTTTGAGCGGCACCCCGGGCCTGCCTGATCTGGGAACGAATACCTTCACAGTCCGCGTCGTCAACGCCGGCGGGATGGCGGCCATCACAAGACTGACGATTGCCGTAAGGTCGCTCACACCACAACCCGCGAACCCCGGTTTCGAAGCGCCCGCCACCGCAGCCTACGTTTATAATCCGGTCGGCGGATCATGGACGTTCAGTGGCGCTCCCGGCAATGGTTCGGGAGTTACCATCAATAATAGCGGGTTCACGGGCGGCAATGCCGCGGCGCCGGAGGGGGTTCAGGTCGGATTCCTGCAGGTCAACGGAACGATTTCACAAACCATCTCCGGGTTTGTTCCCGGCACCAACTACACGGTGAATTTCATGGCTTCGCAACGCCAAAACAAGGGCGGCGGACAATCGGGGGAAACATTCAATGTCACCCTGGACGGCTCGGTCATCGGCAGCTTTGCGCCGCCTCAATCCGGAGCGGCCTATCTGCAATACTCGACCAACTTCATCGCGACAGCGACGACCCACACGCTGGCGTTTGTCGGCACCGACTTGAACGGCGGGGACAACACGGTGTTTCTGGACAACGTCGCCATTGTTCTGACCTCCGCGTTGCCACCGGCGCCCACGAGTCTGACCGCAACGCCGGGGAGCGGCCAGGTCAGCTTGAATTGGCCGGCCTCGCCCGGTGCGACGGGCTACCGGGTCAAGCGCGCCACAGCGAGCGGCGGGCCTTACACGACGATCGCCAGCCCGGCAACCACGAGCTTTACCAACACCGGCCTGGTCAATTATATGACCGGCTATTACGTGGTTTCCGCGACAAACAATGTTGGCGAAAGCGCCAACTCGACGGAAGCCAGCGCCGCGCCGGCGATCATCCCCGGCAACTTCGGATTCGAGACGCCCGGCACCGCCACCTACATCTACAATCCGGGCGGAGGTTCATGGACATTCAGCGGCGGCGCCGGCAATGGCTCGGGCGTCACCGCCAATAACAGCGGGTTCACCGCCGGCAATGCCGTCGCGCCGCAAGGGGTGCAGGTCGCATTTGTGCAGGTTAACGGTGCCGTTTCCCAGTTGATTTCCGGGTTCATCCCCGGCACCGCCTACACGGTTAAATTCATGGCCTCCCAAAGACGAAACAAGTCCGGCGGCCAGGCGGGCCAGACCTTCAACTTGAAAATAGACAACACGGTCATCGGCGGCTTTGAACCCAATCAGGCCTCGTCGAATTATGTGGAATACACGGACAACTTTATCGCCACCGCCACCGCGCACACGCTGGCGTTCGTCGGCACCGACCTGCACGGTGGTGACAACACGGCATTCCTCGACAATATCCGCATCACCGTGCCGCCGCCTGCCATCGTGCCCACGAATCTGTCGGCGATCGCCGGCGACGCACAGGTCGCGTTGAGTTGGGCGGCTGCGGCGGGAGCCACCAGCTACAACATCAAGCGCGCCACGGTCGGCGGCGGTCCTTACACCCCGGTTGCGACCGGCGTGAACGCCACCAATTTCCCGGATGTGAACGTGCTCGACGGTGTGGCCTACTACTATGTCATCAGTGCGGTGAACGCCAGCGGTGAAAGTGCCAACTCAGCTGAAGTCACCGCCCATCCCACTTCAACCATCCCGATCCAGGTCGACTACGTGTTGAATGGCAATCAATTGGCGATCACCTGGCCGCAAGACCATACCGGGTGGCTGGTGCAGGTGCAGTCCAATCCGCCGGCCGCCGGCCTCGGAACAAACTGGGTTACCCTGTCCGAAACCATCGGCACAAACATTTACTATGCACCCATCGATTCCGGTGGTGGCAGTGTTTTTTACCGGTTGATTCGCGAGTAAGGGTGCAGATGAGATGGATGACCCTCGCTGGCACGGTCCGGTCGAATTGCGGGTTTGCCGTACTGAAATGACTTGTTTTAACGCCTCCCGGTGCGCAACGGCGATGGCCATGTTGTTCTGTTGCTGGCTTGCCGCCGATTCTTTCGCCGCTCCGCCCGCCGGTTATTATCTCGTCTGGAGCGATGAATTTAATGCTGTTTCATTGGACGCCATCCGGTGGGATTATTGGCTGCCCGGCAACCGGCGCGATGCCGTCAACGTGACCAACGCCGTTTCGCTCAACGGTTCCAATCTGGTCATCACCACCTACTCCCTCGGCGGCGCCAATTATTCGGCTTTCATCGCAACTGATAAAACCTTCCGCTCGCGTTACGGTTACTGGGAGTCGAGGATCAAATGGAGCGACAGCAACGGCATGTGGTCGGCCTTCTGGATGCAATCGCCCACCATGGGAGCCGACCGCAACGACCCGCAAGTTTCCGGCTCGGAAATTGACTTCACCGAACACCGCCTGGTGGATGCCGCCACCAACGACATCGCTGGCCAGGTTCAGATGAACATCCACTGGAACGGCTATGGTTCCGCCGCCAAAAGTTCCGGCAGTGGCAACGTTGGCAGCGGCCTCGCTGGCGGCTTCCATACTTACGGATTTTTGTGGACGACCAATTCCTACTCCTTCCAGATTGATGGCTCGCCGGTTTACCACGGCGGCTCCGCCCCCGTCTCGCACAGCACCGGCTGGGTGGCGCTCAGCAGCGAAGTGGACGACACCTCGACGAAGTGGGCGGGGTTCATTCCCGCCGGTGGTTATGGCGACCTTGATACCAGCGCCGCGAAATTGACCGTGGACTATGTTCGCTATTATGCGCCGACAAACGCCCTGTTCTGGACGGGCGCGCTCTCAACCTCCTGGACCGAAGCCGCAAACTGGAATTCCAACCGGTCGCCCACCCCGGCCAGCGACCTGACGTTTTCCTATTTAAGCGGCTCCAACCTCGCCACCACTCCCGGGCAGGATTACAGCGTTCACGGACTTGTCTTTCTCAACACGCAGGACGGAATCTTCATCAGCGGCACCAACCGGTTGACCATCGGTACTGGAGGCGTGGACATGGTCGCTGCAAACCGCAACGTCACCCTGTCAATGCCCGTCACCATCGGTACAGCGCAAACATGGCTCATCGGTCCGAACCATCCCGGAAACATTCTGATTCTCAACGGCGATCTTTCCGGCGCCGGCGCCTTGAGCAAGGCCGGCCAGGGCACCTTGATTTTGAACGGCGCCAGCAGCTTTTCCGACGCGCTCTACGTGGACGCCGGCACGCTTCTGATCAATGGCTCGCTGGAGACCACCTGTCTGACGGTCAGCGGCGGCACGCTGGGTGGCAACGGCATTATCAATGGTCCGGTAATGGTGCGACCCGAGGGCAGGTTGGCGCCGGGAAATTTCACCGGCGCGCTCACCGTCAACAATTCCCTCGCCCTGGAGGGAACGACCTTGATTGAGCTGAACAAATCCGCGGCCACCAACAACGTCATCTGCGGCCTGACCGCCATCACATACGGCGGCACGCTGATCGTCACCAACCTGAGCGGCACATTGGCAGCCGGGGACAGCTTCAAACTGTTCAACGCTGACAGTTATTCCGGCGCGTTCACCAGCCTGTCTCCGGAGGCACCGGCTCCCGGGCTGGCTTGGAACACAAACACGCTGGCAATCGATGGCACGTTGCGCATCGCGGCCGCGGAACGGTCTGCCAATCCGGGTAGCCTGACAAACATCCGGTTGTTTTTCACCATGACGATGCCGTAAAGTCTGCGGCGTGACCCGTCGGACCGCCAAACCATAAAACATAACGACCCTCCATCACTCAACCTATGAATTCATTTACGGGGAAATTCTGGCCCATCCTCGCGCTGGGCCTGGTCAGTTCCATTGCCCTGGCAGCGGGTCCGGCTTCGCCGCGGGAACGCGTCTCACTGGATGCCGACTGGCGCTTCAGCAAGGGCGATCCCGCCGAAGTCACCAACCAACTGGCCTACACAAATATCCAGGATTGGGTGGAGGCCACCGGCGCTGAGTTCAGCACCAACGCGAACCTGACCGCGAAGAAGCGGCCCGAGGGAAATCCGGGCGGCGACATTGCCTATGCACAAAATGATTTCAACGACAGCCAGTGGCGCCTGCTGAATCTGCCGCACGACTGGGGTATCGAAGGGCCCTTCCAGCAGGGGCTTCCCGGTCAAACCGCCAAACTGCCGTGGTCGGGCGTTGCCTGGTATCGCAAACACCTGGAAATCCCCGCTTCCGACCAGGGCAAAAACATCTGCCTGGCTGTCGATGGCGCGATGGCTTACGCGACGGTCTGGCTTAACGGCCAGTTCGTCGGCGGCTGGCCTTACGGCTACGCCTCCTGGCAGGTCGATCTGACACCGTACATCAAATTCGGAGCGGAAAACGTCGTCGCCATCCGTCTCGACAATCCGCCGGATTCCTCGCGTTGGTATCCCGGCGGTGGCATCTACCGCAATGTGTGGCTCGTCAAGACCGGACCGGTTCATGTGGCTCATTGGGGAACCTATATCACCACCCCCTTGGTCGGTTCGCGAGCAGCCACCGTTGCCGTCCAGACCAGTATTGACAACGAATCTACGAACGACGTGGAGATCAATGTCGAAACGAAGTTTTACGAATTGGATGCCCAGGATGCCCGCCGGGGTGAACCGGTGGCCGCGCAGTCAACGCAGATGAAAGTGACCGCCGGGACGAATGCGACCGGCCGAATCACCGTGACCGTGGCGAATCCCAGGCTTTGGAGCATCGATCAACCCAACCGCTACCTGGCAGTGACCACCTTGAACCAGGACGACAAAGTAGTGGATGTGGTTGAAAATATTTTCGGCATTCGCACCATCGAATTCACAGTCACCGGCGGTTTCCTCCTGAACGGCAAACGCGTTCCGCTGAACGGGGTTTGCGATCATCACGACCTTGGCGCGCTGGGCGCGGCCATCAACACTCGCGCACTGGAGCGCCAGATCCAGATCCTCAAGGAAATGGGCTGCAACGCCATCCGCACCAGCCACAACCCGCCGGCGCCGGAACTGCTCGATTTATGCGACCGCGCGGGCATGCTGGTGATGGACGAATCCTTCGACTGCTGGAAGCACAGCAAGAAAAAGAACGACTATCACCTGCTCTTCGATGACTGGCACGAGAAAGACTGGCGCGCGGAATTGCGCCGCGACCGGAATCACCCCAGCATCATCCTCTGGAGCATCGGCAATGAGATCGACGAACAAGGCTCCCCGACGCAACATTGGATGGCCGCCGAACTGACCGCCATCGCCCACCAGGAGGACCCGACCCGACCCACCTCCGCCGCGTGCAACAAAATCCCGGCCGGTTACAACGGATTCCAAAAGTGCGTGGACGTTTTCGGTTATAACTACAAGCCGGCCGAGTACGCCAAATTCCGCCAGGCCAATCCCAGTCAGCCGTTGTATGGCAGCGAAACCGCCTCGTGCATCAGCTCCCGCGGCGAATATTTCTTCCCCGTCAGCACCAACCAGGATGACGGCAAAGCCGACTTCCAAATGAGCTCCTACGATCTTTACGCGCCGCGCTGGGCTACGATCCCGGACACCGAGTTCAAAGGCCAGGACGAATGCCCTTATGTCGCCGGGGAATTTGTCTGGACCGGCTTCGATTATCTCGGCGAACCGACGCCCTACGACAGCGACCTGACCAACCTCATCAATTACTCCGATCCCGCCGAAAAGGC
>Ga0265338_10006355_pt1 | contig 15090 bp, 12 predicted proteins | sample 42126metaG_FD_193579 | JGI IMG/M metagenome (GOLD analysis project Ga0265338, IMG submission 193579) | Rhizosphere microbial communities from Carex aquatilis grown in University of Washington, Seatle, WA, United States - 4-21-26 metaG | ecosystem: Host-associated > Plants > Roots > Rhizosphere... | reverse complement strand
TAAACATAGCAAAAGGTAGTAATCAATTGATTGCATATAAAACGCAACAAAGCCCTCTACATAAGTAAAGGGCTTTGTTTATTTATTGAACTTGATTCAATTACTAAACAACATAAGTTGTAGCAAATGTGTTACCACCACGGCCTGTCCAGTTAGTATGGAAGAATTCGCCACGAGGTTTGTCTAATCTTTCGTATGTATGTGCACCGAAATAATCTCTTTGAGCTTGAAGTAAGTTAGCTGGAAGTCTTTCAGTTCTAAATCCATCATAGTAGCTAAGTGCAGAAGAAATAGTAGGAATTGGAATACCGTTCATAGTAGCAGCTACTACAACGCGTCTCCAACCTTCTTGATCAGCAAGGATTTTACCTTTGAAGAAAGGATCCATTAACAAGTTAGCTAAATCAGGGTTTTTATCGAAAGCATCTTTGATGTTACCCAAGAATGTAGAACGGATGATACATCCACCTCTCCACATAAGAGCAATACCACCATTGTTTAATGTCCAACCATATTCTTTAGCAGCTTCTTTCATCAACAAGTAACCTTGTGCATAAGAAACTAATTTAGAAGCAAACAAAGCTGATTTGATATCTTCGATTAATTGTTTTCTATCACCCGTGAAGTTGATTTTTGGAGCTGGGAATTCTTTGGCAGCTTTTACGCGCTCATTTTTTGCAGCTGATAAACAACGAGCAAATACTGATTCGCCAATTAATGTCAAAGGCACACCTAAATCAAGAGCAGCAATACCTGTCCATTTACCTGTACCTTTTTGACCTGCTGTATCCAAGATTTTATCAACGATTGGTTTACCGTCAACATCTTTGAAGCCTAGAATATCACGAGTGATTTCGATCAAATAGCTTTCCATTTCTCCTTCATTCCATACTTTGAATACTTCATGCATTTCGTCAGCAGACATTCCAAGTACATCTTTCATGATTTGGTAACCTTCGCAAATTAATTGCATATCACCATACTCAATACCGTTGTGTACCATTTTCACAAAGTGACCTGCACCGTTTGGTCCAACCCAGTCGCAACAAGGCTCATTACCTGATTTAGCACAAATTGATTGGAAGATAGGTTTAACAGCAGGCCATGCAGCAGGAGAACCACCCGGCATCATTGAAGGACCGTTTAAAGCACCTTCTTCACCACCTGAAACACCTGTACCTACATATAATAAACCTTTGCTTTCTACATAAGCTGTGCGTCTGTTGGTATCAGGATAGTGTGTGTTACCACCATCGATAATGATATCACCCGGTTCAAGAAAAGGAATTACCATGTCGATAAAATCATCTACTGCTTTTCCTGCTTTTACAAGCATCATTACTTTTCTAGGTTTTTCTAATGAAGCGCAAAGTTCTTGGATTGAATGTGCTCCAATGAAGTTTTTGCCTTTACCTCTACCGTTAACGAAATCATCAACTTTAGAAACTGTTCTGTTAAATACAGCAACGGTGAAACCTTTGCTCTCCATGTTTAATACAAGGTTTTCGCCCATTACAGCTAAACCTATTAATCCAATATCTGCAAGTTTTTTCATAAATAAATTGATTTTTTATTGATTAGAAATTTATTGTATCTTTTATTAATATTTAAATTTATCCTTAAATGCCCACAAACCTAAAGCTGGATTGGAAATATAGAATATCTCTTCTCCATCAGGCATGGTATTGTAACCGTCTTTTAATTTTGCAGGATCGTATTTGGCAGTTACTTGGTCGATGTCGGCATAGTTAAAGCCTACACTTTCAATTTCTGCTTGTGTAAGGTTTTCTTTGCCTTTACCGGGACAATAAGTTACACTAAATCTACCTTCCGAAGAACCATGAATAAGATGGGCAGCAGCACTTAAGTTGTTGCGCAATTCTTCATTCTCGTCGCAAGATTTTAATGTTTTTGGTGTGCCTAAGTAACCGTATTTGCGAATTAGACGATCGATTTCTTTGTCTTCACCAAACTCTACCAAGGCAGGAGCAAGGATGATAAGTTCTCCACCATCAGCAATAGCCATACGGGTTCTGTAAACAGATTTGTTACCTAACCAAGTACTTTTGAATTCGGTAGGATCTAAGTAAACAACTACTTTTTTCAATGGTTTTTCAAGCATTTCAAAGTTAACCTGCAACGCTAATTTAGCTGCTTTGGTGAATACTTCAAAATCATCGCCGATATATAATCCGCGAGTTTTGATTTTACCATCGGTTTTGTCCAAACCAACTACGGTTTGTACATAAATAATTGGTAAGTGATTGGTGAAATTATCCGAAGCATAATTAAATATTCTACGAACAGGAGTATCTGCATGTCCCATCATACGTTCCATACCGTAAGCAGCACCTACGAAATGGCTTTTGTTGATTCCTTCTACACCACCGGTTCCAACAAAGATGTTTTTGTTGTAATTAGCCATACCAACTACTTCGTGAGGTACAACTTGTCCAAGTGAAAGAATTAAATCAAACTTGCCTTCAATTAATAATTTGTTTACTTGAGCAGGCCAAGGGAAATTTACAGCTCCACCCGAAACTTCTTTTACAAATTCGGCAGGCACATGACCAACTGTAACTACATCGTTACGCCAATCGTGTTCACGAATAAGTGAAGCCGGCATTTTGCCAAACATATGAGAAATCTGATGAGCCGTCATAGGTGAGTGTGTACCCAAAGCAGGTAATACATCAGTCATTGCATCACCATAGTATTCCCATGAGAACTCAGTAAGTTCACCGGCACGACTAGGTAAGCGAGTGTAATCAGGAGGAATAGCAAGAACTTTGTTTTTCTTGCCAATTTTATCTAAAGCGGCGAAAAGACCTTTTTTGAGGTCTTCAGCGGTCATCTCTAGTTCAGTTGATCCAATTTCGTAGAATATCATGGTTTAGAAATTTACTATTTATTCATTTACTATTTACAAATCAAAAAATTCTAGTAGACCAAATTATTGGCCTACTAGAATCTAAGATTGTATTTTGAAACTATCTTTTAACGCGAGCGTTACCTTTCCAGATACTCCAAACTTGATCTTCATCAGCAGGTTGACCGTAGTCTGTAATGAATGTAGTTGCCAAAGCACCTGTAGCCCAACCGAATTGAATCCATTTTTCAGGTTCCCAGTTTTTCAAGATACCGTAAAGCATACCACCAACGAATCCGTCGCCACCACCTATACGGTCAAGAACTGTAATTTGACGAGGTTCAACTACATGCCAGTTGTTTCCTTCTAACATGATACCACCCCACATATGTGAGTTTGCACTTTCAACTTCTCTTAATGTAGTAGCAAATACTTCTGCATTAGGGAAAGCTTTCTTCACATTGTTGATCATGCCTTTGAATCCTTCGATTTTTGCAGCGATACCTTTACCTCCAGCTTCAGGACCTTCGATGCCTAAGCAAAGTTGGAAATCTTCTTCGTTACCGATAAGGATATCAGATACGCTAGCGATTTCTTTGAAGATAGCATGAAGTTCAGCTTCGCGACCTTCCCAGAAAGATGCTCTGTGGTTTAAGTCGAAAGAGATTTTAGTGCCATATTTTTTAGCAGCTCTAGCGATCTCTAAACAGAAGTTACTTGTTTCTTTTGATAATGCTCCGATAAGACCTGATAAGTGGACGATTTGAACACCTTCTTTTCCGAATAAACGGTCAAGGTCAAAATCTTTTACATTTAATGTTCTACCAACTTCACCGGCTCTGTCATTCCAAACGCGAGGACCGCGTGAACCATAACCGCTATCAGCGATATTGATTTGATGACGATATCCCCAAGGGCCACCTTGTTCTACTTCAGGGCCTTCGAAAGCAAAACCACGGCTTCTCAAACTATCTTTGATGAATTGAGAAATTGGACTTTCTTTAACGAAAGTAGTAAGAACCTTTGTAGGTAAACCTAAATAAGCAGGGACATTAGCCACATTTGTTTCAGCACTTGTAGCTTGCATAAACATGTTGCTACTTGTATGAATTGGTTGTCCTGCTGGAGGAGTAATACGAAGTCCCATACTAGTTGGAACAACTAAAGCCCATTGGCAATCTTTTTTTAATTGAATACTCATGTTATTGAAAATGTTTATTTGTTGATATGTTTATTTGTTTATTAAAAGTCACTGACCAACTGGTATTTGACTTGTAACTAGTAGCTCGTAACTAATTATATACAGAATACATCGAAACCACCGTCAACAACGGTTAATGTACCGGTAACAAATTTAGATGCTTCACTAGATAACCAATGTAAAGTACCGTATAATTCATCTGCTTCACCGAAACGACCAAATGGAGTATGAGCAACAATGGCATTTCCTCTCGCAGTTAATGAACCATCAGGGTTGGTCATTAAGGTACGATTTTGTTCAGTTAAGAAGAAACCCGGAGCAATTGCATTACAGCGTAAACCAGGACCAAATTTGGCAGCTAATTCAGTGGCCATGTATTTGGTGAAGTTTGTAACAGCAGCTTTAGAAGCGCCGTAACCAACAACGCGAGTTAATGGACGAATTGCAGATTCAGAAGAGATATTGATGATGCTGCCTTCTTTTTGATCTACCATCATTTTAGCAAAAACCATAGTTGGAATAACAGTACCGAACAAGTTCAAATCAACCACTTTTTTGAAAGCATCAATTTCCAAATCGAAGAAAGTTTTATCAGGACCAACAGTTGCACCCGGCATGTTACCACCAGCAGCATTTACCAAGATATCAATACGGCCATAAGCAGCTTTGATATCTTTTGCATTTTGTTCCAACACATCTTTATTCATTACATCGGTGTTCAAATAAAGAGCTTCACCACCTTTTGCTTTGATGTCAGCAACTAATGCTTTGCCGGCTTCTTCCACTCTATCAAGGATTACTACTTTTGCTCCTTGTTCTGCCATATACTCAGCCATACCTTTACCAAGGATACCGGCACCACCAGTGATTACTATCACCTTACCTTTTACATCAAATAAATTTTTCATTGTTATATCTATTTATTAGGTTATATATTATAAATTGAATAATCTTTTCAAGTGACGTTCGTAGATGTTTTCTTCTACGCATTGTCCTACGACATCAGCATGTTTTTCTATCATCTTGATGTATCTGTCACCCATTTCGTAAGCTACTTTGTAAGCTACATGAACTAATTGACGGAAGTTAGCATTATAATCAGGTTGACCGGGAATGTGACGAAGCGTATTTACAAATTTTTCGCTCGACCAAGAGTTTACTTCTTCAACAGAAGGTAATTTTGAGTTGTCGATTTCAATTACATCAGCGTATGGTGCACATAATTCTTCGCTACGGTTGAATGAATGAGCATAAACTTCTTTTGCAGCTTCTAAACCATCACCACCTGCTTTTGCTAAACCGATAACTTCTTCTAACCAAGTTGTTCCGGCAGTTTTAAGATGAAGACCTTTGTCGTATTTTTTGATTACTGCAGCGATAGCTGGATAGATAGAGAATTTATCTGAACCTGAATGAACGCTTAATTTTAATTCTGAAGGAAGACCGAATTCTTTAACTGCATAATCAATTACTAATACATCTTCTTCAAATTCTTTAGCAAATTGATCAACATCACCTTTATAGTCTACACCTTTGTTGAAACGACCTGTGAATTTAGGAGCTATAGTTTGAGCAGGAACACCTTTATCAGCCAACATTTTCAAAATGAATAACATTTCGATTGGAGTTTGAGGAGTTTCCACCTCGTCCATTGATACTTCAGTAATAAAGTTGCCTTTACCTTTTTTCTCTACAAGGAAATTGTAAATATCAGCTGCTTGTTGTGTTGCGGCTAAGAATTTACCTGCTATTTTTACTAAAAAGTCGTTTGTAACTACAAGTGGATGAGAAATGCCAGGAACAGTTAAGTTACCTACATATTTTGCACAAGAAGCAACAAATGCATCAACATCTGCTTTAGCACTTTCTTTACCGATGAATGAAGCAACATCCAAAGTGAAAAAGTCAGATGAATCAACAAAACCGGCAACATTGCTGAAGTTGATATGGTCCGCATCTACAAAGTATTGACCTTTAAAACCTAATGCTTTAACTGCTGAATCGGCTTCTTTGCGTGTATCACCCGGAACTGTATGTACATATGTATGCTCACGGTTAGATTTGTTCCAAACGATGTTAATGTCTAAGCCAGATTTCTCGTTAGCTTTCATAATTGCTCTAAGCTGAGCTTCACCTTGATGAGAAAAACGGTCACCCGTTCCAATACTGAATTTTCCTAATTTCATGCTTGCTTGTTTTAAGGTTAAGTATATTTAGTTAATAATTAAAATTCAATAATTTAAAAAGTTTATATAGTCTTCAATATTTTCTTTAAATAAAATATCTATCGGCATATAATTGATTTTTTTAATCTTTTGGTTTAGAATTAATTCACGGCACATATCTCTTACAGTTAAATATGCCTGTTTTTCAGGGTGCTGTGCAATAAGGCAATGTATTACCCCCATTTTTAGATACTGAACATTTAAAGGTAATATATCGTATCCTACTACCCGTATGTTAGAAGGCATGTTTGTTGCCAATCGATAAACCTTAGAGTTGAATGTTATGGCACCTTTAATTTGTGGATGAGTTGCAAGTGTTTTTGCTAATAATTTATTATTGAAATCCTCATCGTTTTCATTAAATTCAACATTTATATTTATAATATAATCAGTAAGATTATTGTCCTTTATGTATTGTAAATACCCATTATAACGAGAAATAGTTTGGTTGGCTTCAGTACCATTTCGTTTTGTCCTGACTACCATTATCTCGGTTTTTTCGGTCATCGAGTCTAGTAATAGTTTTGCTGCAAGATAACCGCTCTGAAACGAATTCTGACCATAATAAGTCAAAAAATTAGTGTCAGGAATCATTGAATCAATAAACGAGAATGGGATGTTTTGTGAAGTCAATTTTGCTAAGAATGAAATTGTTTCTTCTTTAAATACGGGTGCCAAAAGAACGGCATCAGGACTACATGTTAATACATCATCTGATGCCTGAATAAATGATTTTACATTGTACTGGTCAAAATACATTTTATCAATTGATACATTATATTGGTCGAAATCAGCCTTTGCTAAATCAAATCCTTTGTCAACAGACTCCCAATATTCTTGAGGTTTAAAGGTTGGTATCAAGCATACAAACTTATATTGCGTTTTATTTATGTTTTCGTTCATGTTATGTTATTTTAAATTATAAATTCTTCTATTTAGGTTGTCTTATTCAATGAAATGAATATAATCTTCAATGTTCTCTTTAAATAAAGTATCTATTGGAACATAATTGATTCTCTTAATTTCCTGTTTGAAAATTAATTCACGGCACATGTCCCTAACCGTGAAATAAGCTTGTTTATCAGGACGCTGCGAAATCAGACAATTTATAACACCTTGTTGTAAATAACTAATGTTCAAGTCTAATAAATCATACCCAATTAATCTAATATTACTTTTATTCAAAGAAGTTAAATACATTGCCAAACGATAGACCTTTGAATTGAATGTAATGGCCGCTTTTATATTTTTATTCTCAGAAAATATTGTTTCAAAGATAACTTTATTAGACTCTTCATCATTATCTATTAATTCAACATTAATAAAATCAAAGTAATCATTAAGACCATTATCTTCAACATATTGCATAAACCCTTTGTATCGAGTAATGGTCTGATTTGAAACAGAACCTATTCGTTGAGTTCGGGTTATTATAATTTGAGCCTTTTCAGGCATTTCATTTAGTAAAAATTTTGCTGCAATATAACCACTTTGAAATGAATTCTGACCATAATATGTCAAAAAATTTGCTTCAGGAATTATTGAATCAATAAAAGAAAATGGAATATTGTGTTTAGTTAGTTCATTAGATAATGATATAGACTCTTCTCTAAAAATAGGCGACATAAACACTGCGTCAGGTTCGTTTTCAAGAATATCCTTTGATACTTGAATAAATGAATTAACATCAAACTGATTAAAATATTTTTTGTCTATCTGCACATTGTGATGAACAAAATCAAGTGATGCCTGATTAAATCCTTTATCAACGCTTTCCCAATATTCTCCAGGTTGATAGGTCGGTATCATACATACAAACCTATAGTGTTTTTTTGATGCTAATGAACGGGCAAAAAGATTAGGAGTGTAATGCATTTCCTCCAATACCTTTTTTACTGCTTCAAGACTTTTTTCTGATACATCACCTCGATTATGTAGCACACGATCAACAGTCCCTACCGAAACTCCAGCCAAAAGGGCTATATCTTTAATCCGTATTTTGTGTGATTCATCATCCATATTTGAAAGAAATTCATAATCTTCGTGTTCGCACACAGACATGCAAAAGCACAAAAGTAATACTAATTTTGTAAATATAAAATATTTTGTATCTTCGTGGGCGAACACGAAAATGGTTTCAGGAATCGTTTTAGTTGTATATTCTTTATTTTAAATATATTACAAAATGATAAGCGGATTTTTGTTTGCAGGATCAATTGGAAAATGTATTCAAGAACATATATTGAATAGTGTTTTTTAAGTATGCTTTCTATTTTTTAATAAATAATAAAGTAATTTCTTAATCGGTTTTAGTTAAACTTCATATTCAAAGAGCAAATTAATTAACCTCAAAATAAAGTAACATCATGAAAAATTTTTTAGACGAAAATTTTCTGTTGCAAACAGAAACTGCACAAAAGCTCTATCACGAACATGCTGCTAAACAATCGATTATTGATTACCATTGTCATTTAATCCCTTCTATGGTTGCGAATGACCATAAATTTAAAACATTAACCGAAATTTGGTTAGGTGGTGACCATTATAAATGGCGTGCCATGCGTACAAATGGTGTAGATGAAAAATATTGTACCGGCAAAGACACAACAGATTGGGAAAAGTTTGAAAAATGGGCTGATACAGTACCTCATACCATGCGTAATCCACTTTATCATTGGACACACTTGGAACTAAAAACTGCTTTCGGCATCGAAAAACTGTTATCTCCAAAAACTGCTCGGGAAATTTATGATGAATGTACCGCAAAACTTCAAACTCCGGAATATTCAGCTCGCAACTTAATGCGCAAATATAAAGTGGAAGTGGTTTGTACTACAGACGATCCTGTGGATACCTTGGAACACCATATCAAAACAAGACAAGATGGATTTGAAGTAAAAATGCTTCCAACATGGCGTCCTGATAAGGCGATGGCTGTTGAAGTTCCTGCAGAATTCCGTGCTTATATGGAACAACTTTCTAAAATGTCTGGTGTAAGTATTTCCTCATACAACGACTTACTAACTGCACTTCGCAATCGTCATGATTTCTTCGCTGAACAAGGTTGTAAATTATCGGATCACGGTATCGAAGAATTCTATGCAGAAGATTATACCGATGCTGAAATCAAAGCAATTTTCAATAAAGTATATGGTGGAAAAGAATTAACACATCAAGAAGTGTTGCAATTCAAATCGGCTATGATGGTTGAAGGTGCTATCATGGATTGGGAAAAAGGTTGGACACAACAATTCCACTATGGTGCCATCCGTAACAACAACACCCGCTTGTTTAGAAACTTAGGCCCTGATACAGGTTTTGACTCTATTGGTACTTTCCAAACTGCCAAAGCCATGGCTAAATTTCTAGATCGTTTGGATACTAACGATAAATTAGCTAAAACTATTATTTATACCTTAAACCCTTCCGATAATGAAGTGATTGCTACCATGATTGGTTGTTTCCAAGATGGTACTATTGCCGGTAAGGTTCAATTTGGTTCCGGATGGTGGTTCTTGGATCAAAAAGATGGCATGGAAAAACAGATGAATGCCCTTTCTGTACTTGGTTTATTAAGCCGTATGGTTGGAATGTTAACCGATTCTCGTAGTTTCCTTTCTTACCCTCGTCATGAATATTTCCGTCGTACACTTTGTAACTTGATTGGAAATGATGTGGAAGCAGGATTACTACCTCATCAAGAACTTCCGTTTATTGGTCAGATGGTAGAGAATATCAGTTACTACAATGCGAAAGAATTCTTTAAATTTTAAATCAATAAAATAATTCTCGTGGAAAGCCGTTATTAGGCTAATTGGTAAGTAAGTTTTTAATAGAATTATTGTTGAATTTATAATAAAAAAGAAATAAATAAAGATGAGTAAAAAAGTTGTAACTTTTGGAGAAATAATGCTCCGCTTAGCTACACCGGGATTTGAACGCGTTAGTCAATGTAACCAGTTTATGGCTAACTTTGGTGGCGGAGAATCGAATGTTGCGGTATCTCTTTCAAATTACGGGATTGAAACAGAATTTATTACCAGACTACCTAAAAATGATATAGCTGATTCTTGTATTATGACATTGCGCAAATATGGTGTCGGTACAAAAGAAATATTGCGTGGTGGTGATAGAGTAGGTATTTATTTTTTAGAAACCGGTGCTGTAACTCGAGCGAGTAAGGTTATTTATGATAGAGCCAATTCTGCCATTTCCGAGATTAAACCGGGTATGGTTGACTGGCGTAAGGTATTTAAAGATGCAAACTGGTTTCACTGGACAGGTATTACACCGGCTTTATCTCAAAGCTGTGCCGATGCTTGTCTTGAAGCAATCAAAATAGCAAATGAAATGGGTGTTACCGTTTCAACCGACTTAAACTTCCGTAAAAACTTATGGCGTTACGGAAAAACAGCGGCTGAAATTATGCCTGCTTTAGTGGAGGGTTGTGATTTAATATTGGGTAATGAAGAAGATGCCGAAATGGTATTTGGAATCAAACCTGAAGGATTTAAATCACACGATACAAATGGATTAATTGATCCTCAAGTGTTCCAATCTGTTTGTGTGCAATTAATGGAAAAATTTCCTCGTGCTAAAAAAGTAATTATTTCCTTGCGTGGTTCTATTAATGCGAATAGAAATACGTGGAGAGGTGTATTATATTCAGGAGGAACATTGAAGGTTTCTCATGATTATGATATTACACATATCGTTGATAGAGTAGGAGCCGGTGATTCATTTATGGGTGGTTTGATTTACGGTTTGTTGACCTATCCGGACGATCAAAAAGCACTTGATTTTGGTGTTGCCGCTTCTTGTTTGAAACATACAATTTATGGAGACTTCAATTTAGTAACTGTAGATGAAGTTGAAAAACTGATGGGAGGCGATGCTTCAGGTCGTGTAACTCGATAAGAATATGGTGTGGCTTCGACTCCGCTCAGCCACCTTTATGACTCCTTTTTGTAATGAAATAACTGTCGAAAAGAGGCTGATCGGAGTCGAAGCCCCGTGCCAAATGTAAATAGTAAATCGTCTAATAGTAAATAAAAAGATGGCTAAATTTTCAAAAATACAAGTGATAGCATCTATGGCTGAAACAGGCATAGTTCCTATATTCTACCATAAAGATGTAGAAGTTGCCAAACAAGTTGTAAAAGCTTGTTACGAGGGTGGCATTAGAGCTTTTGAATTTACCAACCGTGGTGATTTTGCACACGAAGTTTTTCGTGATCTAGTAAAATTTGCGGCTAAAGAATGCCCGGAAATGATCATGGGAGTCGGTTCAATTGTCGATGCTCCAACAGCAGGACTTTACATTCAAATGGGTGCAAATTTTATTGTAGGTCCTCTATTCAATCCTGAAGTAGCAAAAGTTGCTAATCGCCGTTTGATTCCATATTCACCTGGTTGTGGTACTATTTCCGAAGTTGGTTATGCTCAAGAAATGGGTTGCGATGTATGCAAAGTATTCCCAGGCGATGTGTTGGGAGCAGGTTTTGTAAAGAGCATAAAAGCACCAATGCCTTGGACTAACTTGATGATTACCGGTGGTGTAAAACCGGAAGAAGCCAACTTGAAAACTTGGTTTGATGCAGGTGCAACTTGCGTAGGTATGGGTTCTAATCTTTTTCCAGCGGAAGTAATAGCTTCTAAGGATTGGAGTAAAATCACCCATATGTGTAAAGATGCCTTGGCAATTGCTAAGAGCGTTCGTAAAAAATAATTCTTTAATCTGAGTTATGGCTTTTCGTAACTCGTTTTTATTAATACTTAAATATATTAATTATGAGTAATGTGAAAAATGTTACAGAAAAGATGACAAAGTATCGCTGGACAATTGTCAGCTTACTTCTTTTTTCTACGACTGTCAATTACATGGACAGAAATGTGATTGGTTATTTGAAAGACTTCTTTTGTTCATCTGAGAATGTAGGTGGATTTGGTTGGTCTGCGTCAGATTTTTCTTATCTAACAGCTATTTTTACAGCATTTTATGCAGGGTTTACTTTGTTTGCCGGTTTTATAATTGATAAAGTTGGAACAAAAGTTGGCTTGGCTGCATCATTGACTATATGGTCTGTAGCAGGTATTACAAGTGCTTTTATGGGTCATGGGTTGGTTGCTCATAATTTTGCTAGAGCAATCTTTGGTGCCGGTGAATCTGGAAACTTCCCTTCATCTATCAAGACGGTGGCTGAATGGTTTCCTAAAAATGAACGCGCTTTGGCTACTGGTATTTTCAACTCCGGTTCAAACATAGGTGCAATGATTTGTGCCTTAATTATCCCAATGATCTTAGCAGCTTGGAATCCGGCAGAAGGAAATCACCTTTTCTTAGGTCTATTTCATGGATGGCAGATGGCATTTATTATTACCGGTTTATTAGGATTCTTGTGGTTAATCTTTTGGAGTAAATTTTATAATACACCAAAACACATGCTTGAAAAAGGCAAAATCAACCAAGCAGAATTTGATTATATACACGGAGGTGATGAAGTTGAACTACTTAGTGAAGTAGTTAGCGAAGCACATCAAGAAGTCAAAGTCAAAGTGCCTTGGTACAAGATGCTTACTTACAAACAAACTTGGGCATTTGTGTTAGGTAAATTTATGACTGACGGTATCTGGTGGTTCTTATTATTCTGGTTACCTACTTATATCAAGCAACAATTCTGTGGAAATATGGGTCCGGTAGAAACAAAACATACTGTGATGTTCTATACTTTTATCGTATACGGTATTGCCATTATCGGTTCTGTTTATGGAGGCTCTATTCCTATGAGTTTTATGAATAGAGGTTGGCAAACCTATAAAGCTCGTATGACGGCGTTACTTATCATTGCCTTTGTTCCTCTTTTATTAATCGGTACTCAGGTGGCTGCAGATTTCAGTATTGTTGCTGCAATTGCCATTATCAGTTTAGGAGGTGCTGCTCACCAAGCTTGGTCAGCAAACTTATTTACTACCGTATCGGATATGTTTCCTAAAAAAGCAGTTGGTTCTGTTACCGGTGTAGGTGCTGCAGCTGGTGGTTTAGGTGGCGTTTTAGTACAATTACTCGCCGGTGGTTTGGAAGATAAATACCGTATTAAAGGTGTGATGCAAGCGAGCAAAGAAGGCTTAATTAAAGCAACACAATCTATTCCACTTGAAAAAGTGAAAATTGATAATTTAAAAGAGGTATTAGTTAATCCAACGAATCTCGAACAAGCAAAACATTTAATTGCTTCGAATGTGTCTGTAGCTTATGGTATTATGTTTACCATGTGTGCTCTTGCCTATTTGTCAGCATGGGCTATGATGAAAATATTAGTTCCTAAACATACACCAATTACTGATTTATAATCAGTTTAGAAATAGAATAAAGCCTGCCTTAAACTTTTTAAGGCAGGCTTTATTTTTTTAAACAAGAAGGTATATCTTTGCAAGCACTAAAGAAATAGACTTATTATGTTTTATTTTGGCATTTTCTCCACCTATATACCTTACTTGATCATGGCATTGCTTTACGGCTTATACTATGTGTCAAGTCTTTTTATGGGATATCATGCACAAGTGGTTGATGAAACTGCAGCGATAAACAAAGATAAAACGATTGCCTACCAGATTTCTTATAAATCACCGAACGAACATCCTTCAATCTACAAAAAAGCTTTCGAGCAGACGCCGCAAGCTATTACCTCTTCGGATGAAATCATTATCGTTCATTTTACCCCAACCAAAGAGAAAACGCCCCTATTTACTTATCCTATAACAGATTCATACTTCAGCTTTGCTCTTTACTCTCGTCCTCCTCCTGCTTCATTTTTGATATAAACCTAATCCTAAAAAGGATTTTGGCGTTGTGCTAAATGCCATTTTTATTAAAGCTATATAACCATTTATTTGTAACAATTATAACGGTTTGTATTATCCATGTCCCCTAAAGGATTAGGGTAAGTTAAAACCGTTTACTAAAAACAAATCAAAAATGAAAAAAATACTTTCTATTGCATTGCTGTGTTTATCGGCAAGCAGATTATTTGCGTTAGAACCCGCTCAGGATTCAGTAGCTCTCAAAGAACTTGTAATAGTTGCACCAAAAGAAGTGGGTCCGGAAAAGAATCTTCCGGCAGCCACTTATTCATTGGGAATGAAAAAGATAGAGGACTTACAAATAGGCTCTCTAAAAGATATTTCACTTGTCGTTCCAAACTTTTATATTCCTGATTATGGGTCTAAGTTAACTTCATCTATTTATGTACGTGGTATTGGCTCTCGTATGAACGAACCTTCCATAGGTTTGTATGTGGATAATATTCCTTACTTAGACAAAAGTGGTTTTGATTTCGATTTCTTTGATATCCAATCCATCAGCCTAATGCAAGGACCACAAGGAACGCTTTATGGCCGCAATGCTATTGGTGGATTGATAAATATCTATACCCTTTCACCTCTTTCATATCAAGGTACAAGGCTTGCTGTTTCGTATGGTAATTACAACGACCAGAAAGTGAACTTTTCGCATTATCAAAAGTTTAATGATAAGATGGGTATTTCTCTTGCCGGCTATTACAGAAACAACGACGGGTATTTTACCAATACTTTTAATGGCGATAAGAATAGCAGTCAATCTTTTGGAGGTAGAGTAAAACTAGATTGGATACTAAAACATAACTGGAAGAAAAGCCTAAGTATTGCATACGACCATGTCAATCAAAAAGCTTATCCGTATGCACAATATGACACGCTTACACAAAAAGCAAAAGCAATTGACTATAATGATAACTGTTCTTATCTGCGGGATATGG
>Ga0265338_10006354_pt1 | contig 15097 bp, 13 predicted proteins | sample 42126metaG_FD_193579 | JGI IMG/M metagenome (GOLD analysis project Ga0265338, IMG submission 193579) | Rhizosphere microbial communities from Carex aquatilis grown in University of Washington, Seatle, WA, United States - 4-21-26 metaG | ecosystem: Host-associated > Plants > Roots > Rhizosphere... | reverse complement strand
CTATTTGATGGCCCCCATCGCTTGGACGACCAACTACTGGCACTTCGTCGCGTTGACATATTCAGCCACAAACACCGCATTGTATTTGGACGGCGCTTTGGCAACCAACGGGCCGGGCATCACGGCTTGGCCGAGCACTAACGTTCTGGCCAGAGGATTTTATATTGGTAGCGACAGCAACGGCATGATTCAAGCACAGGGCCATTTCGACGACATTCACACCTACAGTGTCCCATTGGATGCCAACGCCGTTGGAAACCTATTCAATACGTTCTTTCCGGAATATTTCCTCAATCCATTGAACATGATGGCCAATATAATTTCCGCTCCTTCCACTCCCTCTTACACACCCACTTATAATGCGATTACCGGTCCGGGGAACCTGCAATCCATTGACAGAGTTACCGATTGTGTGACGAGCACCAATTTTTGGATCACGAATGTGGTTGTCGCCGTTACGGGTAACGGGAATATAAACCTGACTTTCACAGTGGAAGGCGGACAAGATTTGGTTCCCTATGATGTTTTCGCCAATTCAGTGCTTGGGTTTGGCACCAACACCACTTGGGCCTGGATGGGCCAAGGCTATCAGTGCAAGACTTACCAACTCACGAACCTACCGAATATATCCTGCTTTTTGATTTTAGGGAGCCCACAAGACACAGACGGTGACGGATTGACGGATGCATACGAAATGCTCGTCAGCCACACCAATCCGAATAATCCGGACACGGACGGCGACGGGATTTCCGATTCAGACGAGGTGTTGAATCAGACCGATCCGCTGACTCCCAATCCGGCTTTCCCCTCGTCGCTGAACATTCAGGCCTGCCCGCAATAGAACTCAAGAAACACCCTTTTATGAAACCTGGCATTCTTCGGACGTTAAAAATAATCGCCCTGCTGGCCGGTCTTTTTTCAATCACCGCAGCCCAAGCCAATTCCTTGACGGATTACGGCGCGACCCCTGTCAACGTGAAGCCCAATGGCGACCAGTCAACCGCCAACCAAAAGTTGGATTTCCACACCGACCTTTTGACCGGACGGTTCAATTACCGGGTGCCGATTGATGTGCCTCCAGGCCGACAAGGGTCGGAACCGGACATTGCCTTGCAATATAATTCATCGGACGGGAACGGATGGTGCGGCGTGGGTTGGGATCTGGATATGGGCTATATCCAACGCGAAACCCGCTACGGCGTTCCCATCAGTGGTGCAAGTTACGTCAATTCCTTTACCTTTTCGTTCGCCGGGCACAGCGGACGATTGGTTCTGGCCAGTGATGGCACGTATCGCCCAGAGGTCAACACGGCATTTCTGAAATTCAACTTCGTCAGCAACACATATTGGGTGATCACCGACAAGGATGGTCGGCAATACACGTTTGGCGACACGTCCAATTCCAGAATCTTTAACAATTATCTCAATGGCGCATTCAAATGGGGGTTGAGCAAAATCGTTGATGCCAACGGGAATACGACAACCATCACCTACCAGACCTACGACTTGTCAGCGCAGTTGTATCCGTATCAGGTTTTCTATAATGCTAACACCAACAGTCCAACAGTTGCCGCCAACTGCACGGTTACATTTGCATTAGAAACCCGCTCGGACATCGCTAATTCATGCTTGGCGGGAGCGGAAATTGACACGACCCGGCGGCTGCGCAGCATCACGGTGACATGCAACAGCAGCCAGGTGCGGCAATATGTCCTTCAATATATCCCATCGTTGAGCACCGGACGTTCCTTACTCAACAAGGTCACCGAATATGGAACAGACAATGGTGTATGGTTCCCACCAGTAACCTTTGATTATTCAGCGCAGGTCAACAGTTTCAAATCTCCGGTGGCATGGACGATCACACCGCAAAATCAAAACGATCCTTCGGGTTATTCTCCAGGCACTCCCGATGCAACATTGATTGACATCAATGGCGATGGACTGCCGGACTGGGTGACCCGGCCTAATAACACGCCTTTCAATCATTTTAATGTGCAATTGAATACCGGAAGCGGGTTCAACTCCACGGTGCAGAGCTGGTCGCCGCTGGCGAATGAGGGTAATGACACGTCCACCACTTGGAATACGATTGACGGTTCCACCTCGGGCTTTTTCGGAAGTGGTTCCCAAATTTCCTCCCTGCTCGATATGAACGGTGACCTGCTGCCTGACCGGGTTATGCGGGAATACACTGGCAGCACATACAGCTATTTTCAGATGCAAACCAACACCGGAACTGGATTTAGTTCCGAATGGCGGTGGACAGGTGTCAGCAGCCTGTTCAACGCGCAGTTCACCAGTCCGCAACTTACGATTCCGATTCTTTCGACGGTGGACGGGAAGGGTAGTTTGGATTTGTTGATGGATATGAACGGCGATGGCTTTCCCGATCGGGTGATGATCGGAAGTCAGAACAATCAATTCGACGTGCAACTCAACAACAGAACCGGATCTTTTGTTGGTGTAAGCGCTTGGAGTGGTGTCACAGACGATGGTGGCAACTATCCATATTCGCCACGGGATCGGAGTGCACCTTCGCTGCCCGGCATTTCCACTGTATATTCCGAATTGATGGACATGAACGGCGATGGCTTGCCGGATCGAATCATTCAAAATGGCGTTCAGCTAAATAATGGCGCGGGCAGCTTTGCCTCGTTGCAAAGCTGGGGTTTTAGCGGGTATCCCGAAACCGTGAGTGTGACGGACGGCAATTATACCACGCAATTCATCGACATGAATGGCGACGGGTTACCGGATCGAGTCGTATCCAGCGGTGGCAGCTCATACATGGTTTATTTCAACACCGGCAAGGGGTTCAACGTCTCTGGAGTCACCTGGTCGGGAGTGAACACTGCCGGTGATGGCACGAGCGGTTGGAATAATCTGCAATCTTGGGGGCAGTACGGCACCAAGACCATGTTCATTGACATGAATGGCGACGGATTGGTTGATCGGGTGATTCGCAATTACACGGGCGCCAGCACCAGCCTGCTGGTGCAACTCAACTCCGGCCCGTTCCCGGATTTATTGACTGGGGTTCTGAACGGCCTCGGCGGCTTGGTGACGGTCGCTTACACAAATTCGGCGGTTTTCAATAATTCGGATGGCACTCGGCCCCGCCTGCCCACGCCGGTTTATGTCGTCACCTCTGTTTTTGCGTCTGACGGCATCCGGATGAGTGGAACAACCACCTACAGCTACGCCAACGGGCTGTATGACACGACCTGGCGCGAATTCCGGGGCTTTGGCAAAGTGGATGAAACCGATCCACTGGGAACCAAGACGGTAACGTACTTTCATCAGGGCGGCGGCACGAATTTTACCGCACATGGCGAATATCTCGATACTCGCTACAAGGCCGGGATGCCTTTTGATGTCATCACCTACGGCTCGGATGGAATTCAATATCAGGAAACCCTGAGCCAGATCACCCAGGTTCAGGTGGACGCCAATGGGGTCTATTTCCCGTTCGTCACCAATGTTATTGTAATGGATTCCGTGGCTCCGGGTTCTTACCGCGCCACCCTCAAACAATACCGTTACGCAGTGACGAATAATGCAGTGGCTTCGACTGGCAACCTGCTCAAGGAAACCGATCTGGGTGAGGTGACCAATATCACCTACGGCTACAGTTTTTCCGACGTGGCCGACGCCCCGGTATATACCACTTACGTTTATACCAATCTTTCCAATGCTAACATCATCGATAAACCCTCTAGCGTCACTATCAGTTCCGATGCGGCCGCAAACAATGTGCTGCGCCAGACGCTTTATCAGTATTTCGGCTCAACGGGCAATCTCCAGCAAAAGAGTGAGTTGGTCTGTCCCGGCAACTATGCGGTGACCCAATACACCTACGACAATTACGGCAACCCCCAGACGACCACCGACCCGATGAGCCTGGTCACGACCGTCAATTATGAATCCACCGCGACATATCCTGTACGTAAATACACAGGGACGCTGACCAATGGTTTCCAATATGACCCGCGCTCCGGTTCCCTGCTTTTCAGTACCAACGAGCAGGGTCTGGTCACGGCCAACAGCTACGATACGTTGTTGCGTCCAACCAACTCCGCCACTTCCACAGCCGCTAATGGCGCAGCCACGCTCACACGCAGCCAGCATCAATACAGCCTGAACGGAATTTCGGGGTCAACCTCGTTTAATTGTGTTCATTCGCTTCAAAATGATCCCGCTGCTTCTGGTGGCTACCACGAAACTTGGACGTACCTTGATGGTCTTGGCCGGGTTATCCAGATACGTGACCAGTCGGAAACGAACGGTCAATTCCGGGTCAGCGATGTTTTTTATGACCAGCGCGGAAATGTCATGGCGCAATCATGGCCGTTCTTCTCTACCGGCACATCCTACGGAGTTTACAGCGGCAATTTCGACAGCACCTATGCAACGTTTGACGCGATTGGCCGGCCTCATGCGTTTTATCCGTTTGCCAGCATCCCATTAAGCAGTGGCGTGTTGACTGCGTATCCCACACCTTCGACCGGTGACAGCGGTTCGGCAGTCGGTCCGACCACGGTGACTTTCAACGACGGCAACAATCCGTGGGCTGTTACGGTGACGGATGCGCGGAACAAGGTTCACAAATATTTTCTGGACGCCTTTGGCCGCACTAATCAGATCGTGGAAGTCACTGCCACCACCAACTACACGACGACGTTGGCATACAACCCGGTCGGGGATTTGACCAACATCACGGACAGCGCCGGAAACAAAATCGCAATGTTCTTTGACTTGGTGGGACAGTGCGTGGCCGTGGCCGACCCGGACATGGGATTCTGGCAATACGGCTATGATCTAGACGGCAGGCAAAAAACTCAGACCGATGCCAAGGGGCAGCAGATCAGGTCTTTTTACACTGACCCGGCGGGGAGATTGACCCGGCGCGAAGGCTGGAATGCAGCCGGACAGTTGGTTTCCACCAACACTTGGACTTACGATTCGAGTGGCGGAGACAGTGCATACACGGTCGATTCTGGCCAGGTCTATCAAATCACCGACGACCAGGGCTGGCAGAAATTCAGTTACGATCCCCGTAACCGCACGATCAAATCCGTGCGCTACCTCTCAAAAAATGGCAACACTTACACAAACCAGTTTGCGTTTGATGATGCCGACCGGTTGACCGCCACGGCTTATCCAAACGGCGGGCCGCTGGTGACAAATGTTTTCGACGCCGGCCAGCATCTTTTACAGGTTAGAAGCGGCAGCACCAATTTTTACACGGCCAAGGGATTCAATGCGCTGAATCAATTAAACGGCATCACTTTTGGCAACGGCGTTGCCACCACGCTGGGTTATTACGGCATATCGCGCCGCTTGCAGCAAATCACGACGGCAAATGCGGTGAACGTGCAAAGCCTGGCCTACAGTTACGACGCGGTCGGGAATGTGCTCAACGTTGTTGATGGGGTTTATTTCGGTAGCGCTTCAGCAGGGATTTCGAGCGCAAATTATGATGACCTCAACCGGTTGATGACGGCGACTTGGACCGGCTATGGGATGAAAAACTACGGCTACAACTCCATCGGGAACGTCTTGACCAATGGCGAGTCCGGCCCGAGTAGTTACGTTTACGGGACCGTCCGTCCACACGCCGTCAGGACCGCCAACGGAATGTGGTTCACGTATGATTTGAATGGGAACGTTGTTTTTCGCAGCGGTCAGCGGCTGGATTACGACGTGAACAACAGGTTGTGGCGCGTGATCAACACCAATGGCCTTGTCACGACGTTTGGTTGCGCGGCGGATGGTTCGCGGTTGTGGGAGTTGAGCGGGACGAATGCCTTGCAGGTCTGGATTGACGGCACCTACGAGGAAAAGCAGGGGCAGATTCTTTTCCATGTTTATGCCGGCGGCAGACAGATTGCCACGTTTGATAAAACCGGCACGAACGTTTTCCAGTATTATCACTCCGACAATCTTACCTCGACTTCGATCCAGACGGATCAGAATGGAAATGAAATTCAGAATTACGGATACAGCGCGTTTGGGCAATCCCGTTACACGCAAAGCTCAACCGTGTTCAAGGTGTCCCGGCGATACACCGGTCAAGTGCTCGATGACGCGACCGGACTTTATTATTACAACGCCAGATATTACGACCCCGTCTTGGCGAGGTTCACACAGCCAGACGACCGCATTCCCAACCTTTTCGATCCGCAGAGCTACAATCGCTATTCCTATTGCGTAAACAATCCGCTGCGATATACCGACCCGAGTGGACATGCAGGTGCAGAATTGGATTTGGATGACACAAAGGGCGAAATTAACGCTGAAATCCGCGTATCTCTCGGCTACAATTCTCGTGGCGAACGCGTTGAAACAACCGAGCAACGGGTTCAGGGAGCATTGGATCAAAAAGTTGCCGAGCAAGCCGCGACAGTGCGTGGTTTGGACCCCGCTAAAACGTACATTGGGCCGCCAGAAACCTCACCTCAGCCAATGAGCGAGAAGGAAATGGCGGACTTTGTGCGCGACCCCAAGAGAAGTTGGAACAACGGTCCGGTACCCGCTGGAAAAACATTTGATCAAGCCAGAAAAGAGGCATTTGAGAAAGCAGGATTAACGAATCCAGAAAATGTAAAATTTACTAAAACCGATCCCAAAACTGGAACCGTTGTAGAATTCAAAGGTCCGAAAGGGGAAAAGGTTAGCTATGATTCACCTCACAAATCGCCAGGGGCTGGACATGATGAGCCACATGTAGGTTGGCAGACTGGAGGTAAACGTAGCAGCGGCGGCACCGAACGCGGCAACATACCGTACAAAGGTCCTCAACATCCGAGTCGTTCTCCTGTTAAAGGAGAGGGTACAGTTGACCCGCATTAACAATTAACGTATACAAAATTGTTATGAGCTCTGAAATACGTGACTGGGTACTGGAAGCATTGAGGCAATCAAAAATTGATGTTGTTCCGCTCCCTAAAGCGGAAGCACGTTTGCTTGTTTCTAATGCAAAGCGAAATTTCGTAAATGGAAATCCAAGGGCATGGTGGATGAACCTTAAAGGTTCGACGAAAACCTACGATTCAACTAATTATAAATTAGTGGAAATTCTGCCATCGTGTGACAAGGATTATTGGTTTATTCCAGAGACAGAAGAAGAGAGTTTACCTGTGTTTAGCCTAACGCGCGCGGAAATCGAAACCATACTTAACGAGTGTCCATTTTTTGAATATTATGTGTTGAGTAAATATAATCAATGGCTCGTTGCTGAATCGGATCACAATCAATTCTATGTAAATGTTCTAAGCTAAAAATGCGGATTTGTTGCCTTTTCCTGTACTTCGCACAATCTTAGTTATGTCTAATCGTATTCCGGAATCCCGCCTGCTCGCCGATTTTCCCGAGACCCCTTTGCTGCATTCCGCGTTATGATGTGCTTTTATTTAACTCCCGCTTCACCGCTTAACCAAAATGCTATCCATATCAAGCACACAACCATCGCTGTCAAACGACAACGGACTGGATACCGCAGCAATGGTATAAATATCAAAAACGTGACCGCTGCGGGTAAGCCCATCCATAGCCAGCCGTTGGCGCCTCCAAAATCAGGAGGCCCAAATTCCCCGGCCATAAACAGCTGGTGCTGCCACGTCAAAATCCCTTCGATCCCAAGGCATAAAAACGGCAGCAAATAGGCAAGGAAAGCTGCAAGCAGGTAATCATGCCAACAAACCCGCGGGCGTTTTAAGGACCAGAGGCGGGAAACGTCCTCAGGATTTATAGGACGATGCAACCAAGCGTTGATTCTATTCGCTTTCATTCCAACGTTGATTAGCCAGAACGACCGACTCTTCAATCTGACGATCCGGCACAGTCCAGTAGATCTTCAAAAGGCGGTTCTTCTCACCATCGTCCAAAAGCACAAAACCATTCTTTTCGTAAAAACGTATCGCCCAAATTGCCGCCTTCCAGGTGCCTATCAACATTGGCCGATCAGTAAGGCCGTTCAAGTAGTCCAACAATTCGCGACCGATGCCGCGGCCACGGCTTTTCGTGCGCACATACGCATGTCGGATCAATGTGACGTCTTTTACGTCTTGGATGCCCATCACGCCAATAAGTCGGTCATCATTTTCGCGATAACCGTAAAACCTTACGCCTCTATTAATTTCTGACTGGAGTTCCGCCAGCGGCATATACGGCTCATGCCAGCGGTCCGCAGGAATCATGTCTTTGTAGGCAAGCGCAGAATCGTTTATGATCTCGCACATCATCGAGAGATCCTCGGTCCGGCAAAGTGAAATTGGCTTCATGCGCGATGCCGCCTAACAGGCCGCTGGCTCAGCGTGATAAAAGCCATGATATGAAGGCCGAGGCTACGACCATAAGCGTCCAAAATATGATGGCGTTAAATGCAGGAGAAAAGAACCGGAAATGACCGACGTGCTGATCGAGGTAACGCTCCCAGCCAGGTAGCCCGGATTCCTGGTCAAACGCAACCTGCTCAATGCGTCTGAGATACTCAGCAACGGATCTCATTCGAAGCGTGATCGAAAGGACCCGAAGCCCGCAAAAGAGAATCACACAAGGACTAATAAACCAAGCGGCATGAGGCGCGACATCCTTGTGCAGTATGAGCCACGCATAGATGGCTCCCGCTGCTGTAACGCACCAAAACTCCGTGCGAGCTGCCTCTTGCATATGTTGCATGATTTCCTCACGCAACATCTTGTATTGGTCGAGATGGGATAGTTGTGTGTCCATAAAAGCGCAAGCCGCCTAGACGTCCAGAACTCAGGCGCGCAGGAACTAAGGATGTAAACCGCGAAGCGGAACTAGATGCGCCATTCCGCGTTACCTGCAGAAATTCGTTACGTGTCATGTCGTGGAAGGTGAACATGATATTATGTCTATGACTGCGGTGCTCCTGAATCGCCGAGCAACTTACGTAGCCGGTGAATCTCGGCAACCAACGCCGGAATGTCTTCGCGTGCGCTAGCTATGAAATCCTTGTCTGCATCTTTGCCAACGCACTCAAGAGCGACTGTGAGTGTCGGTTTGCAGCCATCGCTCGCCTTCCGAAACCGCTCTACCCAATACGGCTCGCCGCCAATCTTGCCTGCTGGAAATATGACGTTGTCGTTGTCAAACCGACGGCCATCTGGTGTAAAACTCTCTATCGGAGTCTTGGTGTGCAAGCCTCCCGCATCGGATGTCTTCTTGTCGTCAGTATGCTTACCGGCACGCCAATACCACGGGCCGGGTGTTGCTCGGTCTGCTCGATGCTCAATCTCCTCAATCTCTTTGATGGTCATAAAATCAAGATGTGCCGCAATGACACCTAATGTTGATTATACAACCGCCATTCGTATAATCAAACGCACAATTACTTGATGCAGGCCGTTTAACTATAAATGCTTACGACAAATAGCACTTCTCAGGCAGCATTGGGAAACACTACACCCGCCGTGGTTCCCTATACTTCTCATAATCCGCATTGTGTCTAATCCGAAATAAATCACACCCACCACCAATCGGCTTTCAAATCTCTTGGACGCAGTTCAATTCAATCAATGTTGTGGCCACATCGTTCTGATGTTTGTGCTGGATGCCCGGTATTTAGGATTCATTTACACAGTCTTAGTGTGTGCGGTGGGCAAGACTTAATTGTAGGCAATATTTTGGTCCCTACATTTGCCTTTCCAGTCCAGGCGCTATGTGTCTTAAGGATCTATCATCCGGTTGCAGCACTCCTTGACATGAGGAGCACTAAAAAACATTGGAAGTGGGGATTGAGCAAGTCCTTGGAACACTTGGCAGGCTATCTGCAACCCGAGTAATCCAGCTTTACGTTCTTGGGATTCCTCTTTACTGAATACAAATCGCTCAAGGTCATTAAGACCGGACAAGATGTCAGTTATGCTAAGCAGTTCTCGAGACGCATCCACTCTCATAAATAATTTCCAATTAGGCTTCGTTGAAATTTCTCACAATGCGTTTGTGATGAGATTATGTGGAGAAGGTCGCCTCACACAATTAAGATTCCGCCCAGAAGAACAAAATGTGTATAAATATGTGACGCATTTTTCCGATTGACAGGCACGAATTTGGGGGTAAAACCATCAATCAAATGGGCTCAAATAGCGGGAATAATCCAGCGACAATTGACAGCATCCTCGTATTTCTTTTGGGCGTAGGATGGTCGAACGACACTCGATTTTTGCGCTGGCCTCCAGATGTTTTTGCCGTTGCTGCAGTACTTCTGCAAAAATCAGGTGCGTATATCAACGTCATCGAAAAATGGCCAGTTTCGAAACATCGTAATTGGGCTAACTTAATTACCACGATATCTCGCGATTGGAAAGCGGCGTCGACCAATCCAAAACGCAAATGTCCACAGCAAGTGTTAGATTGGTGGATTGTAATTATTACACATTCTAACTTGGCGATAGATGAAATCGTGGACAACAAACCGGTTTGGCTTTCGCTCATTGGATTGTGTTGTGCGGCTGACAGTGTTTGCGAAGGAGTGGGCTTTTTGGGCGAGAAAGTGTGGACAGATGCTTTTTTATTGAAAACGGTTAATAGGCTGTGGAAGTGCATGTATGATCATCAGCCTTCAACACTATGCAAAAACATTCATCACTCGAAAGTTGTGGTGCTTCCGAAAGTTCATACACCACAGAAAGGGATAACCCTTCGATCAATATCACATAACCTCGCCCTGTCCGAAAGTGCAGACATCGACATAAATTGGCGGCTTGCTACGCCCTTAATTAATCGCGATTCGTCTACAGATCATAGTGCTGTCATATTGATTATTCCCCATCCACGAGAACTTAGGCCATCCCAGTTTAAGGTATCAAAGCCAATTCACGGATTCCTAAATGAAATGGAAAAGAAGGAATTTGGTTTTTTCGACTATGTTCCAACTTCCGACTCATTAATTTTGAATAAGCTGGATGATCTTTATAGAAAGACGAAAGCTAAGGTCGGGCGCGTTGATGGGATTGTTTTCCCTGAGATGGCGCTAACACCAAAAGAATATAAAACACTTAGAAATCGTATTCGTAAGAAATACCCCTCAATTTGGTTTTTATGCTGCGGCGTATTTTTACCACCCACGAGCAAAAAGAGAGGGTTAAATTATGCCGCAATTTGGAAGAGGTTCGAACTCGGAGATTTTGATTCCAACCAGCATAAACATCATCGTTGGTTTCTTGATGAAAGCCAGATTTGCCAATACGGAATGGGTAGTGTCTTAGATCCGACGAAAAAATGGTGGGAAAATATTTCAATCAAAACGCGCGAGCTTAATTTTGTGGCTTTCAAATCGTGGTTAACGGTATGTGTTTTGATCTGTGAGGATTTGGCGCGTCCTGACCCGGTTGGCAATGCAATTCGATCTGTTGGTCCAAATTTAGTCATTGCGTTATTGCAAGATGGACCTCAGCTTTCAAACCGCTGGGCAGCTAGATGCGCAACAACTCTTACGGATGATCCTGGGTGCTCGGTATTAACCGTAACGAGTTTGGGCATGACGGGCTTGAGCAGGCCGCATCTTGATTCGGTCGGTCATGTCCCTCCCTCACGCGTTATTGCCCATTGGAAGGACAGAGAAACTGGAAGTAAACAAATTTCACTACCGGACAACATGGGAGCCGTTGCTCTTTGCATCAGCAGGAAACTTGAACATGAATGGTCCGCGGATGGCCGCCGAAGTGATCGAGCGGCCCTCGTTAAGTTGGCTGGGGTCCATTACGTTTGAAAGACTGATTGTCGATATGCATTTGACTGATGGGTAAAAATGTGACAATATGTGTCCAGAATGTGGTGCGCTTGGAATTTAGTGATTAAAAATCATTAAAAACGGGGGAAAAACAAGTGGAACGTAAAATGCGAATAGCGCTTGCAACATGAGACGCCGTCAAATAGGCTCAGGACCAAGAGTGAAACTGCATCGCAGTTTTAACGAACACAAGATGCCAACAGACATAAAAATCTCAAAATCAATCCCGCATGCTGACGCATTTGTGCTGTCAGTGCTTTCTGGCGTTCCTGCTGGCCACCCCCGTAGAGTGTTGTACAAAAAGCTGGACCTCGCCAGCAAACTTGGACGTCAAGGAATGTCTATAGCGAGACGCCTCCTGCATGAAGGGCATGCCGCTCCCCGTACCGCCCGGACAACTAGCGCTGTTGTTTTGGGCAGGTAATGGCTCTGACCTAGGTTAAACGCTTTGTGCGTGGTCGTAACATAGCACGGTCCTCGTTTTGTCGAATATCAAAGTTTATGTCTTGTCGTGAATTCCCCGCTTGCTTTGAATTCTCCCCTTGAGCGCCTTCAGCCGTTTGATGTCCAGTTCATCTTGGTCACGCTTCAACGCCTCTTTTGTTTTAATCAGTGCGTCAAGCCCGATAAATGGTATGCTCAGACCGTCACCTTTGAAATAAACGCGGTCCTTGTAACATTCGTCGAACGTGACGGCCGCGATGCCGGTCAGAATATGAATTCGTTGCGGCGGCTCGCCAATCGCAATGCTAGAATTTGATTCCAAGAAATAATTCTTCAACGCAGTGTTTGGAAAGCCGAACTCCTTGAAAACCTCGACGATCTTCTCCGCGTTTTCAGGGCTTATTGCGACAAAAATGTCTATGTCGCCCGTATATCGCGGGTAGCCATGAAAACCCACGGCATAGCCCCCAACGATCAAAAACTTAACGCCCTTTGCGTCGAGTAACCTGACAAATTCTTGATAGTTTTTGTTCAGCATACTTTTCCCCTCTGATTGTCAAATTGATCATCCCCACTGCCTCAACTCGCTCCTCAGGGGTTTTAGAAAGCCAATATCCATCCCGATCCTCGACAGAGCGGAGGCTTCCTTTTCGCAGTATTCGGATAAAGCCCTCCATACTCTCTATCCAAATCCATTAATACGCCTGTGTCAACCCCCTTCAAACAGGGTTGCCTCTTTTCAAAAATCGTCTTTGAATTGAGGTTCAATGGAGGACATTGGCGACAGTCGAGCAACAAAGAACGTATTGCTTGAGATTCGCCGTCCCACCATTATTGCCGCACCCAAGGATTATTTTCTTGGCCCGGTGTTCGCCGCAACACCGCAGACCGGCGCCCGTGAGGTGATAATTGGAAACCACCGCTATGTCATCGGTGGCTTTCACCCAATGGGCGGGGACATCCATCAGCGGCAAGTTGATGACGTGCAGAATTGGAGACGTAAGAGAAACGGCGGTGATTAATGGACGGAACAATTTTTAAGGTGTTTCTGGGCCGATCGAATTGTCGATTGCGTTGAGAGATTGCAGCGCGACAAGCCCTGCGAGATCAATGAGGGGCAGGTAGTTTTTGGAACAATCCAAGCTTTTCAAACGCTTCAGGTTTTTCCCCAGCCGGATTGAGCGCAATTGATTGTGCGAACAATCGACCCGTTGCAGATGACTGCATTCAGAAAGATCCAAATTAAGAATCATATTATGTGAGCAATCCAGAAATTCGATATCCCTAGCCCCTCTCCACAGCGAGCCAGATGGCCTAAACACCATCAGGTTCTGCAAAAGATTATAAGAGCAATTAAGCTCTTTCAATGATTGGAGCTCAAAGCCACCGATTGCCGTCAAATTGTTATTTGAGCAGTCGAGCTTTACGATTTCTCCAACAGTTTCAGGCTCGCGATCTTTGTGCGTCCGGCCTTCCTGAATGCAGGGCCACAATACAATACGTTCAGCAACGGGGATCACAATTTTACCTCGTCCATCCGCCGGGTAAATTTCGACCTTGTTAGAATTATTTTTCACAGCCACAAAGCCTGTTGAGCTTTTGACAAGAAGCCGATATGGCTGTTTGCCGTGGTTCGACATGGGAATCCCAATCTCTTTGCAGGCCCGCGCCAACGCCTCATTGCATTTGCCCACTTGTAAAATTGGCTCCTTGCCAAACGACCCTAGCTTCTCCTTCATCCGATTCAGTAGATTTTCCATGTCAGGCAGGATTGGCACCCGGCGCGTCTCGCTGTTTTTTGTCGCTGTCACGGGATCGCCGCGCACGATAATTTCCTTGCGCGGCCAATCAATGTCCTCTCCCGTGACCCAAACCGCCTCTGATTTAATACGCATCCCGCCATAGGCTAGAAATTCGACCAGATCGCCGTCACGTGGCCCCCAGCCGCCACTGCGCTTGCGGATGTTTGCAACCAAGTCCTTGAATTGCGATGGCTCAGGTAACCGCAATTCCTTCTGCTTGATCCGTGTTTTCTTTATCTCCGCTGCCGGGCTTTCCAACGTGCCCCCGCCGTTTGCCTTGTGTGCCTTGATGCCCGTTTGAAGCACCTGCTTGAGCGTGCCAAGAGTGTTGTTGTAGTAATGGCAGGCAATTTCCTTGATCAGTTTCGATGCCCATTCCTTGCAGGCTTGCGGGGTGATTTCACCGAGGCGTAAATCCCAAAGTTCCGGCCAGGTCTTTTTCAGCTTGCCGAGGCACCAGAGGCGATATTTTTTGCTTTGCGGCTTGAGTGTCGTGTCGTGTTCAAGCTCACGTTTGAACAATTCTACCGCCTCACTGAATTTTGGCGGTTCGACTTTATTTCTGTTCTCTCGTTGCTCCTTGAGGAAATCATTTAGCTTCAGTTGTGCGGTTGACCAAACGGTTGTCTCCAGACTTTGCCGGATTGTTTTACGTTTAATTTTAACCTTCCCAAAATAGTTCCCGCTGCTAACGTATTGCAGCAGGTGCGGCACTTTCGGAAACGAGCGCCACTTTCCGTCTTTGGACAAGTGATCCTCTCGCTTCCGGGAACCCAGCCGGTTGCTCTGTAGAGTTTGCACAAGTCAAAATCTACGGGGTACAAAGCTGGGGTACAATGGAAAAATCTGAAGTCGCATAGTTGCAAAAGAGGCCGTGTTTATTGAGTGCCCACGTGGCGGAATTGGCAGACGCGCTAGATTCAGGTTCTAGTGAGTAAAATCATACAGGTTCAAGTCCTGTCGTGGGCACCATTTTGGAACAAGGAGATCAACGGATTGGGAACGTAAATCTTCCCGGGTGAAGAATAGGTTTAACCCCAAGGAAAATTGGTGCGCATAGCAGGACTTGAACCTGCACACCTTTCGGCAC
>Ga0265338_10006353_pt1 | contig 15097 bp, 11 predicted proteins | sample 42126metaG_FD_193579 | JGI IMG/M metagenome (GOLD analysis project Ga0265338, IMG submission 193579) | Rhizosphere microbial communities from Carex aquatilis grown in University of Washington, Seatle, WA, United States - 4-21-26 metaG | ecosystem: Host-associated > Plants > Roots > Rhizosphere... | reverse complement strand
TGTTTGAAATCGTCCTTGCCCACCGTCTCCGCCTTGCCGGCGCCGACCTCGACGAGCACGCCGACTTTTGCGCCGGTGTGGATGTAACCGGCAATCAAACCGTTGCCATTCACTTCCATGCGCGCGTGCCGCGCAATCTTGATGTTCTCGCGCATTTTGGCAACCAGCGCCGCGCGTTCAGTTTCAAAATCCGTCTTGGGATCTACAGCGATCCGTTTCGCCACGTCATCGCAAAAGGCGCGGAACATATCGTTGCGGGCGACAAAATCTGTCTCGCTGTTCACCTCGACGAGCACGCCGAGTTGTCCGCCGGGGGCAATGTATTGGGCGACGACACCTTCGCGGGCCGTGCGCGCAGCCTTCACGTCGGCAGTGGCCTGGCCTTTTTTTCGGAGGATGTCCACAGCGGCGTTGATGTCGCCGTTCGCTTCCACAAGCGCGCGTTTGCAATCCATCATGCCTGCGCTGGTCATTTCGCGCAGTTTGTTCACATCAGCAGCAGTAATCTGAGCCATACAAATATCGTTCGTTGAGAGTTGTGGGTTGAAAGCAACCGGAAATTTATGACGGCAACGGTGGAACCGTTCCCATGGACGCAATTTCGGTGACGGGCGTTTCACCGGGGGCAACGGCAGCGGGTTGGGCTTCAGCCGGAGGGGTTTCCTCGGTCGCCGGCCGGCGTGCGCGTTTCGACTCATATTCCGCCTGTGCCTGGGTGATAATCTGGCTGATCGTGGCCAGAATCATCCGCACCGAGCGGATGGCGTCATCATTGCCCGCGATGGGATAATCCACCAGGTCGGGGTCGCAATTCGTGTCCACGATGGCGACGACCGGCACCTTGAGTTTGCGCGCCTCGGCCACGGCGTTATGTTCGCGCTTGATATCGACGACGAAGATTGCCGCGGGAATCTTGTCCATGTCGCGGATGCCGTCGAAATATTTGTGCAACCGGGCGGCTTCGCGGCGAATGACAGCCTGTTCTTGCTTGCCGTATCGGGCCAGCGAGCCGTCGGCGTCCATCTTTTCAATTTCCTTGAGCCGGGCGATGGAGCGTTTGAGGGTGTTGAAATTGGTCATGGTGCCGCCGAGCCAGCGTTCGGTGACATGAAATTGTCCGCATTCCTTGGCGATTTCCTTGATGGCGTGCTGCGCCTGTTTTTTGGTGCCGACGAACAGGACCTTGCCGCCCTTGCGGACCGTCGCGGTCAGGAAGTCGCACGCGGCTTCGAGCTGGGCGAGGGTTTTGCTGAGGTCAATGATGTGAATGCCATTGCGCGCGTCGAAGATGAAGGGTTTCATCTTGGGATTCCAACGCCGCGTTTGGTGTCCGAAATGGACGCCCGTATCCAACAATTCTTTAATGCCGATGCTTAACACAAGTTTTCCTTTGGTTAAAAATCCGCCGAAGCGGACCATCCCGCGGAACACGGGATTAATGTTTGATGTTGTTATAGCCACTTCGCGCTCACTCAAGCGCGAAATTCAAGGCCGTTTGCCCGATTCAACCGGCGATTGGCCGGATGGAAAGGGAAAACGAGAATATCAGAAAAACCCGGCGTGGCAACTGGTTTTTTGAGCGGATTTTGTTGTCGTAACGGCGTCCCGGCGGAACGCCTGCCATCTGAAATAAGTTCGGCAGCCCTGATTTTGATTAGGGACGGCGACACGCCGTCCCTCCCAAAATTTATTCTGCCGGTGCCCCAAGTCGGCGAGTCAAGCTGCCGAGGCAATTTCTTCAGCAGGCCGTTTTCGGACGAGTTCGAAGTTGCAGAGGCGCGCGGCGGGTTTGCCCAGTGGATCCATCACCAGTTTTTCCGTCGGATCGAATGAGAGCAGCAAGTGGTCCGGCTTGGGGTTTAAATCTTCGAACCCGCAACGGGCCAGTTTTTCCGCCTTGAGCAGCACCAACTCCGTTAGAAGTTTTTTGGCAATCAATTTGTTGGTAAAAGCCTGTTTGGCGTTGACGGCGTGATAGAAGCTGCCGTCGGCCACGGCCAGCCATTCATCCGGCCCGTTCCAGAAGCCCCAGATGGTGATGTAATCGTATTCCTTGCGAACAAGCAGGTCGCCGTCCGGCGTGCGCAAATGCGCCAGTGCCGCGTAGCGCCGGTCGTCGGTTGGCTGCCCGTTCTGCTCGCGCTTGCGTCCCGTCATGTAAATCGCGCGCGGATAAACCGTCCGGACGCCCTTATGGCTGAGTTCGAGGGCAAAGGCAAATTCCTCGAACGGACTGTTAAAGCCGTATTCGTGCGCCGCTCTTTTTTTGGCCTCGGGATTGGTCAACAGGGGCGGCGGATCGCCCATGCGCGAGACTTTCCACACCAGGTTGATGTCGTCCTTGGTGCGCGTGTAAAAAATCTGGTTGCGCGGGGACAATTTTTTCTTGGGCGTGCGCCGCCAGCGTTCCGGCAGGAAAAAGTTGAACAAATCGGGGTCCTTGCCGACGACCCAAAGCATGCCGCCGGTGCTTTCGGCGCGGCCGCAAACGTAATCCACGCCCAGGATGTTGACCGCCTGCAAATGGGCGGGCATTGGTTTGGCGATGTCCGCTTCAAATCTCCGGGCCATGTGCTGCAGATAAAGCCGGCGATTGGCGGTGCGCACGGCCTGTTCATGTTCGCGCGTCCGCTCGAGCAATTCGTAGTCCACCAGCGCGTAGGCGAACTGCCCGTTGCGGTCGCGCAGCAGCGATTGGTTGGGGCCGGGACGCAAGATGATATGCGCGGGTTTCATGTCCACGACCCGGTAGCCTTTTTGCCAAAGCTCGTGGGTGACCAAGCTCGTGGTGAGCGCGAGGAATTCCGACCGTTTTTTGCTGTCCAGATGGAACATTTCTGACGTTTCGACCGCATCGCGCCCCTTGATCCAGCCGTAAAGGACGACGTATTGACGGAGGATGTCGATTTCCACGCCGGGATGGCGCGCGATTTTCGCGTTGATTCTGTCCTCCGACCGGCCCGTCTGCCAGAGTTGCAGCCGCTGGCTGGGCACATAGATTGCCAGTGGCCGTTGCGTGCGGATGCGGATGCCGGCCGGGCCGGCATCGCCCTTGCGCAGTTCCGTCAACACTGAAAACTCCTCGAACGGGCTGTTGAATTCGGCGTGGATGAATTTGTTGATGGTCATCGTGTCCATCGGGACAACTTCTCCCACGCGCGACCATTTGACGACGAGGTTCAGGGTGGTGCCATCCACGATGCGTGTCGGCACCTTGTATACCATACTGGTGCCTTCGAGCCGTTCGCGTTTGGCTTCGAACCAATCCGGCGCAAACCAATTTTCCGGCAACAGATTCCGCCAGAACGGCGCGCCAAAATGGGTGAGGTAAAGATCGCCGCCATCGCGGGTCTTCATGTGAATATAATCCACGCCCAGCAGCGACTTCCGGCTGCTCTGCGGCGGCAAATCTGGTGGCAACGCTTGCTGACCCGCTCCGGCCGAGCCGGAGACCGCCGTACCCATCGTTTCATTTTCCGATGACATGGAAACGCCCGTCAAATCCGGGAGAGTCCCGAATATTTTCGCATCATCAGAACGTCAAGGTTCGGGCGGAGAACCGCTCGCCGGATTTTGGCAAATGATGGGCAGGTTTTGCCCGCCAGTAAAACGAGTAATCACGGCGTTACTGCGCGATAGAATCGGTTATTGAAATTGGTTACGGTTGCGTCGCGGAAGTTGATGGTGGCATTGGTGCCCGCGAAATTGGTCAGCGTCATCCAGTTCGCCAGGTTCGTCGAAGCCTCGATCCTGCCAACCAGCCCCGGAGAAACCTGCAGGCTGAAACTGAGGCCGTTGCCGGCCATGGGAGGTCCTGCGTTGAATCCCAATTGCAATTGGAACGAGTTGCTGGAATAGAAGCTCACACTGTTGGTCAATGACGCGTTTGCTCCCAAATCCACCGCAAACGCCTTGATCGTGTTTGTCCCTGCGATGAGTGGCAGCGTTACCGTCCAGTTCGTATAACCATTGGTGGTGGTCGCCATGCTCCAGGCATTAGTGTTCCATTGATACCACACATTGGTCACACCCCAGTTGTCGGTGGTCGTGCCTGTCACTTTGCCCAACGCGTTGGTCATTTTCTGGCCGGCGATCGGTGCGGTGATCGTGAGAGTTGGCTTGGTCACGTCGGTAAAACTCACCTGCAAGGTCAGGTTCGATTCCATCATGAACTGCACCGTCGCGTTGTTGGTCTGCACTCCGCCGATCCAGTTGGTTGAAATCACCCAGTTGGTGAAGATAAAACCGACCCCGGGCGTCGCCAGCATGGTGTAGTTGCGTCCGATTTCCAGCCACGCGTTGCTGTAATTGAGATAAAGCGTTCCCAGACCCCGGGCGCGCACGCCCAATTGGTTGGTCACCACAAATTGGACGCTCACGCTGTTGGTGATGGATTTGTTGCCCGTGGTGTCCACCGCATAGGCTTGCACCACATTGGTGCCCGGAACGAAAGTGACTCCGGCTGACCAATTGGTCCAATTGTTGACCGGCGCCGCGTTGCTCCAGCCAGTGCCGTTCAATTGATACTGCACACCGCCCAACTGCCAGTTGTCGCTGGCAGTCCCGCGGACGGTGAATACCGCATTGCTCACGCGCTGGCCCAACGCCAGATTGGTGATGCTCAGCGTCGGCTTGGTCACATCCGCAAAGTTGGCCGTGAACGTCAGATTCGACGCCATGGTGAACGTCAGGATCGCTCCATTGGTCGGGAAACTGCCCGTCCATCCGGTAAAACTGAAGCCCGTTCCGGCCGTGGCGGTCATCGAAAAGCTCTTTCCGATTTGCAACAGCGTGCCGTTGTAATTCGGGCTGACGGTCCCCAGGCCATTGATGTTTACTGCCAGCATCGCGCTCATGACATAAACGAAACTGACGGTGTTGGTGGTGGAAACGTTGCCGCTCGTGTCCATGGCATACGCCTGAACGATGTTCGTTCCCGGCGAGAGCGTCACCCCTGCCGTCCAGTTGGTCCAATGGTTCCCTGTCACAGCGTTGCTCCAGCCCGTGTTGTTTAGCGAGTAAAACACGTTTGACACCTGCACATTGTCACCCGCGGTGCCCGTCAATGTGTAAGACACATTGCTCACCTGCAAACCGGAGGTGGGCATGGTAATAGCGCTGGTTGGTTTCGTTGTGTCCGGAATATAAACGGTCAGGACGGCATTGGAGCTGGGCGCGTTGCCGATGGAATTGCCGACGGTGACGGAATAATTCCCCGCATCGGTCATGGCGAGATTGCTGATGGTCAAGCTGCCGGTCGTCGCGCCGAAAATGCGCGCGCCATTCGCCAGGTTGGTTCCGTTCATTTGCCACTGGTAACCCAGCGGCGGCAGACCGGCCACGCTAACGGAAAATGTCACCATCGTGCCCGTCGCGTTGGTCCGGCTGGATGGCTGCACGAGGATGGCCGGGGTCGTCGCCCCGCCACTGGCCGGCAGGAACGCATCATAAACATCGGCGCTGCGCAAACCTGAATTCGTTATCCACACCCCCAGCGTGGCGGCGACGACAAATTGTTTTCCGTCAAAAATGACGCCGTTCCAGGGAGACAGCGGGGCATTGGTTCCCTGAGTTGAAAACAGGACGAATTCCGTCCCCGCCGGATTGAGCGATCGGTCAAAGAAGCGAAAGTGAATATTTTGATCCGCTTTGGTAAGGTTAAAGTTCCACGCCATCAGATAATCCGAACCATCGAAGGCGATCGAAGGCATCATGCTCCATGCTCCCGACATGAACACCTCGTCACCCGGAAAAGTTCCATTTTGCGAAACCAACCGGCCATATTGAACCCATTCGTTGTCCCAAGTCCCATCGGGTTTGCCGACATTCCGATTCCAAACGACGAGAAAATTGTCGCCGTCAAATGCCATGCCGGGTGAAAAATTATTGTCCGGGGAATGGACTTGGCTGATGGGGAAGGGGTCGCTGACCGCACCACCCGGCGAAATGAACGCGCCATAGGTGACATAATGGCCATCATTCGTGTATTGGTAGTAGGATGCGTCCCCGCTCTGCCATGACGCGAGGTAATTCGTTTTGCCGAAGGCAACGGTCACTCCCTGAGCCTCGAGAGCCGCCCCCACTTTGGCCACCAGGAACTCCGATCCGGACAATGCGCCGGATGCCGTAACCAACTGGCCGTAGGTGTTATTTGTGCTGATGCCGGTCAGATTCTTCTGGTCCTGCCAGGCGACGAGAAAATTGGTGCCATCGGACGCGGCTGACTCAATCGCCTGGAATCCATGAGTGCCGTAGGACGACAGGAGTTGAAATTTCGAGCCGATTTTTGCGCCGCTCCGCGAGACGAACTGGCCGAACATATCCACCCCCGAACTGATGTTGGTATCCGACCAAATCACGAGGTAGCTGGTGCGGCTGGAAACGACCTGGGCCTGGGGGGGCATGATCCCGGCGCCGCCGCCGAGGATGAGCGCCGAACCAATCGGAGTTCCGTTCGGCGACAAGAGTTGCGCACAGATATTGGTTCCGGATGAAAAACCGACCAGATAATTTGTGCCGTCGGTAGCCAGCCCAAAGCTGACCTCAATAACACTGGCGTTGGTCGCCACCGGAAGCATCACTGTTTGCGGAGGCGAAATCAGCAGGCTGGCGGTCGCATCGGCTTCCCCAGCTACGTTGCGGACTGCAACCGAGTAACTGGCCACGCTGGCGTACTGGACGTTGGTCAATGACAGGCTCGTATTGGTGGCATGGGCGATGGCCACGTCGTTTGAATACCACTGGTAACACAACGGTGGACTGCCGCTGGCGACCACGCTGAACGTCACGTTCGTGCCCAATGGCGCGATTTTGCTTGTCGGCGGCGAGGTGATGGTGGGCGGCAGATCGAAGGGCACATTCGCCGAGCGGGTGAAGGAGAATGTGCCCGTCATGTTTTGATTGGTGAAATTGCCCGAAAGCGTCGTACCGCTTAACGTTCCCCCCAACTCGGTTCCAGTCATGGACGAGCCAGTGAAGTGGTTGAGCGAATTAATCTGGCCCGATCCGCCGTCGCCGAGTGGTCCGTCTGAGTCGAACTCGCAAAAATATACCCGGCCATCGGCGGAGAGAACGGCCCGCAACTGCCCGGTTTTGCCCGACGCCGACCAGCTTCCCGTGTAATAGCCCGCCGCGTTCTGAAAGGAACCCAAAGCCGACTGGCGTTCTCCTTGCAGCCACGCCGTTCCCATGGACGAATCCACTTCGCCATCCTGAAAACCGTCCTTGTAAATGTTACCCCAACCGTGGATGTCATTGGTGTAAAATTCCCAATAGCCACCATCATCGACCTTGAAATCAAAGTAGATGCCATTTTCCTGGATTTCATCATAGCCCACCACTGTCGCCTGCTGATTGGTGCGGACAATGACGGCATAGCTGCCGAGATAATTGTAGTAGTAATCGTACATGTCGCCGATATAGATTCCGGCATAAGAACGGCCCAGGATATCCCGGAATAACGATTCTACTTCACACGCCGGTTCGTCCACCAGAATTCCGCCAAAGGTATAATCCGGCAACGTGTTGTTAACGTACCGGTTGCCGTTGAATTGCGGTGTCAGACTGCGCAGCGTTTTGGCGCCGGTGAAATAATTGCTCAGACTGAGTGAGAAGGCCGCGTTCGTGTCGAAGATCACGGGGCCATTCAGCGACAAGAGAGTGTTGGTCAACTCGGTGCGGAACTGTGCTTCATTGTTGATTTCATCGGGCGCCAGCTCAAACAGGCGCTCCACCCCCGGCGCCCGGACATTGCGGATGAAATCCGAAGCTGCAAAATAAAGTGAAATCGCATTAGTGAGGGCGACTTTCGACGCCGCCAAATCACTCGCGCTGGATTGCGTGAGCAGGCTGGGATAATCCGCCAGTACGCGCTGAATCGTCAATCCGTTCGTTTTATCCAGGTCGCGCAAATGATTGATTACCACGCTGAAGTTATGCGCGTTCAGGGTGTAACCCGCGAATTCCCCTGCGCGTTCGAGCGCCTGCAACAACAGGATGTCGCCGTAATCCACCGTCACGCTTTCGCTCGACGAGGTTTCGTCTGCGGTGAGGTAGAGTGTGAATGCGGGGTCCGTGATGCGGGCCAGATTCGTCCGCGATTGCGCGAGGGCAACCATGATGTTCGTGCGATAAAACACAATAGCTTCGGAGGAATTGTAGTTGGCCGGCAACACCGTGTCCCCGTTGGTGTCCTGGGGAAGGGTTGCAGTCCAATTGAAAAGGTCCCGTCCGCTAGCGGAAAACCCGATTCGATTCAGGAAATTGCTGCCCGTCGGCTGTTGCGGCATGACCAGGAGGCGCGTCACCGCGAGCAGCGCGTTGGCGTTTGCATTGTTGGGTGAAAGGGTCACAGCGGTGGTGAAGTCTGCATTGGCGGCCGCCAGATTATGCGCCGCCAGATTGGTGCGCCCCATTGTGACATAATCATCGGCAGTTTGCGCCAGGAGGCTGGATGTCGAAAGACATCCGGCTAATACGAGCAGACTAAGATTTTTCATTTGAGTTCGATTTGACGGAGTTGGTTTTGCATTGACCGGTAAATAAATCCCATTGGACGACCTGGTTCGAGCAAGTCCACACGACCTGTCCGGACCTCCCTGCTGCCTGCAACTCGGCACGAGGCACGTTGAAGGTCTCGCCTCCAGCCCGGATGGTGACATCTTCGAGTCGAAAAACGGCCGGGTTGGAGTCGCCGGAGGGATAAACCCGTTCCGCGCGCAACCGCGGCGATTTTTCCTGCGGGAAATAAACGGTGAGGCCGCGCCATTCAACCGCGCTCCGGCGCACTCCCGGCGCGGGATCGAATTGAAAACCGTCCAGCCAGTTTGTGCCCATATTGGACTGGCTGAATTCCAGGCGGACGCCTTGGACAACCAGCCGGGGCAAAAGTTTGATGCGGAAAAAACCGATTTTGCGGTGTTCGGTAAAAACGCTGTCAATCCTGCAAATGGCGATCTGCTCGACTGAATTATCCGGGAAAACGCGAATCTCCAAATCGTGCGCCTCAAAGCGGGCGGTCTGACCGACGGCAGGACTGCTCACAAAATGCAATCCGGCCAGTAATACGCCAATCGTAAGCAGAATTCGAAACACAGGAATGGCGGCACGCCATAGAGATTGAAACAGGCACTCTGAAATGCCCGGTCCCAAAATGTTCATAGTTCAGGATTCCGACCAATTGTAGTTTCTACTCCTTCTGTCCATGCCCAACAATGTTTTCCCGGCACTAAGAGACGATTTCAGGAGCAGCACTTAAGTCCAGAAATGTGCCTTATAGCCAGAAGGTTGAGCTTGAGAGGATTGAAGTGCTGACGGGCAGTTCCCACCGACCGAGCCTGTGGGATTATTCTGACTAAAGTAATTCCAGCATGCGATGCAATTCCGCATCCGTATTGTAGAAATGCGGCGAGAGGCGGATGTAATTCTGTCCCTTGCGGTCCGTTCGCAGCGATGTGACCACGCCGGCATCCGTCAGTTTTTTGTGCAAGGCGGCAAGGTCTTTGCCGGGTTGAAAAAAGGAAACGATTCCGCTCGCGTTTTCCATCTTTGCTTTGTCGTTTAAAACCGCAAATCCCTTCTTCTGCAACGCGGGCACGAGCCATGCGCGCTTTCGCAACAGCTCGGCGGCCACGTTTTCCACACCCATTTCCAGCGCGAGTTCCATTGCGGCAATCAAGCCTTCCAAACCGAGCATGTTGTGCGTGCCGGCCTCGTATTTGACCGCGCCCGGCCGGAAAACAATCTGTTCCTGCGCGATGTAGTTCGGATTCCGCACGTTATGCCAGCCATAAATCGGCGGGTTCAATCGTTCCTGCAATTCGCGCCGGACGTAAAATATGCCCGCGCTGCACGGGCCGAGGAGCCATTTGTGGGCGTCGGCCGCCAGAAAATCCACATGTTCCACCGTCGTCGGAAACGCGCCGAGTGTTTGGATGCCATCGAGACAAAACAGGATGTTGCGTTCGCGCAGGGATTTTCCGATGGCTTCGTGTTCGAGACGATAGCCGCTGATGAAATGGCAGGACGCCAGCGCAACGAGCCGCGTATTTTCGTCCGCCTGTCCCAGCACATCCCGCGGGCGGATGACGCCAAGGCCGCGCGTGTTGAGCAGGCGGACTTCGACGCCGCGTTCGGCCATCGCCATCCACGGATAAACGTTTGATGGATAATCGTCGTGATAAATGAGGATGTTATCACCTTTGCGAAAACTCAAACCGGCGGCGACAAAACTGAGCGCCAGCGACGTCGGCCCGACCAGCGCGATTTCGTCCGTCCGGCAATGCAACAACTGCGACGCGAGCTTTCGCGCATGGTCGAGGCGGCCGGGGACCACGAGGGTTTCCTGGTCGCCGGTGGCGCTGCGCAGCGCGAAATCGGCAATGGCCTGCGCCACCCGGTGCGGCAGCGGACAGACCCCGGCGTGCCCGAGGAAAACTGTTTCACGGGCCACCGGAAATTCGCGCCGGCGCAAATCTTCGTTCGACAGAATCTCACTCAAAGTCACGCGGGCAAATTAACCGCGAATCAGAAAACGGCAAAGCGGAATTAAAATCCGTTCATAATATCGTGAAGCTCGCTATGCGGACCGTAGAGACCGTTCCAGAACTTGACGATTTCGTAGGCGACGATCAGCATGACGAGGAAGTAAATGGCGCGGGGTATCCATTGCGCAACGAGGTGGAGTTTGCGCGTGCCTTCCTCATGGTAAAACTCATGAAGCCGCTGCAAGGTTTCATCCAGTTTGCCGCTGATTTCGCCGCTGGCGTAAAAGTTGGTGAACATTTCCGGGAAAATGGGGGTCGCGCGCACGAGTTCCGCGGGTGTTTTTCCGGCGGCCAATTCTGATTTCCAGGATCGCACGGCATGAAGCAACGCGGGCGATCCGCTGGCCGCCGCCGCGATTTCCCACGCTTCAATGATGTTTACACCCGCGCTGATGAGAGATTCGAGGGCCATGGACAAACGGGACAACGCCATTGAGCGCCGCCCTGCGCCCAGAACCGGGATGGGATGCAAAAGGTTCTCCATAAACGCCCGCCATTTTTCACCATGCCGGCTCTGGTTGGCATAAACGATCAGCGCGCCACCGACATATATCGGCAGCAGAAACAGCACGGCTTTGACAAAAAGCCACAGGATGCTGGCATTGAATTGTGACGCAAAGAACGGCAGCAGGATGATAAAAATGAACGCGGCCAGATGAATCAGGAATGCCGGATAAATGAGCTGCGAAATGATTTGCTTCGTGGCGGTGGCGCGGTCGTTGTAATAATCGGCGAGCAGGCGGAAACAGGCATCCAGCCGGCCGCTGCGTTCGCCGGCTTCGACCAGCGCGATGTCAAACGCAGGCAGCCAGCCGAGTTGTTGCAGGGATTCGGCCGGCGTCGCGCCTTTGGCGAGGTTGTCGAGGAGGCGTTGGAGTGGTTCCCGAAACGAACGGGCCGGCGGGTTGGCTTTGATTTGCTCCAGCGCGCGGATCAGGCCGATGCCGGCCGAGGTGAACTGGGCGAGTTGATGGTAGAACTCGGCGCGCTGGGTAAATTGTCGGGGCGTAACGATGAGCGGCATAAACCCGCCTCGCGGGCAGGGGCATCGTCACGCGGCGACGCGGTCGAGGCTGGCCTTGAGGTCGCGCTTGCTGCGCGCGCCGACCAATTGGTCGGTGACCTGGCCGTTGTGGAAAACGAGCAGCGTGGGGATGGCGCGAACTCCGTATTGGGCTGCGAGATTCTGTTGCTCGTCAATGTTGACCTTGCCGATTTTGACTTTGCCGCCGTATTCGTCGGCCAGTTCATCGAGCAGCGGGGAGATCATTTTGCATGGGCCGCACCACTCGGCCCAAAAATCCACCAGTACCGGCGCGGGCGATTGCAGGACCAGTTGCGAAAAATTTTCCTGCGTGAGCGTGATGATCGAGGGAGAGGACATAAATGAACAACCGTTACATCGTTAAAACCACCTTCAGTTAATTGCCAATATTAAGCATGTAGCCGAGATAGGCTGTTACTCCCAAGGCCACCAGACCGGCAATCGCGGCGAGAATCGCCAGGCTCCGGTCGAGCCCGCCAATCGTTGTCGCAGCGGCCGGACGTTGCTGCGTCACCGGACGTTGTTGTGATACGGGTGCGGACGAGGCGCGTGGCTGCATTGCCGGCGCGGCAATCGGCGCCGACTTGGTTGCGGAGGGCAGGGGTGTGACGCCGGGCGCGCCGGTCGGGCCGCCGGGCGGCAGGGTCGGCAATTTGATGGTGGGCGCGGCGGACGGCTTGGGCGGCAAATTGATGCGAACGGTTTCCTTCTTGGGTTGTACCTTGCCGGTTTCCTTTTTCGGCGGCACGGCACCCGTTGGAGAAATTGGAGTATCAGCCATAGTGTTTGCGACTTAAGATAAACGGCGCGGCCCGGGTGTCAAATGTAATTCTGACCAAGAAATGGCCCGGTTGCTTCACCGGTTCGAACCCGCCTCGCCGGGAATCAATAGCGTTCGCGATGCTCGCCGCCGCGTCCGCCGCCTGCGCGCGGAGGACGCTCCTCACGAGGACGTGCGATGTTGACGGTGAGGGTGCGGCCCTGGAATTCTTTGTTATGGAATTGTTCGACTGCTTTCTGGGCTTCTTCGGGTGAGGCAAATTCCACAAAGGCGAAACCGCGGGACTTGCCCGTGATCTTGTCCATCATGAGATTCACCGAAGTCACCGCGCCGGCCTGGGCGAAGTAATCCTGAAGGTCGTTTTCCGCTGTTTGATATGAGAGGTTGCCTACAAACAATCTGTTCTGGCTCATAATAATTGCCCGGTCAAATAATCAAGTGGGAGGACTGCATCGGCAGGAGCACTGAATGTCGTTTTCGATTTCGATAGCTGACAATCTGTCTGTTTGACACCAACACTTTCGTTCTTTGAACGAGTGACTTTTTTATAGCAAAGCCGCAAACAATGTCAATACCCGGTCAGCAAAGTGGCGACTCGATTTAAGTTACGGCGCCGGCTTTGTCAGCCACCTGCCGGGGATCAGGTTTTTTCCTCGATCAATTCGCGTCGCGCGCCGCCGAGCAGTTGCTCGATAAAACTTGTCGTGTAAACGCCGCGCCGGAAGTTTGGGTCCTGCAAAATGGCCTGCTGAAACGAGATGTTCGTCTTGATGCCGGTGATCAGGTATTCGCTGAGGGCGCGGCTCATCTTGTCCATCGCCTCGCGCCGGTCCTTGCCGTACGTGATCAATTTGCCAATCATCGAGTCGTAGGTCGAAGGGATGGTGTAGCCGGCGTAGGCATGTGTGTCCACGCGCACGCCGCGGCCGCCGGGCTGGAAATACATTTCGATACGGCCGGGGCTGGGACAAAAATCATTGAACGGGTCTTCGGCGTTGATGCGGCATTCAATCGCGTGACCTTTGAATTGAACGTCGCTTTGCGAAAGATTCAACGGTTCGCCCATGGCCAGCAGGATCTGGTAACGTACGAGATCAATGCCGGTGACTTCTTCGGTGATGGGGTGTTCGACTTGAATCCGCTTGTTGACTTCGAGGAAATAATAATTGCCGTGATTGTCCACGATGAATTCCACCGTGCCGGCGTTGGTGTAGTTCGCCGCCTCCGCGATTTTGACGGCGGCCCGGCCGATGCGGTCGCGCAGCTTGCGGAATTTGTGTTCGATCAGCGGGGAAGGGGTTTCTTCAACCACTTTCTGATTCCGGCGCTGAATGGAACAATCCCGTTCACCCAGGTGAATGATGCGGCCCTTGTGGTCGCCCAGGATCTGAATTTCAATGTGATGCGGGTTCTCAATGAATTTCTCGATATAAACGCCGGAATTTCCGAAGGCCTTTTCTGCCTCCGTCCTGGCCGTGTGGTAGCCTTTCACCAGTGATATGTCGTTGTGCGCCATGCGCATACCGCGTCCGCCGCCGCCGGCGATGGCCTTGATGATGACGGGATAACCGATGCGTTTGGCCACGACGAGGGCATCCTGCTCTTTTTCCACGACCCCTTCTGAACCCGGCGCCACTGCCACGCCGGCCTTTTTGGCGAGCGCGCGGCTCACCGCCTTGTCCGACAGGGCCTGCATCGTGCGCGGATGCGGGCCGATGAAATGGATGTTGCAACTTTCGCAGACCTCGGCGAAATGCGCGTTCTCGGAAAGAAATCCGTAACCGGGATGAATCGCATCCACGTCCGATATTTCCGCCGCGCTGACGATGCGGTCAATGCGCAGGTAACTGTCCGCCGCCGCCGCCTTGCCGATGCAAATCGCCTCGTCGGCCAGTTGCACGTGCATGGAATTGGCGTCCGCTTCGGAATAAACGGCCACGGTGCGGATATTCAGTTCCTTGCAGGCACGAATAATCCGAACGGCAATCTCTCCGCGATTGGCGACCAGTACTTTTTCAAACATGGGCTGTTAATGAGCTCGGATAAAATTCAAACTGGCAAAATGCCGGTGCGATCAGGCCGGCCGGACCTTGAACAACGGCTGGCCGAATTCGACGGGTTTGGCATTCTCAACCAGGATTTGGGTGATGACGCCTTTGACCTCGGATTTGATTTCGTTCATCACTTTCATGGCTTCGATGATGCAGACTACGGATTCGGGATTCACGTCCGTGCCTACTTCGACATAACTGCCCGCCTCCGGAGAGGGGGACCGGTAAAAAGTGCCAATCATCGGCGATTTGATTTCAACCTCATCGGTTGCAGGCGCCTGGAGAACCGGGGGCGCGGCTGCGGCAGGAACTTGCGCGGGGGCGATAGCGCCGATCGCTGGAGCTGATTCATCCAGTTGAACAACCGATGTTCCGCCATTGAGACCGCGTTTCAACCTGATTTTGAAGTCCTGTTTCTCCATCTCAAATTCCGAGATGGAATTCTTCTTCATCAGGTCAATGATGGCCTTGATATCTTTAAGATCCACAGTTCGATTTCGGTTAAATTGTCAACAAAACGCGCTGCCAATTTGCACTGCCTATTAAGCAAAAAAGCAGCAGCCGGATTCGACTCTGCTTGTAGCATTTTTGTATCTGCACGGAGTCTATTCGGCCGAAAATGAGGCGTCAAGCGGCAAAGTTGAGAAAAATTGTGTCATTAAAGTAAGCCTGAAAA
>Ga0265338_10006349_pt1 | contig 15104 bp, 13 predicted proteins | sample 42126metaG_FD_193579 | JGI IMG/M metagenome (GOLD analysis project Ga0265338, IMG submission 193579) | Rhizosphere microbial communities from Carex aquatilis grown in University of Washington, Seatle, WA, United States - 4-21-26 metaG | ecosystem: Host-associated > Plants > Roots > Rhizosphere... | reverse complement strand
ACCATCGCAAATAGGCATAGCCAGATCCATCAGAATCACATCAGGCTGGGTTTCAGCCGCCCGTAACTCCGCTTCCTGCCCATCGGCGGCCTCTGCCACGACTTCCAGATCCTGCTCTCTTTCGATCACCTCACGAACTACCTGGCGCAGGAGTACATGATCGTCAGCTATCATAACTTTTACCAATGTTCTATTCCTCTTTCTACCTATCTCGTCCGATAAATATAAATATCCATACCCTTCACACTTTATAGTGTACTCTTTCTTTCAAGAGGCGGACTGTGTTTTGGTACCAGAATAGCCCGGAGTGCTTGAAAGGAGCACTCTAATCATACCCGTATTCTCTCCATAACGCCCTCGCGTACCAGTTCTGGTGAGAGCATGGTTCCATCCAATGACTGCGCCGGGAGAACCGTTACCGCGCCGCCGTACTCGAACAGCAACCGATCTGTATACAGAGCTCGTCGCAAGAACGCTGGCTCATATTCCAGTACCCGCCCGTATAGCGCAATATCCTGGCTCTGTGCTACTACCGATAACGGATCTACCTGCACTACACAGCCATCGCGTAGCGCATCACATACGCCTGCGTACCCTCGCCACCGTCTCCCGGCATATAATCCCTGCCTTCCCAGAATAAACCGCCGCTGCGTCACCGTCGAAAGGGTCAACAAACTCATCGAAAAAATCCTTTCGCTGCTCTGATACGTTTGTAGTGATGATGCTTATGCGGACGACGCGAGCGGAAGAGCCATCCAGAAGTTTCTGCAACCATCCATGGCAATCCAGTTCAGGAGCGCAGGGCTTCCTGGGGCGGAACGCGTCCGGCCTGCCAGGCGGGCAACAGGGCCGCGAGTAGCGAGGCAACCAGGGCAATACCTACGATCAGTCCCAGCTCCTGCCAGGGTATCGTAAAGGTCAGGCCGGTATGAAATTGCTCAAAAAAGTTCACTGAGAAGATATTCTGGGCCAGAATCAGCCCCAGAATGACGCCACTCAGGCTGCCGAAGATGCCGACAAAGAACGATTCGCAGAGAAATGCTCCCTGGATCAGGCTGCGCTGGCAACCGAGCGCGCGGAGCATGCCGATTTGTTGCCGACGCTCGATCACTGCGCGGGTGCCTGTAATCGCCAGGGCTGCCACACCCAGCAGCAGGATCAGTCCGACCATACCCAGCAGGACATCGCTGAGCAGAATACGCGGGCCGCGTTGCGCCAGGATCTCATCTGCCAGGACGGTCGTTTCCATACCGTTGTCCAGGAAGGCTGAGCCAAGCTTAAAAGAGAGCGCATGGGCATCCTGTCCTGGAGCATCTTTGAGATAATAGGTCTGCTGATTCGGCGTGGCATCACTGGCCTGAAGTTGAGGGAATGCTGACTGTGGAATATAGAGACCAAAGTGGTCACTATCGCTATTGTCAACGACTCCAATGATCGTGAATTTTGTGGCACTGGCGCTACTCAGATTGTTCAGCCCACCCGGTAATTCAGGGGTAATGACGGCACCGCCGGTACTGGCGGTCTGCGTCGTGTTCTGCTCACCCAGGGTCCAGATAGGTGTCGGTGCGAAGCTGGTGTCACCCTGATACACACCATTCAGCGAGAAGGCATAGTAGGGGTCCACGCCGGGTGGATAGAGCGGTTCACCCGCAGCCGAGGCCGAGGGCGAGTTCGGGTCGTAGACTGGCGAATTAATCAGGCTATCCGCGCGCGAGGGCAGGGCATCGCTATCGATCAAGGCGTAGTTTGAGTGCGTTTGTAGCGCCTGCCAGACCGCGCTATTGCTGTTAAAGCCCTGCGCCCTGGCCACCAGGTTCAGACCATCTCCCTGGAGCAGGCTGCCGCTGATAACCTGCGCGGGATAAATATGCCAGGCTGGATCAGGCGCGCCGGGTTGGATCACGCCTACCTCGGTGGTAATGCTGGAGCCGATTTCCGAGAAATCCTGTGGGTTGAGACCATGCTGGAGCAGTGCCTGCTGGAGATCGGGAACGGGACGGAAATAGGATACAGCCTGAATATCGTAGCCACCGGTCTGTAGATCGATATTGGTGTAGGTACTCTGCATGGCGCTGGTAATCACTGCCATGACTGTCATCGCAAAGATTACCAGGCTAAACATGGTCATACCCAGACCGGTGCGAAAGCGATGATGGGTGGGATAGGCCGTCGCCAGACGCGCGACCAGGCCGGGACCAGGCAGGAGGGAGGCGAGAGCCAGGAAGGGGCGTGCCAGCACTTCCGCGTTGGCCATCAAGGCCCAGGTCAGACCAAAGACCATCATGGCAGCCGCGACAAAGAATACCTCGATGCCGCCCTGGAAGCGTGGCAGACCCAGAAAGGCCAGGACATCAAAAGGCAGGGCCCAGTATGCCATGATCGCCAGTCCGGTTACCGCCGCGAAAATGCGGTAGGTATAGATCTTCCACTCGCTTTTGCCCAGAGGTTGCAGCAGCCAGTCCACCAGGCTCTTCAGCGCCAGACCCGCTCCCACGATCAGCAAGGAAAGGCCCAGCGAGAACGGGGTGATTTGCAGATTGGAGAGGCCGAACTGTAGGAGCAACAGACCTGCAACCAATGGCAACAGGCCGATCCGTGTGCCAGTAGAGATCAGGCTGAACAACGTGTCCGGTAGCTGTTCCATCAGGAGATACCGCGTGCGGCCCGTGGCCCTGGAGCGCGCAATTGTTTCCCAGAGAGTGGCGGCGATTTCTCGCAGGGTCAGATCTGGCCGTGCGCTTTCCGGGAGATTGCGCAGAGCATCCACCACCGTCATACGACTGACCAGCCAGGCTGAAATCCCAACGGATGTAAAGGTAAAAATGACGCCCAGACAATAAGCTAACAGGAGAGTACCCGGCTGAAAGCTCAGCTTGAGCGGAAAATTCAACGTCGCCAGGATCGGCGTCAGAAAGTTGATCAGTGCGGCACCTACGCCGACGCCAATTAATAGACCAATAAACGAGGCGAGCAGATCATAGAGCGTGCCCTCAAAGAGATACATCATTACCAGGTGGCGGCGTTTGACCCCGATTGCGCGTGCCACGCCCATCTCCGCTCGTCGCTCAGCAGCCAGCAGCACAAAGATCAAGAAAATCAGCAACAGCCCGATCGCCAGGGCAAAGAGCGCGAAGAGCGAGAAAATCCGGCTAAAGATATCTTCCGCCGACTGTGAAGCCTGAATACCCTGCTGTTTGACCTGAATGACATGCACTTCGCGCGGAATCTCGTGCCTGAGATTACTGGCAATCTGATCAGAAGCATTGGCTCCGGCGCGGTTCTCGACATAAATAAAGTTCAGATCATCGGGGGTATGTTCAATCTGATGGAAGGTCTGGATATTACTAATCAGGTAGGGTACCTGGCCAACCAGGCCCCCATCCTGCACAATCGCACTGACATGCATCGTATAGCGTTGTCCCGGCCAGCGTTGGGAGTAGAGATAGAGCGTATCCCCGGCGTGGGCATTAATCAGTTTGGCCAGGGTAAAATTCAGGTAGACATCATTGACGCCCAGTTGAGTGATGGTGTGCTGGATACGCCCGTTTGTTTCGTCCACCAACCCGCCAAAGCCCTTTTCGCTACCTGGAATCAAGGCCATCGAGGTCACATTGGAACGGACCTGGCGCGAATTCTCATCAGCCAGGAGTAGATTGCTTTCAACCAGTGCCGCCGCCAGCCCTGAGATGGCCGGATCATTCGCCGTCTCTCGCTTGAGTCGATAGTAGATCCAATCATCGAAGAGTCCCAGGCTTCCGTGTCCACCCTGGACCGTTTCATCTACATTGCCAAGGTTCGATACAGCCACCGTCTGGACGGTTGCGTTAATCACATCCCCCGTAGCCAGAACGCTGGTCAGAAGGGTCGTAGAGAGCATCAGCGCAAAAACGATCAGCAGCATCTGTGTGCGCCTGCGGGGAATATTGCGTGCGCCGATTTTAAAGAAGATCAGATTGCCCAGGGCCAGCGCAACCACGCTGACCAGAATTATCGCGGTGACAATCAGCAGGATCGTCGTCAACGTATTCGTCGGAATGCCAAACAGATCTATCATGCTTCCGTCCTCGGATAGCCGGCTTTTTCTAACGCATTATAGAATAATCTTGCTACTTGCTGATAGCCCAGTGTACTTGGATGGAGGCCATCACTGCTAATAAATTCCGGGGCTGTCTGTAAATTATAACCCTGCCCGGAGAGGTCAACCAGAATAACATGATGGCGCGCAACGCTACTGGCAATAGCCGTATTATATATTTCTATCTGCTGGCTTAGCACAGCCTGGTCGTACGAATGGAAAAAAGGCACCCTGGTCAGATCCGGGACATTGCCCACCTCGATGCGGGCTTGCGGCGCGGCCTGTTGCAGACGGGTGAGCAGCGTATCAAGGTCCTTGCTATAGCTCTCTACAGGTACATTGGTGGCCAGGTCATTAACCGCCAGCCAGATAGTGATCAGATTGGGATGGGAGTCGATGGCTACCGGTAATTCAGCGCTCAAGGCCACATGCAGGGTCATACCGGGTACACCCAGGTTAATCAGATGGCTCTGACTGCCCAGGAACGAATTCAGGTCTGAAGCCCAGTTTTGTGTGTAAGGATTTTGCGCGCCAATCCCGAAGGTATCAGACGCTCCAATCGCAACATAGGTCAGCGTCGGGCCCGTGCTCTTTGTTGTCGTACTGCCAGTTGAGGCCGGAGCCTGAGCACAGCTACTCAACATGAGCACAGCAAGGGCAAGGAGCAACAGCATCAGCCGGGCGCTGGTTTTTCCCTTTGTGATATGGGCGAGAGAAAGCATGGGTAAAGTATGTTGTATCTGTTTCTGCTTTATATGAGCATTTTTGAGAAAATTCTGCAAAAGGTAGGCTTCTTCCTGATACAATAAGTGTCTGCAAAAAGTATAGCACAGATTGGTCTGTGCTGTACTATACGGGTCGGGGTTACATTGGGTACAGAAAGAAAGGGCTGGTGGTGGAGAGCGCCACGACGCTTTCCACCACCAGCCCTTTCTCTCAAATTCTTGCGTCTTCGCATCTACTATGCTATACTTCGACACTAGCGGAGAAAGTATCCGCAACAAACAAATCAGTAGAAATACACACGCTCTCAGATCGGTGAATGCCCTGGTATACCTCAAACGTTTTGTAGGGGTTAAGGTTATAGAAAGTCGATTTTTATGGCTGGCTTTAGCAGTGACCGTTGGGGACCCTTTCATTGGTAAGACGAGAGCGGAGGATCAAAGGGAGGTCCTTTTTTGGCAAACATCATTTCCATGAAACAGCTTCTTGAAGCTGGCGTCCACTTTGGACATCAGACGCGTCGTTGGAATCCGAAAATGCAGCAGTTCATCTTCATGGACCGCAACGGCATTCATATTATCGATCTCCAGCAGACCGTCACACGCCTCAACGAGGCATATAAGTTTGTCGAGCAGACAGCCGGTGAAGGTGGAACTATCCTCTTCGTTGGCACGAAGAAGCAGGCCCAGGAGGCCGTGGCTGAAGAGGCACGGCGCTGTGGCATGTTCTTTGTCAACCAGCGCTGGCTGGGTGGCATGCTCACCAATTTTCAGACCATTCAATCCCGTATTCGCTATCTGCGCGAACTGGAAGCGCGGCGCGATCGCGGTGACTTTGAGCGTCTGCCCAAAAAAGAAGTGCAGCATCTGCAGGACGATATGACGCGCCTGGAGCGAACCCTCGGTGGTATTAAAGACATGCGCCGTTTGCCCACCGCGATCTTTATCGTGGACACGCGCAAAGAGCGCACCGCCGTCCTGGAGGCGCGTCGTCTGGAGATTCCGATTATTGCCCTGGCCGATACCAACTGCGACCCTGATGAGATGGACTATCCCATCCCGGCCAACGATGACGCCATCCGCGCCGTGCGTCTCCTGTGTGCGAAAATTGCCGATGCTGTGATCGAGGGACGCCATATGCTTGAAGCTCAGCAGAAAGACGATGAGCCGCAGGAAGAGAGCGCAACCCCTGAAATCAGCGAAACTGTTGCGTCAACCGAAACCATTTTCTCCACTGAAACAGAAGAAGCTTCTGCTCCGGTTGTAGAGACTGAGACCCCGGTCGCAAGCCCGGAGGCTGTCGCTGCAAGCCCGGAGGCCGCTGCCGAACCTGAACTGGCTGCGCAAGACGCTCACTAAACGCAGAGTCTGACTTGAAGGCGGGAGAGCGGGCTGTCCTGAACAGGATTTCTTAGCCCTTTCTCCCGCTTCATCTTGCCAATTTGAGATTCCTCCTGTAAGGAGTAAATTTCAGGTTATGCAGGCGACTCCCTGCATGACCCCAGGTAAACGTTCTGAACAGGTGTTCTTGTTATCGGCCAGCCTCTCAAGCGGGGTTGTCAGGGGTATAATCCTTTGCCATAGCACAGAATAAACATTTTGTCAAGCACTCAGAGTCCAGATCGAACGGTCAGAGACGATATACATGCTCTGGATGTCTGAGTATCATACACACTGAGATTGAGGAGAACAGACCATGGAGTATCTTGCTGCGGACGTAAAGAAGTTGCGTGAGCAGACGAATGCAACATTTGCCGATTGTAAAAATGCCCTGACCGAAGCGAAAAACTGGGATGATGCTGTGAAAATCCTTGAGGCCAGAAGTGACCATAAGGCAGAGAAAATGATCACCGCCGGTCGTGAGACCAAAGAAGGTGGCGTTTTTTCCTATGTGCATCATAATCATAGCGTTGGTGTTTTGCTGGAACTGAACTGCAGCACTGATTTTGTGGCACGCAGTGAAAGCTTCCAGACACTGGCTCGTGATCTGTCATTGCAAATTGCTGGCGTTGCACCCAAATACATCAACTTTGAAGACGTGCCTGCCGATCTTGTTGAAACCGAGCGCAAGAAAATTCTGGAGGACGAGTCAATTGCCCGTGTTCCAGAAGCGAGACGCGATGATTTCATCAATGGGAAACTCAAAAAGGTCTTTAGTGAGCAAGTGTTATCGATGCAGCCTTTCATCAAGGATGACGCTGTGACAATCGGTGAACTGGTGCGTAAAGTGATCGCCGATACCGGCGAAAACATTGTCGTGCGGCGCTTCAGCCGTTTCGCCCTGGGCGAATAAGGTACCGGGCGGGGATTTCCCTGACTGGTGGTGGGGTGATAGGTCGTTGAGGTCATCGCCCTGAAGTTTACGCATGGTACGCATGGGAGTGTCACAGATATGTCTCAAGAGGTTTCGGTTCTAAAATATCAGCGCATTTTGCTCAAATTGAGTGGCGAAGCGCTCTGTCCGCGCAAGGGTACCGGTATCGATGCGGAGACAGTGCGGCGCATCTCTGGCGAGATCAAGCGTGTTTATGATCTGGGTATTCAGGTGGCGATCGTGGTTGGCGGCGGCAATATCTGGCGTGGCGCAGACGCTGCGGCGACAGGCATTGACCGGGGAACGGCTGACTACGTGGGCATGCTGGCTACTGTCATGAACTCACTGGTGATGCAGGACGCAATGGAGAAACTTGGTATGGCGACCAGGGTGCAGACCGCAATCGAGATGCCCCCGGTAGCCGAGCCATTTATTCGTCGGCGCGCGTTGCGTCATCTTGAAAAGAATCGCGTGGTCGTTCTGGCGGCTGGAAGCGGCAATCCGTTTTTCACGACAGATACCGCGGCGGCTCTGCGCGCTGTTGAACTCAATGCTCAGGTTTTGCTCAAAGCAACCAAGGTAGATGGTGTCTATACTGATGATCCCATGCGTAATCCACAGGCCCGGAAGTTTAAGGAATTGAGCTATATGCGGGCTTTGAATATGGGGCTGAAAGTCATGGATAGTACGGCGCTCTCGCTCTGCAAGGATAATCACCTGCCCATTGTGGTGTTTAACCTTAACGATGAGGGTGCTCTGGAAGCGATCGTACGCGGCCAGACATATGGTACGCTTATTCATGACATGGAAGAACCCGAGTGGAATACGGGTCAATGAAGCACATAGGCGGTCTGATGCGTTGTATCTATGAGAGACCGTTTATGGCAGAGGCTGAAGCGCCACTGGCGCTTTCAGAGAGGGAGCAGCACTATGGCAGATGATATTTTGACGGATGCAGAGAGGCGTATGCAAAAGGCGATTGAGGTACTGAAACAGGACCTTGGCGCTATTCGCACTGGACGTGCCAGCGCAGCCCTCGTTGATCGCATCACCGTCGATTATTATGGAACGCCGACACCTATTAACCAGGTTGCCACCATTTCTGTGCAGGATGCACGTGTGCTGTTAATTCAGCCATGGGACCGTAAACTCCTGGTGGATATCGAAAAAGCTATTCAGAAATCGGACCTGGGTATTAATCCCGGCAACGATGGCCAGGTGATTCGGCTGGGGATTCCTCCCTTAAGTGAGGAACGCCGCCGAGATATGGTCAAATCCGCCCATAAGAAATTGGATGAGCATAAGGTCGCTGTGCGAAATATCCGCCGCGATGCTCATGACAAATTGCGTGAGCGTGAAAAGAAGAAGGAAGTTTCCGAGGACGAGCTGAAGCGGAGTACCGAACGCTTACAAAAGCTCACCGATCGCTATATCGACGAGGTGGATAAGATCGGCAAAGCCAAGGAACAGGAGATTCTGGAGGTCTAACTTGACCAGGCTACAAGGTCTCTTTTCCTCACAAGGAAAAGGCAAAACGCAGTCGCAAACCGTAGCAGAGACTGTCTCTGCGTCCGAGCCAAAGGTCCCGGCGCGCCATCTCGCTATCATTATGGATGGCAATGGCCGTTGGGCAACCAGGCGCCATTTGCCACGTCTGGCCGGTCATAAGGCCGGGGTAGATGCGCTTTTGCGCGTGGTTGAATGTGCCCGCGATGAGCATATCGAGATGTTGAGTGTCTATGTTTTCTCAACCGAGAACTGGACGCGTCCCAAGACAGAAGTGGATGGCTTGATGCGCCTGGTCTGGGAGACCCTGCGTCAGCAACTGCAACGGTTGCATAAAGAAGGGGTGCGTCTGCGTCACCTTGGTCGCCTGTATGATCTTCCCCCTGATCTTCAGAGTGCTATTCGCGATTCGGTAGAACTGACCAGACATAATACGGTGATCGATGTCAATGTCTGCTTCAACTATGGCGGTCGGGCCGAGTTGGTTGATGCAGTGCGCCAGATTATTGCCGATGGACGCGATCCAGATTCCATTACGGAAGAATTAATCAGTTCTTATCTCTATACCCGTAATTTGCCCGACCCCGAGATGGTCATTCGTACCGCTGGTGAGATGCGGGTCAGTAATTTCCTGCTCTGGCAATCAGCCTACAGTGAATACTATGCGACCCCTACGCTCTGGCCAGATTTTGGTCGGGAAGATTTGCTGGCAGCACTGGAGAGTTTCCAGAAGCGCAAGCGGCGTTTCGGGGGGCTTGAAGCTTCGTAGATCTGAAGGTATTGCGCTCTTTGATGGGCGCTCAGCGAGAAAGTGTGCCTTCGGGGTACACGCCCAGGAATTTGTGTGCAACAAGCTAGTGAGCAAGATAAGAAAACAAATGGGCAGGAGAAGGCCGACAGACAATGGTTTCGTTCTGTCGGCCTCAGACTTATTACTGCCCTGATAGGCATCCCCGTGGTACTCGCGGTACTCTGGTTGGGTGGCTGGTGGGCTTTTGCCGCTGCCACGCTGGCGGTTGTTCTATCAATGTATGAATTACATGTGATGATGCTAAAAGAGGGCTACCGTCCTGTGACGCTGGTTAGCCTCGCGCTTTCGCTCCTCTTTATGGTCGCTGTAATGCTGCCTCAGCAACGTTTGATTCTCCTTGAAAGCGGTATCAGCCTCGCGCTCTTAATTACATTTCCTGTACTCTTTTCCCGTAAGAAGCTAGAGGGCACGATGCTTGACTGGTCGTTGACGCTGTCCCTGGCTATTTACCTGGGCTGGCCGATGAGTTTTCTTTTATTGCTCAGAGGGAGTACGGTTGGCTGGGGTCCACATTTATGGTGGCTATTTATGATCTTTGGCGGGGTCTGGGGTTTTGATGCGGGAGCCTTTTTTGCTGGTCACGCTTTTGGCAGACATAAGCTGGCTCCACGGATCAGTCCTGGCAAGACCTGGGAAGGGGTTTTTGGCGGTTTAATCTTCTCTGTGGCCTCTGCACTCCTGTTTACCACGCTACTGATGGGGGTGCCCTGGTATCTGGCGGTGGCGCTGGGCATTCTGGTCGGAGTGGCCGCGACGCTGGGAGATCTGGCAGAATCGCTGATTAAGCGCCAGACCCATGTAAAGGATAGCGGTCAGTTTTTTCCTGGGCACGGCGGCATGCTGGATCGGATTGATAGCCTGTTGTTCGCGGTGCTGGTCGTGGCTATTTTTGCGCAACTGGTTGGTAAAATCTAGTATGCCATGGCCCATGACTTTTTTCTGCATCTCTGGGGCGGGAAAAAACGGGGGCGGTCAGGCCGTGTTATAATCTGAGAAGAGGGGGCGAACAAGATAGTTCGCTCGTAACGTTAGCAGAAACGCAGATTACATTCCTGCGCTTTGAGATAAAAGAGTATGAGTTTTCCCAGGCGTATCGCCATATTAGGAAGCACCGGATCAATCGGTCAGCAAACGCTCGACGTAGTGCGTTGTTTCCCCGAACATTTTCGTGTGGTAGCTCTAGCGGCTCGCCAGAATGTTACCCTGCTGGCCAGCCAGGCGCGCGAATTTCAGGTACCTGTCACCGCCTGTTTTGCTGAAACACCTGAAGTTGCCCAGGCGGCGCGCGCGGCTCTGCCCGATGTGTTGTTGGGCGAGCAGGGCCTGTTGGAGGTCGCGACATTGCCCGACGTGGATATACTGGTGGCGGCGACTTCTGGCCTGGTGGGTTTGCAGCCGACGCTGGCGGCGATTCGCGCAGGCAAGACCATTGCTCTGGCGAATAAAGAGACACTGGTGATGGGCGGCCAGCTGGTGATAGAAGAGGCGCGACAGGCGGGTGTTTCCATCCTGCCCGTCGATAGTGAGCATAGCGCGCTCTGGCAGTGCCTGCGTGGTGAAGAACTGACTGAAGTGCGTCGCCTGATCGTGACTGCCTCTGGTGGTCCTTTCCGGCGTTCTTCCCTGGAAGAGATCCGTTCAGTCACAGTTCAACAGGCGCTGGCGCATCCTACCTGGCAGATGGGAGCGAAGATCACCATTGACTCGGCGACTTTGATGAATAAGGGTCTGGAAGTTATCGAGGCGCACTGGCTGTATGGTATTCCCTATGAGCAGATTGAGGTGGTTGTACAGCCAGAAAGCATCATTCATTCGATGGTTGAGTTCGTCGATGGTTCGCTAAAAATGCAGGCCAGTCTGCCAACCATGCATCTACCCATTCTGGTTGCCCTTGGCTATCCCGCGCGTCTCGATACGAGCGAGACAGGACTCTTGCGGAAACTCAACTGGGCAGAAGTCGGGCGTCTGAACTTTGAGGCCCTGGATCTGGAGCGTTTCCCCTGTTTCCGCCTGGCCCGCGAAGCCGCGCTCCGTGGTGATACCTATCCCAGCGTCCTGGTCGGCGCGGATGAAGAAGCTGTGGCCCTGTTCCTGGCTGGCAAAATTGGTCTGTTAGATATCGCGGAACTTATCGAAACAATTCTAGAGCAGCATCAGCCTGTAGTGAACCCGGATGTGCCAGCCATTTTGGAAGCCTGTGCCTGGGCGCGCCAGAGCACACTACGGTTGTATGAGCAGAGTTATGCGAGGACGGCAAGATGAATTACTGGTACTTACTGGCTGCCATTCCGGTGTTTGGTATCTGTGTTTTAATTCACGAACTGGGGCACTTTCTGACGGCAAAGTGGGCTGGTATTCGTGTCGAGGAGTTTGGTTTAGGTCTCCCTCCGCGCCTGGTTGGTCTACGCAAGCGTGATCGTGGTGGTTGGGAAGTGGTCTGGTTTGGCGGTTTGCGTAACCCGGAAGATGCCTATGAGAGCGAGATCCCATCGGAGTTGGAACGTACCGCTGATAGTACAGATCGTGCTGCTGCTGTGCGTTTCGATGGTAGCCCGGACAAGCGAGTGCCTGATCCCGCGTTGGTGCGGCCAGAGAAGCATCATACCATCTATTCGCTAAACTTTTTGCCGATTGGCGGTTTTGTGCGTATGCCGGGTGAGAACGGCGACGTAAACGACGACAGCGGCAGATACGACCCTGGAAGCTTCGCCGCGAAGACGGCGGGCAAACGCATTATTGTCCTGGTCGCGGGTGTGGTCATGAACATTATCCTGGCCATGGTGCTTTTTATGGTAGCCTATGGAGTTGGGCAGCCAGTGACCCCGGCGCAGGTTGGCCAGATCGAGGCGAATTCTCCCGCGCAACAGGCAGGGTTGAAGAACGGGGATACGATTATCTCGTTGGATGGCCAGAGCGTCAGCACGTTTGATGACGTGGTGAATACAACAGATAACATTGTCGCTCAGCACCGTGGTGCGAGTACGGTTCAGATCGTTGTTGTCGCGCGCCATAAAGGCCAGCAATCAACGTTTACGACCACAGTTAACGCGCGCGTCAATCCACCAGCGGGCCAGGGTAAAATGGGCATTGCCTCTCCAACGGATGTCGTGCTGGTCAAATATCCTTTCTGGCAGGCCCCGCTCAGAGGAGTTCAAGAGACTGTCAGTGTCACCGGTCAATTTATTACAACCATCTTCCAGATGATTTCAGGCGCGATAGCGCCGCAAATCTCAGGTCCAGTGGGCATTGTTAAATTGACTGGCCAGGTTGCCCAAAGTGTTCCCACGCTTGGCTGGTGGCCAATTCTCAGCCTGACAGCCATTTTGAATATCAACCTGGCAATTGTCAATATTCTGCCTTTTCCAGCCCTTGACGGCGGGCGTATCTTCTTGATCTTTGTCGAGTTGCTACGCGGAGGAAAACGTCTTCGCCCTGAACTGGAAGGGGTTATCAATCTTGTAGGCATGGCTATCCTCCTGACCTTAATGGTCATCATCACGGTTAGCGACATCATGCATTTCTCGACCTTATAAATGTTGATATTGGCTGTGTTTAGCAGAGTAAGATCCGCCCGCGTTGGATGAGCGTAGTATCTGCGCTGGCGGTTTTTGCTTGTGGTTTCTACCTATCTATAAATGGAGTGAACAGAACCTATGCGACGGAAGACCCGACAGATACATGTTGGTAGTTTGGCCATTGGTGGTGGTGCACCGATTGCTGTACAGTCTATGACAACGACCTACACCCGTGACGTGGAGAGTACGGTGGCCCAGATCCTTCGTCTGGAAGATGTTGGGTGTGAGATTGTACGCGTGGCCGTGCCCGAAGAAGAAGATGCGCTGGCAATCAGCGAGATCAAGAAGCGTATCCATATTCCTCTGGTTGCCGACATTCACTATAAACATTCCCTGGCGCTGGAGTCAATTCGACAGGGCGTCGATTGTGTACGTCTGAATCCCGGCAACCTGATTAACGGTCGCCAATCACTGGATGAGGTGGTGCGTGCCTGTAAAGAGCACGGTACTGCGGTGCGTATTGGAGTGAACTCAGGCTCCATTGACGCGCTGGACCAGCGTGGGCAGATGGAGCGCGTGCAGGTTCGTCTGCGCGATGATGGCACATTGGAGCGCAGCGATCCGCTGGAGGCGCGTCGAAAAGAGCGCGAGCGGCTGGCTGAGCGTATGGTGGCCAAAGCGTTGGAATATATTAGCTGGTGTGAAGAACTGGATTTTCATGAGATCAAAGTTTCATTGAAATCCTCCAATCCTTTGACCGCTGTCGAAGCCTACAGCCGTTTCTCTGAACGTTCAGATTATCCCCTGCATCTGGGCATTACCGAGGCCGGTACGATTGTAACAGGAGCGGTTAAATCCTCTGTGGGTCTTGGCCTGTTGCTCTCCCAGGGCATCGGTGACACTATTCGCGTCAGTTTGAGCGCGGAACCGGAAGAAGAGATTCCTGTGGCATACGAGATTTTGCGTTCGCTCGAATTGCGCAATCGTGGCGTCACCTTTGTCTCCTGCCCTTCCTGTGGACGCGTCGAGATCGACGTGGTCAGCGTGGCTAATGAGGTAGAGAAGCGCCTGGCGAAGGTTCAAACACCCATCCAGGTCGCCGTCATGGGCTGCGTAGTCAATGGTCCTGGCGAGTCTCGTGACGCGGATGTTGGTCTGGCTGGTGGTAAGGGGCGTGGAATCATTTTCCGTAAGGGCAAAGCGATCAGAACTGTGCCAGAAGACCAGTTTCTGGACGCAGTACTCAAAGAAGTTGCCAGTCTGTTGCCCGAAGCCGAGGCGCGCCTGGTTTACCCTGAAGGTGGTATTCGCGAGACCGCCGGGGTACATCGTACCCGCGACGGAGGTATTGGAACGTTGCTGTCAGTGAAAGTATAGCTGTTCTTATGCTCTCTGCGGGGCTTTGCCCCCGTCCCGCGTGTTTCAGACGGGTATGTTTTGGTCAGAAGACGAGCTTTCTGACCAAAACATACCCGTCTGATCCTCGGGTAGGATGGTTCTAACGAGCAATGAGCATTCCATGGTCCTCTGCTGGAAAAATGGTGGACTGCTACAGGTAGTTCTCTCTGCTATGACGTGGAGAGAAAGGGGGGTGTGCTATTAAACCAGAAGAATCAACGCATGTTATTATAATCGACGACCATCAATTGCATTATCGTACATGTGGTGAGGGACCTCCTCTGGTTCTGTTGCATGGTTTTGGCGTTTCGAGCCACATATGGCAATTGATGCTGCCCTATCTGACCCGGCACTATCAAGTCTTTCTCGTCGATCTCCCAGGCTATGGCAAGAGCTCCTTTACATCTCCCTGGCGCTTGCGCGAGATGGCTCCAGTGCTGATCAAATGGTTAAAGACCTTGAAACTTTCTCCCGTTGTGCTTATCGGACAGTCCATGGGTGGAGCTATTGCTCTGCATATGAGTGCGCTCGCTCCAGCAAGCGTGAGACAACTGGTTCTGATCAGCTCAGCCGGTTTGCCTCTGAAGATGTCATTTCCTCAACTTGCCTTCCAATCCACACGTTCATTTTTTCAGCGTAAAAACGGCCAGTATCCTGCTGAACTAAGAAAGGATATTTTGCAATCCAACCCATTGCTTTTCTGGCAAGCGACGCAAGAGATGATGGGTAGCGATTTCCGTACGGAGATCGCAGCGATTACCAT